>ODAI013848628.1_pt1 | contig 11642 bp, 14 predicted proteins | sample 1539321 | NCBI WGS metagenome assembly ODAI01 (sample SAMN02144231, study PRJEB22623) | gut metagenome | biome: sheep rumen | host: Ovis aries | place: New Zealand
ATTTCTATCGTTCTTTATGCATACGGTTTGAATAAATATGGCAAACTATGTTTCAAAGCATTTTATCAAGTTTCTAGAAATGATTACAAAGAAGGAGAGTGGTGCGAGTTTGAAGAAAACGGCATTAACAATCTTTATTGCGAAGTGTATGAAATCATTGCCGAACATATCATAGCAAATCAAGATGCTTAAGAATAAATAAAGCCGAATACTATGCCACGAAAAGGAAACGGAATACTGTTCGAGGTCCATCCAGCACCTCTGAAAGACAAGGCAGGCAACCATTTTGTCTATGTGCGACCACTCGGGTTGCAGAAGTTGTCGATGAAAGAACTTGACGACTACTGCGCCAAGAACTATGCTATGCACCCGGGCGAGATGTCCCGGGCCCTGAGCGTGTTTATGGAGGCGACGAAATCGTGGCTGGGCTCAGGCGCACGCATTGAGACTCCGTTGGGGTCGTTTGCACCGAAGATTGGGCTGCGCAGCGAGAAGACCACAGCCGACAAAGTGGGCAGTCTCGACGTCGAGCTACAGGGCATAGAGTATATACCCAGCAAGGAGTTTGTGGGCAAGGTGGCGGATAAGACCTACGGCTTCCGCCCAGTAAACAACCCCGACACGCAGAAACTCGCCGCCGACATCCCCCATCTGGAGCGCGCCCTGAAGAACACCATCGCCGCATGTGGGGGCTATGCCAATGTGCGGACATTCATGCGCTTCAGCAGCCTCACCTATCATTCTGCCCGGAAGCAGCTTGATGCCTGGTGTCAAGAGCCCAACCCGCGACTGATGCGCACAAAGATGGGCGGCACGTTCATCTATACGGAGATTTAACCTCACCGCAAGCCCAGCCCCTTCAAAAAACGGCAGGGGTTTCTGCTTACAAGCGCAAGCCCTCTTGCTTATAGCCACACAGCCTTTTGCTTACAAGCGAAAGGTTTTTTGCTTGCAGCCGAAAACTGCCACTTACGGCCTTTCGCACCGCTACACCATACATCCCGTACCGCCACTTGATGCCTCTTGCACCGCCATATACCCATTATGACTTTTTCATGATATCAACGAAAGACAATGCGAAAGCGCAAACACAGTTGATACAACGGCCGAATACAATCGCCATCCGTCTCGTTTTCAATGATCATCCACAGAATTTGGAGTTGCCACTAATAATCACTATATAGAGTAAAGCAATGCTCTCTTCTTTGAATTTTTCTCCCGATGTTACTATATTAGTTACAGACTATTTTAATAACAAGGAATATGGGAAAAGAAAAAGAAGGACTATGTTTTATCGTATTGTTATAGTGGTTGACCAGCACGATGTTGGTTTGGAACGTAAAGCGCTTTTGAAAAAAAAACAGCATATAGTTTGAATTTTAGTCAAGTTTTTACTATATTAGTCAAGCAAAACATAAATGATGTATTATGGCACGGAATAGATTCGAAACCGAGTACGAGAACATCACATTTAACTTCACAGTAATAGAGTATCCACCGAGAACAATGAATGATTCGAAAGGCGAGTACTTCAATTGGGGTGAGAAGGAGAATGGCGAAGAGAGGGTGCTGCGTCTACCCTTCCACAACCAATGGTATAAGGTAAGAGTGACATTCTATGATGAAGAGTCACAGCGGAAAGCCTATTCAAGTTTCTATCTCCCAATTGCTGATTGGATTTCGGCCAAGGAACGCCGCGAGTATGTGATGCAGATTGTCTATCGGGAAATAGTTGTACCGGAACATATTCTTGGCGATGGGGAGTCGTGCTACGCCTTTTGGGAATCGGTGACAAAGGTACGCGAAAAAGTGTACGAGACTCTTGACTACAATACTTACGAGGGATTTTAATCAATAGCGTAGGAAAAGAAATGACAACAGAACAAATGCGACAGAAAGGGGCAGAAGCCCGTAAGGCTGCTAAGGCATTGCAACAAAAGTTGCAAGCGGTAACAGATCCAGAAGAACGGAAACAGTTGGCACGACAGATGAACGAACTGTTCAACGAAGCCAGCCAGTTGAGGAATGAAGCAAAGTATCGACATGGAATGGAAGAGAGCATTGAGCGCGAGTTCCTCAGCATTCATGCAAGCTTGGAAGACGACTAATGGCCTCAAAGACGAGAGGTAATGAGTGGTAAAAGATAAATACTAAGCAAAATAAGTGGCTTCCTGCTTGGTATTTCACTCAAAATATGCTATCTTTGCATAGAACACTATTAATTAAGAAAACCTAAACAAAATAAGAACCTCGCGATGTATAGGGAAATCGTATGAGATCCCATGAATAAGACTTCAAAACACAATACAAACAACAGAAAAAGTGTATGAAACGCGTATTTATAGATATGGACAATGTGCTGAGGAATGCCTATTGTCAGATTATTAATAGAGATTTATAATTTCCGAGATAAGTAACTATATTATTAACGATCCTGAAAACAGACTATTATGGAAATGACAATTGATTCTAAAAAATTTATCAACCAGGTTGATGAACTTTACCAAGTGGCTCTCAATGAGGCAGCTTCACTTTTAAAGAACAATCCGAATGGTAGTTGGATTGCTGTCCCTGAATGGGATGATGAAGTGGATACCAGGGATTGGAGCGACGTGCCCATAGCCATTTGGGCTGTAGGTCTGAATGGCGACGGACATATTTGCGTCAAAGCCCGTGTTATGAACGTCGGTTACGGCTATAGTGGTGATGAATTCTCTGAAGACTGGGAAGACATCACAGAACACGAAATTGAAGCTTCCTGCTATCCTGAACTCTTCCGTTTTGTTGCAGAGAACTTAGACAAAGCCACAACGAAGGAAGAAGCCGACAAAGTCAAGCTGGATGAAGAAGATGAAGATTGACAACGTGGCGTTGTAACATCCTTAGCATGGAGCAACCTACCCCAGACTGCCTCATCCTTAACACAGAAGCCAATAAGGGTGAGCCTCTGCTCTATGCCCTTCGCCAAGCGTTTACGAATCTGGATGTTGAGGTAAAGGAAACGGAAGGGTGAATCCTGTCCTCGTATATGAGAGAAAGAAGAAGTAAACCTTGATTATTTCTGGTGAATTGACTATATTATAAGTATAAACCCAAAACAACGAAAAATATGGAAACTGGCAAACATTTTAAGTCTAACATTGTAGAAATTGCCAACAAGATTGAAGGACAGAGAAATAAACCTAGACATCATTCACCGTATAATGTGTTTACTGCCTGGGGAATGAGTGAAAACGACCATACGAAGTTACTACTGGCATTACTTCGTTACCAAGACTCGACTAGACGCTACCCTCTACTGAATAGTTTCTTGAACAGATTCACAAAAGGGCGCGACAAGATGATTCACTATCAGAACCCTTCGGATGTTATCATTCGCTTCAATCCACGATATGACAAGGATGATCAACACAGTTTCATTGACGGGCTCATCATTTTTTCTGCACAAGGAAAGCGAATAGCCGTCATCATAGAGAACAAGATTTTTGATGCTCCCGACCAGAAGGACCAAATACGCCGATATGTAACCCACATGACAACTGAAGAGCATATTGCATTGGAAGATGTATGGGTGTTATACATTACAGGAACAGGTACTAAGGAAATTGATGAATGCAGTTATCATCCCAATAACGAGGACGAAGCAACTAACATTGGTCGACGCTTTATCACTCTTACCTATTACGAGGATATCATAGAATGGCTGAAGCAGGATGTTCTTGAACGTCGCATTTATCCGGAATCATTGACAAGTATAGTCCGCGCATATGTTGAGTCACTGGAGAAGGATATATTCTGCGAAAACAAAACTGATGCGTGGCGAAAAGACATGCTGTGCAACATTTTAATAGGCTCAGGACATCTCAATATGAATAAGATGACCGACCGCGATTTCGACTGTCTCTATTCTTTCCGCGATTCAGTACAAGAGGTACGCAAAGAAATGGCTAAAGCTAATCGAGATGAAAAAGGAATCAGTGCTGTTGAAAATCTATATGCAGTAATAAGAGATCTTATCCATGATATTGAGCAACAGGTCTTCGGCGAATTTGAAAGACTCAGTACTGATATCCTGAACGAGCAGTGGAAGAAAGAGCTGAAGAAACTTAAAGATGCTAAATGGATTGCCAAGCATCGTGGCCTGCATAGTGATAAAGGATTTGTACAGATAGGTCTGTCTACAGAATGGGGCACGGCTCATTTGGAATGGATTCCCATCAGTGCTAAAAGAATGTGCCTCGGAAATGAATATCAATTGGAATTACATGTCGAGAACAACAAGGTTCTTGCTGACAAATGGCGCGAGGAACTGAATCGCAATGCCATTTTGCTGCCGGCAAATAAGTGCGAAAAAGTTAAAGCTGGCACCAGCAGGCTGCTTCGCTATAAGTATCAAACTCCAGAACCAATTGCGAAGATGAGCAAAAAGGAATTGACAGAATTTCTAACTGGAGTTTATACCCAAGAATTGAATTATTGCTGCAGAATGCTTGTTGAGCATTTCCATGAATACAATTGATTATTATATAGAGGTCATTTCTTCTGCTTATTTTTTATGACAACATTCAACTATATTGTGTAAGTTTGAATAATAAAAGGCATGGATTATAATGAATACCTAAACCAGATTATCCGTTTCAACGGGGATAAAGATCTACTCATGATGAGGGAAAAATACTATGAACCTTCTACACTGAAATGGCATGAGCATAAGGAACTCATTGTTTGTTCTGCCGTGTCAACAATTCTAGAGCCAATATGGTGTTTGGAAGGGACATATTACGATTATCAACCTGAAGAAAATGCCCATCAGGTCCGGTTTCATGATGCAAATGAAGAAGAACTCCTATTGTCCTTTTGGGAAGAAAATGAGGAGGGGCTGACTGCACTAATGCAAGGATTGCCCCCACATGAAAAGAAAGATATCCAATGCATTTTAGATGCCTTGGAAAGGCGGGACACATCAAAATACATGGTTTATTACAATAACAAGTGTATCAGTGTCATTTCCTTGGATAATGTACATACGGTTTGGTGCATTGCAAATAAATGGGTAAAGCTCCAGCAACGGACTGTGAGCCTTGAAGAATTAAACGCTGCATTCCCTAGGCACATCAACCAATATTATGAATCAAGGAAGTTGTTTCTGCATCTCTTCGTACAAACGAGACATTGTACCTATGATGGAGAGAATGGAAACAAGCAAAAGGTACCAGATGACTGTTGGGACTTTGACTGGGGTGGCAAATATGACATCCTTCTGACTTATCCGCCCATGTCTTGGGCACCAAGATACGGCATATTACTGAAAGTGTGGCGAAAAGATGATACAGAGGCATTCATAAAACATGCCATGAGCATGCAGGAGTTCAAGGACAAACTTTCTGTAGTCAAGGAAAGATAGGCACTATGATGAAAATAACCATTGTAAACAAAAAAACGCGGAATATGACAAACGAACAGATTGAAGAACTTATGAGAGAAATAAGTAGCACACCGCTGCTGACTCTGGAAGAAGAATTGGAACTGTTAGAGAAGATACAGGCCAAAGGCGCCGACTGCGACGAGATGCAAAAATTGGGAAAGGCGAATTTGGTCTATGTGGTAAGCTTAGTGCGTCATTATAAGAATCAGGGTCTCGCGTTGGAGGAATTGATTGAGGTGGGGAAAGAGGGGCTTCGCAGGGCCGCTCTGACCTACCGCTTGGACAGCGATGTCCATTTCCTGAAATATGCTGTTGGGCAGATGCGTCAATGTATACAAGCTGCCATAGAGCTCCAGAAGTAGTTTTTCGAGCTAATGACAGAATAACACGAACCTGGACGCAGACCCGCCTCATCCGAGGGATAAAGGACGGTAGTGTAGAGGTGAAATAATTAGCACCAGAGTCAAACCTATAACTATAAAACGATACTATTATGCTGGTTATTAATTCTAAAATCAAACCTCCTAAAGAGTACGAACAGAAAAAAGAGCTTCTCAAGATGGCAGATGAGATTCTTCAAGAGCTTGATTCCTTGAAGATGAAAGTAGAGAATCTGAAAAGTCTCATTTAGAGAGCAAGACCATAGAGAGTACGGAAATAGTAGGCATCATCTAAGAAAAACAAAAAAAAGTTATCTTCTTTTTTGAATTTTTCTGATGATGCTTCTATATTATATTCGTAACAAATACGTAAAATTATGAACACAACAACCATCACCACCAACTCCAATGAGAAATTCAATCAGGTTCTTAACTTCCTCAAAACGAAGCGTGTCGCCTACCTCTCGTCGCCAACAATTGGTTCCATCACCTTCTTCACATACACCACTCTCCAAACCAACGACCTTCTCCAACAACTCATCCATCAGCTTCATCTTAAACCCCTTCAGCCCTCCTATGCTTTTGCGGCATAGGAGTTTTTTATAAAAAACACGTCTCTTCATTGAATTTTTTCGGCTTTCATTCTATATTACTTTTGTCAACCAATGAAAACAGAAATAATATGACAAAGAAAGTAGAAACAAAAGTCGTGAAAAGAACGAAAGTGGAACGAGAGATGACGCTGCTGCGCGCCATCGAGAAAGTGGTGGAGGTGTCGAAAGGCTCGAAACTGAAGGCTGAGGCTCAAGCAGAAATGATTGATGAGGTGCGCTATATAGCCGAGCGCTACGGCATCACGGAACGGCAGGCTATTCTCTTCAGCATCTGCATGGAACGGGGCCCGCGGCGTGTAGACCTTGACGACTTAGCCAGCCACCTTGATGTCAGCAATATTCGTATCCTAAGCTATGCCGAGGATATCGATGCATTGGTGCGCCGCCGTTTGCTGCGCTATCGCGATGCAAAGGATGAAGACTCATTCGACATCCCTGCACCTGTCATCAAGGCGCTAAAACATAATGAAATCTATGAGTTGCCCAGCCGTACAGGGTTGGATTGTGCTTCTCTGTTTGAGGTGCTTGACCAATTATTTGAAGACTTGGATGATGATGCCATCACGCCTCCCGATCTCTTGGCTGAGATAAACGTGCTTTTCAAAGACAATCCACAGGTGGGCTTCGTGAAAAAAATCAAGGAGCTGGGGCGTCTGAGTATGGAGAGCAAGTTGTTGCTGTTGTTCTTCTGCCACATGCTGGTGAACAAGGATGACGACGACATTCGCTTCGGACAGATGGAAGACTGCTTCACGTCATCGGCCCTCTTTGTCAATGCCAAGGGATTGCTGCGCAGTGGTGAACATCCGCTGATGACAAAGAAACTCATCGAACACCGCTGCGAGGACGGCATTGCAGACACTTCCCGCTATAAGCTCACCGAGAGTACCAAACGCACGTTGCTGGCCGAAATGAAAATCAATGTAGCTGAGGAGAAACTGGCTGATGTCATCAAGGCTGCTGACCTGAAGGCGAAGGAGATGTTCTATGTAGCAGAGAATCAGCGACAGGTGGCTGAACTGCAATCATTCCTCTCAACAGAGAAATATACAATGATACGTGAGCGGATGCAGCAAACAGGCTTCCGCACAGGCTTTGCATGCCTGTTCTACGGCGGACCGGGCACGGGTAAGACTGAGACGGTCTATCAGTTGGCTCGCAAGACGGGTCGCGACATCATGATTGTGGATGTTCCGCAAATCAAGAGCAAGTGGGTGGGCGACTCGGAAAAGAATATCAAAGCGGTTTTCGACCGCTATCGTGAGCAGGTAAAACGTGCTAAACTGACTCCAATCCTTCTTTTCAATGAGGCCGATGCCATCATCGGCATTCGTCAGCAAGGTGCACAAAGAGCTGTAGAAAAGATGGAGAACTCCATCCAGAACATCATCCTGCAGGAGATGGAGACGCTGGACGGCATCATGATTGCCACTACCAACCTCCAGCAGAATCTAGATACGGCATTCGAACGCCGATTCCTTTACAAGATTATGTTCGAGAAACCAACAGTTGAGGCTCGTGCTCGCATTTGGCACTCGATGATTCCAGAACTTGACGAGATGGAGGTTAACACGTTGTCTGCTAAATACGATTTCAGCGGAGGACAGATAGAGAATATCGCCCGTCACTTCGCCATCGACAATATTCTGCATGGTGAAAGCAATGATAAACTCTCGATGCTGATTACCCACTGCGACAACGAGCGGTTACAGTCGAAGGAAGCCATACGGAGAATAGGTTTTTAAGGAATAAAATGCCTATTTGCTTTCTCGAAAGCGCCACTTAAATGGCGCTTTTAAAATGTTACACTGTATAGTTTTTAAGTTAATGTTCTGAAAATGTTCGTTTATTACTTCGTTTTTTTGTAAATTTGTATCGTTAATTGTCACAAAAACAATCAAAACAAAAACTATCAACGATGAAACAAAACAAAATCCGCGCACTACTGCTTGGAACCATAGGGTTAGCTATCTATCTGACTGCTCCAACCAAGAGCCTCGCTCAAAGCCAATTGTATCCCAACCATTTCAACCTGAGCGAAATAACGCTCACAGGAGGCCCGATGCGAGAGGCTATGCTCATCAACAACCGGTTGCTGTTAGAATACGACGTAGACCGCCTGCTGGCTCCATTCATCCGCGAAGCCGGACTCTATACGAAAAGCGGGAAATACGAGGGATGGCTGCAGAAGCATCCTAATTTCGAGAACTGGGGCGGTGCTGCAGGCTTCGACCTCAGCGGACATGTGGGTGGTCACTATCTGTCGGCTCTCGCATTGGCTTTTGCTGCCAATGAAGACCAAGCTGTGAAAAAACAGATGATGGAACGTCTGGAGTATATGCTCAACGTTCTTTCGGACTGCGTGGCTGCGAGTTCCATCAATGAAGACTTCAAGGGATTCATCGGTGGACAACCCATCCACGAAGCATGGGAAGCACTCGCCCAAGGCGACATCACGAAGTTCCAAAGACGCGGTGGCTGGGTACCATTCTATTGTCAACACAAGATTTTGGCAGGTCTTCGCGACGCCTATCTTTATACTGGCAACGAAACGGCAAAGAAACTGTTCAAAAGTTTGGCCGACTGGCACGTCTATGTGGTTTCGCGTGTTTCTGCTGAAGATATGGAGCGCATGCTGGGTATCGAGCACGGTGGAATGAACGAGTCTATGCTTGACGCCTACCAGCTCTTCGGCGACCAGAAATACTTAGATGCAGCCTACAAATACAGCCATAAGGCGATGCTCAATGGTATGCAGACGCTGAATCCCACATTCCTTGACGGCAAACACGCCAACACTCAGGTGCCAAAGTATATCGGCTTCGAGCGAATAGGCGAACAGGTTGCTGCAGCCAATGAATATCGCACAGCGGCAGAGAATTTCTGGAAAGACGTGGCCGAGAACCGCACAGTGTGCATCGGTGGCAATAGCGTAGGCGAACATTTCCTCTCGAAGGAAAACTCGAACCGTTACATCGACCACTTAGACGGACCCGAAAGCTGCAATTCCAACAACATGCTGAAACTCTCGGAGATGCTCTCCGACCGCACCCACGATGCCCGCTATGCTGACTTCTACGAATATACGATGTGGAACCACATCCTTTCCACACAAGATCCCGTGACTGGCGGCTACGTCTATTTCACGACACTTCGTCCTCAAGGCTACCGCATTTATTCTACGGTGAACGAGTCGATGTGGTGCTGCGTGGGTACTGGAATGGAGAATCATTCTAAATACGGACATTTCATTTACACCCACGACGGAAACAAGACGCTGTACGTGAACCTCTTCACGCCCAGTCGTCTCGCGTCAAAAGATTTCGCTGTTACACAAACTACCAACTATCCCTACGAACAGCAGACACGTCTGACCATCGACCGTAGCGGCAAGTTCACACTTGCCATTCGCCATCCGTGGTGGACAACCAACGGATTCTCAGTCAACATAAACGGCCAGCGCCAGAACATCAGTGTGGAACAGGGAAAATCGAGCTACGTGATGATTCAGCGCAAATGGCGCAAAGGTGATGTGGTGACCGTCAGCCTTCCCATGCAACTGCGTTATGAAGAATGCCCCAACTACGGCGACTATGTGGCATTCGAGTATGGTCCTATTCTGCTTGCTGCACAAACCACAGCCCCCGATGCTGAGCAAGCACGTCTTCTTGGAGTGCCCGTTGAACAAATGAAAAACGAATACGGACACGCTGGGCGTATGGACCATGCTCCCGGAAGCATGACAGCCAGCCTCAGCCTCACCTCAGCGCCACTTCTGATAGGCAGCCGAGATAATGTTTTGCAACGCATCAAGCCCCTTGACGCCAAGAAATTGCTGTTCACTATCGATGCTAGTCGCACCGACTCACCCAACTACAAATGGACCTCGCTCACGCTACGCCCCTTCTACTCCATCCAACATGCCCGATACGTATGCTATTGGTATCAGCAGACAGCAGACAACTACGCCCGCAGCGATATGGCCATTAGCGAAGCCATGAACGCTCGGTTGCAAGCCCGTACGCTTGACTTCGTGGTTCCAGGCGAACAACAGAGCGAGGCCGGCCACGAATACAACTACAGCAGCGACTCGAGCAAAGGCAACTTCCGCAACGAGAGTTACCGCGACGCACGTGCTGGTGGACATATCCAATACACCTTATTCAATAACAAGGGAGTCACCGAAGGGCTTTCGATATTCTGCCGGTTCATCACAACCGACCGCGGTCGCAAAGCCACGCTCACGGTAGATGGTGAAACTGTAGCGCAAATAGAAATCCCAGGAAGAGTGTCGGGAGCCGACCGTAATGGATTCTTCAATTTGGAGTTCCCACTTCCACCATCGATTGCCACTCGTCCCGACGGCTCTGCCAAGAGCAGTTTCGTTGTCAAGTTGCAAGCTTCTGCCGAGACCATGTGCCCGGGAATCTACTACATCCGACTGCTCACGCCCGACACATCGAAATGACAAGATTCGTTATATCGAAATAGAAACATCACCCTTTTCAAGTCATTCTACAACAATATGGAGAAAAAACATTGGGAACTGCGGAAACTGCGCGAAGCTATTGAGCGCGAAATGAGCTGGAAACCCGCCAAACCAGTCGCTCTAGAGAAAGTGAAGTCGTATCTGCAAGGGCTGGAAAAGCCCAAGAAAGAAACCCTCGACCACCTGTCGCTCTTTGTGGGATTCCAGGACTGGGACAGTTTCCTGAAGGCCCTTCACGGTGAAGCCAGTGCTGATGAAAACTACGAAGAGTCGAAGACTGAGCCTTCAAAGGAAGGCTGACCTTGAAAAGGACAAAAAAAAGATTCATTCCTATGATGGGAATGAATCTTTTCTATTTTTTTGAGAACTTTGTTCTCCTCTGTCAGAGAGTCTGTGCCTTTAATCCTTATCCTTGGCAATAGGCGAACGCTTCTCAGCGATACGAGCCTTCTTACCAGTAAGTTTGCGCAGATAGTAGAGTTTGGCGCGGCGAACTTTACCACGCTTGTTCACCTCGATGCTCTCAATGTTGGGCGACTCGATGGGGAAGATACGCTCCACACCAACGGTGCCAGACATCTTGCGAACAGTGAAACGCTTTTTCTTTCCTTCTCCCGAGATGCGAATCACCACACCACGATAGAGCTGGATGCGCTCCTTTGAACCCTCGACAATTTTGTAAGCAACAGTGATGGTGTCACCCGGGCCAAACTGGGGGAACTCTTTGCCTGTTG
>ODAI011006603.1_pt1 | contig 11640 bp, 13 predicted proteins | sample 1539321 | NCBI WGS metagenome assembly ODAI01 (sample SAMN02144231, study PRJEB22623) | gut metagenome | biome: sheep rumen | host: Ovis aries | place: New Zealand
TATGGTGCCATAGCCAAGTGGTAAGGCGTGGGACTGCAACTCCCTGATCGGCGGTTCAAATCCGTCTGGCACCTCTAAAATCCGCAAGTGTGACTTGCGGTTTTTTTGTATCATAAGAAAATTGTCCCGATGATATTCGGAGAGATTATTTTCCGTCGCCGGAGTGGTACAGGATTATATCTCCGGGAGTGCAGGAAAGTACATAGCATATTCTTGCGAGCACATCCGTATCAATTCTTTCAACCGAACCGTTATACCATTTATCAACGACCTCGAATCGGGTGTTGCATGCTCTTGCTAGCGCACTTCGTGAGATATTGTTCTTATCCATATATTTTCTGATATCGATGCTGATATTTCCGTAATCCGCTATTGTAAATAAATTTCGACTCATATTATCCTCCATGTATCTGTAAATACTATATTCGGATAGATACATATTGACAAACTACATATAGAAGTATACTATACACATAGTATACATTTTAAAGGAGGTCTATATGAATTCGATCAAATTTATGACATCAATAATCTTTTTCTGGTTAAAGGGCAAAATTGAATGGGACAGTAATTTCCTTAAGTTGAAGGTACCTAACACGCTTTTCGGTATTCTCCCTTTGGGGGCGTTTAAAAAATCGATCCCCGTAAATCAGATATCATCCGTTGTAACGGATTTCAGTCTGGCGATAAAAAATATAATCGTTGGAGTGATCTTGGCTTTTCTGGGTCTGATATTTGTTGACAGCAGCGTACTTATAATGCTTATCCTGATGATTGCCGGAGTGGTAAAGATAATAGATGCATTTCAGACGGTTATGGGAGTGACGCTTACATCAGGCGAGGTGGTCGGAGTTCCCTTTATAATCTTTGAAAAGAAGAAAGCGGAAGAGGTATCCGATGCCCTAAACAGGCTGATCTCGGCCAGAATGGATGATACGAATACAAGACTGCAGACGGACAGGATCGTCGATGCGATAAACAAAAAACAATAATAAGCTGCAGAAAACGCCTCGGAATGACTTTCCGGAGGCGTTTATTGCAAAAGGAGAATATTTATATTGACAATTTAATAAAATCGGTTTAAAGTATCATTGCGAGGTAAGTGGCACTTGCAAAAAAAGGAGGGTATTATGCATATGCTTGAAGACAGGGCGAAGGATTTTTATGATTTTTTGAATGCAGGTCCCATGACGGATGAAAAAGCCTTTTATATTTTTGACAATATTGATGATATCGAATTTGATTCTGCGAGGGTAGAGCTGTCAATCCGTGTTGTTTTGAATGTATTATCGGACGAAGAAATATGCAAAAAATACCTGGTTTATGATCTGGCAAGGGTTGCGGCATGGATAGTAAACGAAAAGATAGATTGGGAGTCGTTTGGGTTTTCGGATGATCTGGAGGATATTTCCTTGCTGACGGGCGTTGGAGAGGAGCAGAATATCGCTAAGGACAAGGACGCAGTTGCGGAGAGTATAGTTCATAACCTTGGAAGGATAAAAGAAAGCTGTCATACCGAGCTTAGCGGAGATCTGATCGAAAGCGCGATAGGGCTGACTCTTTATCCCGAATATGCGGATTCATACGGTGAAGATATCGACTGGGATGAGACCGAATCCAGAATAACGCGCGAGTATTCATCACAGGAGCTCGTCACCGTCATCAGACACCTGACCGAGCAGTATCTTTCGTCCGACGAGGCACCGAGGTATGTTAAAACACTTGCCTGAAACCGGAATATAGTGATTAGGATTAACAGAATAATCAAGTCAATATGCGTATCGAAATACAAATGATAGAAGGAGACGAAATGTATAGTGTGATTATCAGAATAAAAAAAGAAACGGCAGGTGATAAGCTGGAATTTGTAAAAAGAATAATCGAGAACCAGTATATTAATAAATTCGGAAGAATAATCAATTCAAGTAGGGAATCCGGAACATTGGTTTTTGAAGGAGAGGGCGAAGAGGCATATGCTTGTATGGATTATGCCACTTCGAGATTGATTCTTCAAAAAGATGTTATGGATTCAATAGAAAGCTGGGAGTGGATCGATAGTGATGATCCGGAAGAAAACGGAAGCATCCTGAATTCTTATGAAAAATATTTTAATAAGAAGTAAGGGGTGAATGCTATGACGAAAAAATATAAGCAGATAGCATTTGATCTGGATACAAAGATGTTGGAAAAGTATTATCCAAGAGATAATTGGAGAAAGGCATATGATGACATAAAAGAACATATGCTTTTAAACGGATTCGAGTGGCAACAAGGATCTGTGTATGTTTCCAGAAAAAAGCTTTCAACATATGATATCACGATTATTCTGACATATATGGTTGTAAGGTGTCCGTGGTTGAATAAATGTATGCGTGATTGCAGAGAAACCGATATAGGAAATTCTCATGATAAGAGCTATATATTTAACACAGACGAAGATATTCCGACTCGCGAAGATATGCATAGAACACAACAAGAACCTGAAAAAAAGGGGACAAGAGTCAATATAAAAACCATGATTAAAAAGAATAAAACATTAGCAGATGAAATCAACGGAGAGAGAGATTCATTTCGGAGGGAAAGAGGCTTTGGTATAGGTGATTGATATGGGAAAAATGATAGAAAAAAAATACACACTTCCGGAGTCTGAATATTACTCGGACGAATTCCGCAGATTATGGGATGAGATGCTTGAGAAATATTCCTTTAGGGACAGCGAGACGGAAAGGACCGTCCGTAATTACGGAAGTACCGTAAAACTCATATGCGATCATGCAAAAAAGGATTTTCTCGAGCTTACGGGTGATGACGCCGTTTCTTTTTTCGAAATGCTTGATGAACGCGTGAAGAGAGCCGACCTGAAGGGCTCTACCGCATTTACATACAAAAAGAATCTGAGAAGTGTCGGGAATTATCTTGAAAGGATGCCGCAGAGCAAAGGGAAAAAAGCATATGCCTCTCCGTTCACAGGTCTGGTTTTTGACAGAAACGCCGGCAATCGCTTCGCTTCACGAAAACAAAACGAAGGCAAAGAATGTGAAGAAGCCAAGACAGAGGCCGCAAAAATATTGTCTTCGATAAAACGATCCGAGCGTGAACAATATTATTATATTTTTTGTATGCTGGCGTATTTCGGGGAGCTTACGCCGGTAAAGATATGCGATATGAAACGCGGACAGCTCGGATTTGAAGACGGGAAGGCTGTATTTTCCTTCGAGATCAACAGGCAGCGTCCCAAGACCGAGCTGCCCGGCAGAGAGCTTTCGAAGCTTCAGCAGGAGACACATAATGTAAGATACAGATTACCGGAAGAAGCGGAAAAAGGTTTTTGTGAGTTTTATCCGGAGTATATCCGACGGGTCGGAGACCGGATCGGAAAGGAACCGGAGTATGTATTTTACAACAGGAATTACTGCCCGATAAATTTTAAGACCCTGAGTACGACAATAAAAAAGCATATTACAAAGTGCGGGACGCAGCGGATAAAGCACATCCGCGATCTGTGCGGCATACTGAGTGAGTGATATTGTCCGGTCTGAGCAGGCGGTATTTGCAACATCGGAGGACTTTTTGTATAATTACGGAGGTACAGTAAATGCTGGTCGGATAAGAAAATGATTTATACAGTTACGCTCAATCCTTCAATAGATCATATAGTTAGAATGAATTCTCCGATACGCGATGGTGAGACCAATCGCTGTTCTTCGGAGGATTTTTTTATTGGCGGTAAAGGGATCAATGTCTCTACGATCCTTAAGGAGCTGGGACTTGAAAGCACGGCGATGGGTTTTCTTGCCGGATTTACCGGTGCCGAGATAAAAAAAGAAGTCGAAGCCAGAGGGATAGTGTCCGATTTTACAGAGCTTGAGAGCGGCAATACCAGAATAAACATTAAGCTCAAGGGCGCATCCGAGACCGAGATAAACGGATTGGGACCGGATATCCCGATGAGCTGTTTTGAAGATTTAAAATCAAAGCTTTCAAAAATAAAAAAAGGTGATGTTCTCATACTTGCGGGCAGTGTTCCGCCGTCCCTTCCGGATGATGCATATTCACAGCTTCTGTCTGCCGCCGGCGAGGGAGCCGTAACGATAGTCGATGCATCCGGGATACAGCTCGTGAATGCGCTTAAGGAGCATCCGTTTCTTATAAAACCGAATATTGCCGAGCTTCGTGAGGCTGCCGGACTTCCGACGGACAGCGGCGGATCCGTTATCTCCATGTGTGAAAGGATGCGCTCACTCGGCGCGCGCAATATACTTGTATCGATGGGCGCGGACGGTGCGGTGTTTTGCCTTGAAAACGGAGAAGCGTATGCGGCGGAGGCGGCAGTAGGCACGCTTAAAAATTCTGTTGGAAGCGGGGACTCGATGCTGGCGGGCTTTATATATTCCTATCTTGATGAGCATGACCCCGCCAAAGCTCTGAAGATGGGGACGGCGGCAGGCGGTGCCACAGCGTTTAACGATGATCTTGCCACAAAGGAAATGATCCTTTCCGTTTTGAATTCGCTCCCTGATCCGAAAAGGATCTGACGGAGCATATAACCGACGGGAGAAGACGGAGCGTACATATTAAGGGAACTTACGGGAGCAGAGAAATGCCGGAGAGCGAATCAAAAAAGATAACAGGTTTTTCTTCTTTTCCGGGAATGGCGCTTGGGAAAGCATATGTGGTATGCGATGAGTTTCCTTCGGATGAGGGCGTATCGGAGTTTTCACACCTCAGTAACGAGGAGCGCGCAGGCGAATACCGGAGAGTGCTTGATGACTACAAGAACTCTGTAGGAATCCTCGCGGAAAAGATACGGCGCAATATCGGCGCAAACGAGGCCACGATAGTACTGAGCAGGATAATCATGCTCGAGGATGCGGATTACTCCGGCGAGATAGAGAGACTGATCCTCGAAGGGATGGAAATATCCCGGGCGATCTACTTTGTGTCGGATACGATACGGGCCAATATATCCGCGCTTCCCGAGGAATATATGAGAGCCAGAGCGGATGATGTCCTCGATATAAGAAACGGACTTCTCGGTGCTCTTTACGGTAAAAAGGAAGCCGATTACAGCGATGTTCCCGAAGGCTCGATCCTTATCCTTAAAAACATTTCGGTCTCCACTGCCGCAACCATAGACAAGGAGCGCGTAAAGGCAATAGTAGTGGAGGAGGGCAGTGCATCCTCCCACTCATCCATTATACTCTCCGCAATGGGGATCCCCACCGCATTCGGAGTCGGCGAATCTGCCGGGCTTATCTCCACGGGCGATACTGTTTTTGTCGATACGACCAAAACGGAGAGTGAGTTGGCGGTTGTAAGAAACGATGACGACAGGCGTATGTACGAAGTCAGGATAGAAAACTACAATGCGCTTGTGGCAAGATCCAAAAACGACATAAGGAAAAAGATCACTACAAAGGACGGACGAAACATTGAAATATGCTGCAATATCGGCACTGCAGAGGATGCAGGCGAAGCTCTCGAAAACGGAGGAGACGGGATAGGTCTTCTTCGCACGGAATTTCTATTCTCCGACAGAGAGACCCCGCCGACAGAAGACGAACAATTTGAATGCTATAAGAAGATACTTCAGATAATGAAGGAATATCAGGTGACTATCAGGACACTTGATGCAGGAGGAGACAAACCACTCTCGTATATACCAATACCCAAGGAGGATAATCCGGCACTGGGTGTGCGTGGTATCAGACTCTATAGGAGATTTCCGGATATATACAAGACACAGCTGCGTGCGCTCGTACGTGCATCGGCGTACGGTGATCTGAGAATTATGATCCCGATGGTGACGGATATCGAAGAGATGGATTCGGTAAGATCATATATATCCGAGGTGATGAGAGACTTTGACAGATCGGGTATTTCATATAACAGAGAATTAAAGATCGGATGCATGATCGAAACGCCCGCAGCCGCTATATGTGCGCAGGAGCTGGCAGAGCATGCGGATTTTTTCTCCATAGGCACAAATGATCTTGTTCAGTATGTTATGTGCGCGGACAGAAATAACTCACGAGTGACTTCTCCCAGGATGATTTACAATCCGGCTGTAACGAGACTGATCAAAGGTGTTGCTGACGCTGCCGCAGAAAAAGGTATACCTGTAAGTGTATGCGGCGAAGCAGCATCGGATGAGGATTTCATCAGGATCCTTCTCTCATATGGGATAGAGAGCTTTAGCGTAAGCCCCGGGAAGTGCGCTGTCGTAAAGCAGATGCTATCAGAAATCTCTATTGCCGACTAACGGATATTGCTATTACCCGGAGCATTTACATTTGATCCTAACAGCGTATAATACACGTAAAAAGAATTAATCTATATTTGTAGAGAAAAGAGGTGAAAATAGTTATGGTATCACAGGCAGGAAAAACCAAATCGAGAGCGGGACAAGATACGCTCATCAAAGTTGTTTTCACTGGTCTGCTCGCAGCTTTGTCTTACGTAGTATTTACATTTTTACAGATCAAGATCCCGCTTCCCGGAGGAGATGCAGTATCGATCCATCTCGGTAATGCGGTTTGCGTAATAGGAGCACTTCTTATCGGAGGCTTCTGGGGAGGTCTCGGAGGAGCCATAGGAATGACTATAGGAGACATCTTTGATCCGGTATATGTTGTATATGCGCCCAAGACCTTTGTTCTTAAGCTTTGCATCGGTCTTATTACCGGACTTGTCGCTCACAGGATCGGACATATCAGCGAACAGTCGGACAAGAAAAAGGTAGTCGGATGGGCAATTGCGGGATCCGTGGCAGGATTGCTCTTTAACGTTATCTTTGATCCGCTTGTTGGATATTTCTATAAGAGATTCCTTCTCGGCAAACCTGCAGCCGATATCACGCTTGCTTGGAACATAAGTGTCACGGCGTTTAATGCTTTCGTATCAACGATCGTGGCGGTGCTCGTTTATCTGGCACTCAGACCGGCGCTTAAGAAAGCAGGTCTTATCGAGTGATCGTGACAGGATAATAAGTATAATAAAACAGGCGGCTCATGGCCGCCTGTTTATATTCTGAAGATATGTTTTTCAAACAACAGAAATTGAGGGTCAGATAGATGCGAGAGCCTGGTCGAGAGCTTTTGAAAGCTGGTCGGCACATGATGTTCCGCGTCCCTTGCAATCGTTTCCGCGAATGATGTCGCTTACCTCAGATGCGGGCCTTCCCTCTACGAGTTTCCCTATAGCCTTGAGATTGCCGTTGCATCCGTTTGTGAAGACGAGATTGTGGATGCGGTTCTCATCATCAAGCTGGAAAGTGATATTGGTCGAGCAAACGCCCGTGGGTTTGAAATTGATTTCTCTCATTTTGATCTCCTAAAACTATTTCCTGGTTCTCTTCTTGGTCTCGGTCTTGGCAGGCTTCTCGAACTTGACCGGCTTGTCGGGTTTCTGAAGCTTCTCCTGGAATCCGGGACGATAGAGGTGTCTCGGGATACCGTCTACCATGATGGGCGCAACATCGCCCTGGATAAGAGGTCTTACATAAGTGATGAATTCCTGAGTTACATAGGTTCCGTCCTTGGTGATCCACTCTCTGGGTACGAGTCTCTCGTCATTAGCAATCTTGTGGACATCCTTAACCTCAGTCGTTGCCTGATAAGGATCATCGGAAAGTCTGATAAATACAACCATCTTTCCGGTATCGCCTTCGTCCGCAGCTTTCATAGCTGCACCACCTACCTCGTATGCTTCAAGGATATCGACTCTCGATGAACAGTGGCTGGCTGCGCGCTGTAAGGTGGAGAGCTCAATGGCACGGGTCTTGCATCCTATCTTTGCCGATACGACATCACACAGATATCTGGCTGTTCCGGTGAGCTGCTTGTGTCCGAAAGCATCGACATACTCGATGGTATTGCCGAGCTCGCTTATGTACTTTCCGTCTGCGGTTCTGATACCCTCTGAAACCGCTACGACTATGGATTCTTTTTTCTTAAGCATATTTCCGATCTTGTCTATGAATCCGTCTACATCGAAAGGAAGCTCGGGAAGGTAGATGAGGTCGGGACCGTCACAATCCTCGCCCTTTGCCAGAGCGGATGCACCGGTGAGCCATCCTGCGTTTCTTCCCATTATCTCGATGATAATAACCTGTCCGTTCTTGGTCTCAAGGCTCCAGCCGTCGCGGATGATCTCCTTAACGGAAGTACCGATGTATTTAGCGGCTGATCCGTATCCGGGAGTGTGATCGGTAAGAGCGAGGTCATTGTCGATGGTCTTGGGACATCCGACAAAGCGGATATCCGAACCGGTGATGATCGCAAAGTCAGAGAGCTTCTTGATCGTATCCATGGAATCGTTACCGCCGATGTATATGAAGCAGTCGATCTCGAGATCGTCGAGTATCTGGAAGATGGTCTTGTAGAGATCTTCATTCTCATGAATGTTGGGAAGTTTATAACGACAGGAGCCGAGATATGCCGAGGGGGTACGCTTCAGGAGCTCTGCGTCGAGGCCTGTCTGGATATGCTCGGAGAGGTCAACATAGCGACCTTCGAGAAGTCCCTGTACTCCGTGGATCATGCCGTATACCTTCTTGTATCCGCGGTCCATAGCGGTACGGTATACACCTGCAAGTGACGAATTGATAGCTGCGGTGGGTCCTCCGGACTGGCCGACAATGACATTTCGTTTTTCTTTTCTGAGCATGGTCTGATACCTCCTTTTGGCTAATTATATATTGTAAGATGCGGTTATGGCAAGAAGGCTGTGTGCGCATCTTAGGAAGCATAGGATTTCCACTGCCATGAATATATATGGGATCCTACGGTCTTTGACGAGCATATAGACTTTTTCATACAGGATGAAGAGCATCATGGCGGGAAAATATACCGAGAGAAAGATCCAAAGAGAGTATCCGCCCGGAATGAACTCACAGAGCATTGTAAAGATCGTCCACACGGAGGCGGACATCAAAAGCATACGGTATGACGAACCTCCGATGTCAGGGATCCGGCTTAAAAGGAGTATGATCGGAAGGATCATTACACAGAGTATTACCAGTGAATGTATCCGATCCGGGATCGTATCCGAAGGTATTACCGCAGATGCCTTATAGAAAAGGTTTATAAAGAAAGCAGGATCGATCTGCGGAGAAAGCGCAAACACAAATATGATAAATCTTGAAATCGACAGCAGGCGGTCATTACTTTTTGAAACAAACAGTCCCGGAACAGAGACAAGAATAACAAATAGCGCCATACCGATATTTATACAAATTTCCCAGAATTCCCTGCTTTTACTTTCGTAATGAAGGAACATCCAGTATCCGACACCGGTAGCCATCTGCCTGTCGATACCTGCATAGACAGCCATAATAAGTACAGCCAATGCGAGGATCGGCAGGATCATACGGTATGCTTTTGAGAAGCTGTTGTTTTTCATACAGTCTGATACAGGCAGAGCTTAATGCATGCTCCCATCGCGATCATGATCGTCATCCCATAGATCAGGGATGCGCAGATCTTTTCATCCTTTTCCCCGATCCTGTACATAAGTCTGCATGCGGTGGCAATCGTAAGGACCATCGTGCCGAATGATGCTCTGTCCGGATAGTGGGGAGAGAGTATCATAGCTCCGTATGAGAGAAGGATAGCAAACAGCAAAATACCTTCCGTACGGTCGAACGAAATACTCAAAAGTGTATGAGCTGCGATCATCACAAACCCAAGTATGATGAGTGAGGGAAACAGGAAATCTCCTATCCCGCGCAGCATTGAAAGTATCCGATTTATCAGTTCCTGTGACAGAGGGAGCTTATCGATCTCATTTACTCTTTCGAAGTTTCCGGGAGCCAGGATGCAAAGAATGCTGCCGATAAGGGACCCGATAAGTCCTATGATCATCCAGGCCTTTACAGGTTTCTTATCCGCCCTTACTCTGATAAGGATCACGGTAAGTGCTATAACGAAGCAGGTCGGCCCCATATTCTCATTGCTCCATCCGCTTATCAGGGACAGAGGGATCATCCAGAGGGTTACAAGGCACAGGTCGGGACTTTCGGGGTCTTCGACTGCTCTCAGATAAGGACAGAGGAAACAGAGGATCCATACTGTTGAATATACATAGTTCACGGAGCCTGCTTCCCAAAGCATGCTCATCTTGATATTTGGATTGAATGCGAATAATCCGGACAGCGCAAAGAGGAAAATGGCGATGATCGCAGGACTGCCGTTTATATCAGAGTTTTTTCGCGAAATCCTGCAGATGACGAAAGCAAGAACGAGAGTAGTGAGTGTATTGAAGATATCCGCCGCAGCATTTCCCGTCATGAGGATCAGCTGCAGGAGACCGTGCGTGATAACGCGTCCGCCCCAGTTATTGTAGTGCCAGATCTGGCTCTCGATCACGTCCCCAAAACCGGAAAGCGGTGCACCGGTCGCAAGGTTGGTGGAATACCAGTCATCGTCCATCATAAATGGGACTCCGCGGTTTGCCAGGAAAAGAAGGATCCCGATAAGACAGACCGCGAGCAGGTATATGGCAGATATGATTTTTCTGTTTTCGCGTATTTTCATGCAATATTGATTATATCACGAAAAATATTCCTTAAACACATAAGATTATGATATAATGAACCTTGTTTTTGACGAGATCGGAGTGCAAAAAGAATGATTGAAAAGATAAAAACCTTTTGTAAAAAAAGGGAAGCCCGGGAGACAGGGGTCATACTTCTGGCGATATACGGCGGGCTGTCTTTTTGCTACATCATGAATCTGGCCGGATTTGCGGCCCAGAAGGACAGTCTCGGATTCACACAGAGTATATTCAGTATTTTACCGTTCCCTATCGTTTGGTATTTTCTTAAAAAGATCTCCTTTACCCCAAAACAACTTAGGTATGCAATGATCTTCGGAGCACTTCTCGGTCTGTCGATCGTTTGGGGCTATCAGCTCAGAATGCTCGGATACACTCTTCCCGGAGTAAAGAATAAGCTTGGTGCGATCATAGCGGGCGTAGGACTTGGCGTGGATTTTTTGCCGCTTACACTTAAGTGGTTTGTATTCCTTGATAGAAAAATCTCTGCAGAAAATAAGGCAGGGGAAGGACAGAAACCTGCGAAGAAGGATATCCGCACAGTATTTGTCTGCTCATGGGCCGGTATATTTGCGCTTTGGGTTCCTGTATTTCTCGCTTATTTCCCTGCGATAATGAGCTATGATTTCCACAGGCAGTCCGGAGAGGCTTTCCGCGGAACTATATGGTTCTGGGCGCATCACCCGGTTGTTCACACGTATCTGATCAGAATATTCCTGCTCCTCGGCGAGAGACTGGGTTCGTACGAAGCCGGAATGGCTGCATTTTCAATATGTCAGATGCTCCTCGTATCCTTCGCACTTGCTTATTCTTTTGCTGTCATATATGAGATAACAGGCAGGAAGAGATGGGCATATATACCGACAGTCTTTTTCGGGATCATTCCGTTCAGCCCCGTGCTGGCACTCAGTATCACCAAGGACATTCCATATGCAGCACTGATGCTGATCATGATAGTTGAGATCTGCAGGATCAGAAATGCAGCAGACATAAAGGAAAGGATCCTGCATATCATCATCCTGGTCATTGCAGGTATTCCCGATATATGGCTCAGAAACAATGCGGCTTATGCATTTGCCGCTATGA
>ODAI012522894.1_pt1 | contig 11640 bp, 7 predicted proteins | sample 1539321 | NCBI WGS metagenome assembly ODAI01 (sample SAMN02144231, study PRJEB22623) | gut metagenome | biome: sheep rumen | host: Ovis aries | place: New Zealand
GTCGCGATAAGGTTTGTTCTTTCCTTGTTTGACGGTAGCCACTATAATGACACCACCCTCCATTTGAACATTCTCGATGTCGAGCAGAATCTGTGGAACGACACCTTCCGATGCCAAACTCCCCAACAAGTTCGTCGTCTCTTGCACCTCCACAAAGGAGAGCGGATTGATGCGCCCTGTCTTGTCATCAATACCCACCACAATCATTCCGCCACGAGAATTGCTCTGTGCCACCATCTCGCAACTCACGTCATACTTGTTGTCGCGAGTCACCCGTTCCTTAAACTGCACTCGCGTCTGTTCAGCCGTATCTCTAAGCCTCAGTATGTCTTCTTTCGTCATATATTAAAACGTATTTAACCGTCGTTCTATAGCTTTGTCACTCTTGAAAATTATAGGATATTTTCCCTTTTAGTACTTGTGGAACTTTTTTTATGCCTGTCCGTCTTGTTTCATTGCTCTCATTTATTCTATCAATAATTGTTTTGTTAATAATAGAGTCCCATCCTGTTTTGTAGATGGTATATAAATAGACTGTTCCTGTTTTAACTCCTCCATGAACGCCCTGACATTAGGTTTCAATATTGGATATTCCAGCACATTTTTATCCGCAATAACTATTGTATGTTCTCTAGCACGGCTTGTTGCTACATTGAACAAATGTGGTTCCATTGTACGGATGTAAGAGGTGTTTGGAATAAAAAAGATAGTAATATCCGTAGTCAGTCCCTGTATTCTTGCAACCGTATCAACTCGCACATTGGCTTTTGCTGGAATATTTTGATTTATAGCTTTCTGGAGTTCTCTTGTTGTCTTTCTTAAACATGTGAGGACAGAAATGTCCTTTTTAATATCATCAGTTAGTATTGAACCTACAATATATGCGGCAAGAAGAATGGCAAATTTTGGGGTTCTGTCACTGGCATCCATATCTGTCAACACAAGAGTTGGGCCACCATCTTTGTTGAGTATTCTCTTTAGCGATGGTAATAATCCTATGCTTTTTGTATTTTTAGAGACCAGAGTTCCATTATAGAAAATACCAGTATAATCCGCTGAACGTCGGCCAAATCTATAGGTGTTAGTAAGTTGATATATCGGCCAAGAACTATTATCTGCCAATACTTGCAGACCATCAACCATTGTGCTATAGTTACAGAATTTAATCCTATCTCCATTCAAATACACGATGGGGGACAATTGTTTAATATCACCTACCCACAAATTCTTCCTTCCCATCTTTCTACTTGCTGCAAACATTGTAAGTAGGGCTTGGCTAGCTTCATCCATTATGACATAATCAAATGGTTGCTCAATAGAAAGGCCAGCAGCGAATCCACTGGTAATGTAATATGTTGATAGCACCAGAGCTGATGGAATTGGAGCGATTTCTTTTAGAGGTTGAAGTTTGTGCAACTCTTGATACTCGTCTTTAGTAATATTTGTCTTATAGATTTTCCCTTCTTCAAGAAGCTTTTGCAGCTGGGGCTTCTCTGCTATCTCCATCAATGCCCTATTCGTTAAAGCTGTTACCATAACAGATTTACCTTCTCTGCAAAGCCTTTCGCAAAGTTCTGAGATCATATAGGTCTTCCCCGTTCCTGGGGGACCTTGTAAAATCATTGTTCCTGTCAAGTTGAGCTGAGTGTAGACAAAGTCCGCAACATTATCTTGCTTAATCAGATATGGCTCCCAATTTTTTTTCTGATAATCAGCGTCAAGAACTTGCGAAACGCCCGTACTTAGATTGTCGTTAACAATCTTTTGTAGATTCATTATATAATCTATAGGAGGCCATTGTGGGGCAAAAGTCAGGATAATCCCAGGTGCGCTTTCTATCGATGCTGCAAAATCCAAACTGATATTATTGAAGCCGACCAAAGAAAACCTTTTGTCCTCAGCCGGAGAGTGCCATATACAAACAGCCTCTGTAGCATAATATCTTGCCTTGTAAAGATCCCTATAGGTCATGTCACCCCAATTATGGTAATTCCTTAACTCATCAGGAAGAACCATACACATCAAGTATTCACCTTTTCTGGGGAGAGATCGTGTATTGGGAAACTTCATTATCATTTCACCATCACGGAACTTTAGGAACTGTCCCACAAACATTTCCTCAGATTCTGAAAGAAGAGCGATTGCTTTGGATAAGAACTTCTTATTAAATTCTTCCGTTTCAGCCTTTAACTCATCTTCTAGAAATTGCCAATGAATTTTCCTTCCGAATCTCATATTACTGCAATAATTTTTCCTGACTATCTGTTGTTAACGAAGTGGGCGCGTTCTGAGCTGGTAGGTCATACATATCAAGCATTGTATTTTTCAAAGACTGTTCCAACTCTTTCTTGGGATTGTTGAACGGCTCTGGACTCTTGTTTTGAGAAATTGCCGTACCAAAATTGAAGTGAAGTCCCTTGAAATATCGCAATGTTTCTGCTAAAGCGACACATCTGCTCTTATACTGCATGTTTTCAGGGCTAAATGTGATGGCAATAGTATTTGTATCACGAGGCAGAGCATAGAAGGGAACACATTGTGGGCCATCGTGTGTAACCACCCAAAGCATTGAGCCTTCCTTTGAAAGTTGTTCCCAGTCAGAAGCATTGAGAGAGAATGCCCGTCTACGAGACTTATAACTATGTACAACAATAGGCACCTCTTTACCTTCTGGGTTAAAGACTCCATAAATGTTACACCAGGCATCTTCGCATATCCCACGTTCAAACCTGTAGCCTTTCTCTTTAAGATATAGCATGACATCAGTCTTTGCCTGAATCAGATAATCGTGCATTTCTTCTGTAGAAAGACCTGCATATTGAGGCTCTGCAACCGTTATTGTTCTATGCTCCCCATCTTCTGTTACAGTATCAATATCAACAGGAACTATGATGTCACTACGTTTGTCAACATTAAAGTCTTCTGCATCTTCATCTATTGGGTTTGTTTCTGGCGACAGTCCCATCGCTGCAAGCTGACTCCGTAGAATCTCATTTTCATCCTCCAGAATTTTTACCCTATCTGTAAGATTTCCTATCTGCTCACTATTTTCAATTATTAGCTGCAATTGTTCTTCAGTCAGTTTACTACTTACATTCATTAGCAACTGCCTTCTTTCTTTCTTCCAAACAACATTAAGGACTATCGAATCTTCTAGAGGCTTGGATTTGGGGAAATTGGATTCGTTGAACTGACCTCCGGATTCATCCTTCCAGACTTCTATCAGTTGGTGAACCGCATCAATATAGTACTCATTTTCCCACATTACTGGATTCTTGTAATTCTCGTAAACCTTATCATCTATCAGGTTGTATGCATCCTTAAAGCCTAACGTAGCTTGTGGCTGAATCACACAGCGTTTATCAATAAGAATCTCCCTAAACTCCTGATCGGAAGGTACTAGCTCGCCAATGATATTCTTTATTCTCTCTCCGATTTCTCCTTCTTCTCGTTTCAAGTCACCAATTATTCGATATTTCCCGTTTTGATTCGGGAAGATACATGAGGTAGCATAAGGAATGTTCTGATATGACAGGAATGAATAAAAGCTATTCAATGTTTCCACTATACTGGTCTCGCCACAGTTTCCTAATGCTGTAGCTGTCTTTTCTAATGTTTGTAACTCCGCAATTCTTTCACATAGTTGATTTGCTACATATTCATTCGGAATCTGCCATAAATCAGCAGAATCGTAATCTATAGATTGTTCTAAGTATGTTTGTCTAGACAAGAAGAGCTTAGATATTTGATATAGTGAGTGCTGATGCTTATATAAATCTGACGAGTTATCTTTTGGCGTTAAACCCAACATATACAAAGCTATTTTATCTAGAGTGACCTGGGGGTAATAGTGATATGCTCCCCTAAAATAATTTCCACAATATGAATTGGTCTGTCTCGCAAATTTGCCTTTCAATTCAGATGCGAAACTTGAAATAGTCTTTTTCTGTACAACAGCGAAACCTGCTGCGTCAATCTCTTTATGGAGAAGGATGCTCTTGTATTTTAAACCTACAGAATCAAAGATGCTATCTTTCAATTCCTGGGGGACACCAGAATCTTCAAACAAATCTTTCTGACAACAGAATGTGCCGTCTTGATTTGGCAACACTGCATAGATGTTTAATCTTTCTATTTTAACCTGCAATGATTTTAAAGCGGCATTTAGCCATTTTGCATCTAAGCCCGTAGGGAGCTTTGCTATACTGCCAAGAGCCTTTAGAGAACTTAGGACATTAGTTACAAACCATTCATCAGTGTCTTTCCATGCTCCTTCTAAAAGATGATTGTCACAAACAGATGTGGCTTCACTGAGTTGATAAAGAGCCTTACATATTCCAAAGAACTCTTTTCGCTGATTCAAGAATTCTTGTTTGTATTTTTCCGAATCATCAGGTATAACGGAGATAATAGGAAGTAGCAGATTGACTTTGCTTGTTATATTACCATTATCTATTATTGACTTTGCTAATCTGTTTATTTCAGCACTGTAGCTTTGAGAATTATACTTCGATTCAAGTGATACTGCCGTTATATTCTCATGGAGCAAATTGGGTTTAACATCTTTCCCCAACTTCACCAATAGTTCGATAACAAGTGAATTTACGTGTTCGCCCTGCTTGAACTCCTCTGTGTCTTTTTTCAACAAATCGCCGTTCATGTTAGGCAAAAGGGCATGTCCTTTTAAGAATAATTCGTTGTATTTAGAGACATATTTGAGGAAATCATTGTACCAAACAGACAAATCGGTATTGACAAGATTCAGTTTGTTCCAATTTACCACTTTCTCTATCTCACCACAAAGCATTTCTGTATTCCAAACAGCTAGTCCATCCTTCCAAAGAACAGTTGACCATTCGTGATTGTCCTTAACCAATTTTGAAGGGTATAAGGATTGAAGCAAAAAGTATAGTTTATCTTCGTTCTCTTTGACAGGTTCCTTTACGATGATACATTCTTCTAGCTTCTTATACCCGGAGTCATCTTGTGCATCAGCGACTGGGTATTTAACAAGGATCTCACGATACTTACTTATTACGTTCTGCTTATACCAGTCTTTATCAAGCTTCTCATGTGATTTAGTCCTATCAAGACCATTTGCCAAGAAATACAAATTCCCGTAATGCTTGTTAGATAAGTAATTGACGATTTTGTCGTATAATGGGAAAATCTGCTCATAAATTTTCTGATTTATTCCAGTTTCCGTGATAACATCTTTTTCTTCATTCCAAGTAACACCTGATAATAGAAGAGATTGACGCTCTTGGTCTGGTTCAAAATCAGGACTGTTAATGATCAGAGGTTCATTAAGCTGTGTCTCGATGCCAACAAGGGGCATAACGCAGAAGAAAGTCGTTTTATCTTCAATATTCACCAAATTATTCTCGGAATCAACTTCAATAGCAGCATCAATGCGCATGTTTCTTGTTGCTCTATAACGCTTAGATAGTTCTTCGTTATAATCAGAATAAGAGGTGTAAATAAAACGACGAGTTAATGAAGTTTCTCCAGAAATAACAAATTCTGAAAGTTTGATGTCATCCATTAAATGAATCGTTGGTTTCCTTTCAATAGTCGTAATCTTACCATTGTCATCTAAAACAACACGGGAGAGTTCTTTGCAGAAAAGCATTGTTTGAGCAATGTTTTCGCGGAAATTCTCTAGACCAAGTTTGATGGCCTGTCTGCCTGATTCAGATGAAACATGATATGTAAACGTAGTCCATTCAAAGGTTTCGTTATAAAAAACCTCAGAATCTCGCATTTTCTTCAATCCTTCTATTAGTTCAGATGCAATCAGACCATCACGATACATGGTTACAGAAAATCCGCATAACTTTGTACACGCTGCATCTGCATACATATTGCTTTCAATGTTTACCACTTTCGATAAGCAATGAGTTGTGAGGAAGCCAGTACCAAATCGACCAGTGCTTTCCTGGTTCTCCTTATCCTCACTATATTTGTAAAGCAGGCCCAAACGTGCTTCTGGGGTAAATGGTGCGCCATTGTGTCTGAAACGCACTATATTACCTTCAACCTCAATTCTAACATCGATGGTGTCTCTATTGGGGTCTTTGGCAATAGTGTCCTTTGCGTTTTGTATAAGCTCCCAGACCCATCGTTTCCTATCGTTGTCGGAAGGTGAGTTCAATTCTCTCAGTCGTTTCTCTACATTAGTGATATACATTTTGTCAAAAACACTTTCTAGTGCCTTGACGTTCACTTCTGGTGCTGGAATTTTAGTTTTGAATTCCATATTGTTGTTATTTAAAATGTTCTTTTGGGTTGTTGAAGGATCTTCTTGGTCACTCTCTTCTTTTGGGATTATCAGTTTGATAGGTCTACCTGGATAAAACCATGCTTTATATTTCAATGGGACTTGGATAATAGCCCCTTTAGAAAATTTCACATCAGTTATTCGGGCTGTTCTATTTTTCGTAAAGAAACCATAAAGATTGCTTTTCTCATCCTTGAAAATAAAGACTGCACCATCTTTTATGATTTCTTTTAGCTCTTTATCTGTATCTGGATTCTTCATAAGACTACCGACCGAAGCATTGAGAAGCCTTGCAAGATCTTTAGCTTTCTCAACATGCTCCGTCTCAGGTTTCATGTCCTGATTAGGAAAATGATAGAATCCTAGCATCCTCATTTTTTCCATAATAATCAATAATTATCTATACGCTTTACTTTTAAATTGATTTCTGCTGCAAAGATAGAGATAATTTCTGAACCACACCTTATAACGACAACGTTGCCATGTATAGATGGCAAAATCGTGTTACTGTTGCTACAACGTTGCAATGAGATATGATGTTCAAGAATTGTCATTTTAATCTTTTACATTTCTCTTAACAACTATCGAGGCCTCGCGTAATTTAGGTTTGCAATAGCTGGAATATAGTTCCTCGTTCTCTGTACGGAATGCTTTGCTGTCAAACTGTATGATAGTCCTGGCCGGAGTATAACTCACAGAGAATTTTTCTGAATGGATTTTGTCCAAGCCGTGAGACTCCATGCCTTGCATTATTTTGTTTCTGACCTCATTGATTTGCTCTTCTATTTCATTCTTCTTGTCGAGCAGACTTGCAAGTTCCAATTCGTATTCGTTAAACCAATCTGGTTCAATAATCTGAGACCTACTATAACTATTATTTCTTTCATCAGATATGTGCGGTTCAATATCTAGCCCTAACTTACTTATTCGAGAACGTATAGCACCTTCATTCCGTTTGAATATACGACACAGTTCTTGAATAGAAACTCCTTCTTCTACAAGATTACATAGTTGTTCGTCATCTTGAGTAGTCCATTTTGCGTAAGCATTGTGATATAATTGCTTTTGCTGATCCATATACGAAATGGACTCTGTGCTATGGGAATTCATCAGATTTGTTGGAATAATCACTCCTGCTACCAGTTTATGATGCCAACCTTCAAATTCTAATCCGAGTGAGAGTGCTAAATAGACACCTGGGATTTCATCATAGCGCTCAGGCTCTCTTTTGAACTCATCCAAAAAAGCAGGATCTGTTATCGGAAAGTCATATTCTATGCCATAGTATGTGAACTTCATCCTGTTTTTTGATTTCTCACGATTCTCATCACGGTATGCACTTGCCTTGTCTGGATGAATGAGCATCAGAGAATAGTTGATACCCGCCAACATCTCTGCTGAAACGGCACGCCCCCTATTATGGAATATAGATTGGTGTTTGCTATCTATAAGTTGATTCATCATGTTTGACTCCCATGATGTATTATATTCACACGCCTCCATACATGAATAATACACATTTTCCACGTGACATCGTTCTGGGCAAGCAACCACATTGGTAAGCTTTACCACAGAAAGCATGTCAATATTTTCTGCCGCAAAGTTCGGTATTTCTCCGTAGGTGGTTTTTGCTATTGGACGTATCCATCGTGGCCTACCGTCTTCATTACGGACCGGCTTCCATCCGCCAATGTTGTCGAATACGATTTCTATGCCAGCAATGCATCGGCCTCCACGTTTATAGGAGTTTGCCAAGCAAACAAAATACTTATCCATAGGGAGGCTTATACAAGATGGACAATTTTTACTTCCTCAGCAGACCTTTCTTTCATATATTCAGTCAGCAAACGACGGTGACACATCTCAGGTGTCTCTTCACTACAGAGGAAACATGAGCCGTCAAACTGCTTAACACCGTACTTCTTGATTATGTCACGCTGTTTAAGCATGTTAGTATATTCTTCGATATATTCAGGCCAAGTGACTGTTTCTTTATGCCATCTGTCAAGAAGTTCCTTCGTGGGAGCAAAGTCTGTGATATGCTTATAGTCAATACCGCAAATCCGCTTTACGAAGTATGCCAAGTCCTTTCCTTTTGCAAAACCTGCCAACTGACTGCCATTGCTAATGCGTACATCAACGAGTTGTTTAACCTTATTACTTTTTAATAGTTCAAAGAATTGCTCCGCACTTTTCTTAGTGAAACCAATTGTAAATAATGTAATCATAATATCTTGCTGTTTTTAATACTCTTCTGTCGTTTCGTTATTGTCATACGCAGGAATCCAACCTATTTCATGATTTTTAAGGCGATAGGCATCAATCCGCTGCTGTTCTTCGTTATAGCCATCTCCAAAATCAAAGAAAAGGGAATCACTCATCTGGCTTCCTACAGATTTCAACTTATTCCGTTTAACGTAGTCAAGAATCATAGCATGTTCTAAATCTTTATGAGAACGAACCATTGGATATCCTGAATCTTCATCACGCATTATATGCAGAACATTCCATCCTAATTCATAAAAATATCTGGAGATGAAAGAAAAACGGTGGCATCCTAGCGGGTCTGCCTCAGAGCACATGAGAGAAACACGCCTATTCTGATCCAAAGCCTTCTTTAATCGCTCTACACCACTTAAGAAGTCTGGAGTCGTCACTCCGAGTTCGAAATTAACTTGGGGCTTCATTTCCTTTATCCCTTTCTTGACGAATTCGGTTTCTTTTAAACAATCAGACCGTCTTGCGCCAAAATGCTTTCCAAAAGGAACATATAACACTCCATGTTGGTTAAGCCAGCCCTTTAGAGCCTCCTCATTATACTGTGGTGTGTATTTACTATAAGGCATACTCCTCACATCAAGAATACAATCTATTCTTTGTGATTCCAAAAGTTGATAGAATTCTTCTATACTTTGGTTGGAATGTCCGACTGAAAACAACTGTCTTTTAACCATAGTTTATTAAGCTGCTAAGTCTATAACTCCGGCAACCAGTTTATAGTGCCAATCGAAATGGTTAACGCCAAGCGATAATGTGAGATACAGATCGCCCGTATTCCTTTGTCCACAATTCTTAGTTCTGGAACGAAGTGCATTAATGTATCTAATATCAGTCAACGGGAAATCATACCGGGTGCCGTTGTAAGAAAACTGTATGCGAAATTTCTCATGGCCATAATCGTCATACTGCATAGTGATGACTGGACTTTCAGGCATGATAAACATAAGCGAATAGTTACCATTCTCAAATGCTTCATTGGGAACGGCCTTCCCCCTGTTACCAAAAATCAAGGAATGCCATGTGTCGCAAAGGGGGGTAAGGTTTTGACTGTTCTGTCCAAGTCTTCCAACTTTTCTAATAGAATTAAAATGTACATTTTCACAATGCGCTCCTGTTGGGACGGAATCTGTGACATCTACAACAAGTATATCAAGCAAGTTGAATGAGCCAACAAGATATTCTGGCAGACCATTATCACCATTCGACATCACAGGTCTTATCCAATTAGGGAGGCCATATTGGTTTCTTACTATTGAAACACTAGATGATGTTTTCTGAATCTCAATACCAGCGAGACATCTGCCACCATTTTTGTAGGAGTTGCCCATACAGATTATTTGCTTTTCCATAATCATTGCTTTTAAATTGTTTCCTGCTGCAAAGATATGGATAATACCTGAACCTTGCATCAAAACGACAACATTGCCATATAAAGATGGCAAATATGTGTTGCTGACGCTGCAACGTTGCCAAAGGATATGATGCTCACCTCTTTTCATACTTTACAATAGGGATATCTTCGTACTCGCAACCGCAGCTGGAAGTGTGTACTCTCATAAAAACTTTCGATTTGTCTAACCGCAAAACATAGGCATTGCCGTCTCTTTCCGGCTTATACTGGTCTGAATAAGTCAAGTCGGGAATCTCGCTGCTAATCTTGCTCTTCAAATGGGCAATGGTCGGCTTGATATGTTTATCGTAGGTAACGGGCAAACCCTTGGTGCGTGACTTATAGGACTTTATAGCAACTTGGTAGTAGATGTCGTACTCTCTGGGAGAGAACGTCAACTTTTTCTCGTTACCATTATCAAACTTAAAAGCTACTTGATACCTGCCAGTCTTCATGTCTTGTCCCAAGAATACCAAGTCTGGTGCAATTGGCGGAGGAGCTACAAGGAAATCGAAGAGGGCTTTATAGAATCCGAAATACTTGAACTGACCCTTGCTGTCGCTGATGGTTATCGACTGGCGGATACTGACCTTGCTCTGATAGAATCCCAAAATGTCATCAACCAATGTCAGGATACTTGATGAGATGGGAATACAGAGGAACTCCGTATAGTATTGAATCGAACCGCCAACACTGCAATAGGGCACGACGGATGTACCTATATTGATAAGAAGAGAGGGTGGGGTGTTGTGGAGTGCCTTCACTTGCAAGCGTTCATACAATACATTGCGGAAGAAGTCAACTGTGGTCATATCACACAGACGATCATACACATGCTGGATGAAAGCATCCTCGAGGTTAGGAGCCATATAGCTGATAACATCCTTGACATACTGTTCGTTCATTTCACGAAACTCTTCTACCATCTTGGGAATATAGATGAAGTTAAAACCACAAAGTCGTGTAATCGTAACCAACAGACGGAAGTGCTGATTCAATTCACTATTTCGTTCTTCATCGTACGAACTTTCCAGATAGACTATATATTGGTCGTTTAAACTGGCCTCGCCCGTTGGACAGGAAATAAGATATGGCTTGGGTAAGGGTATGCCATCTTCAGATTTTTTGTCAACTTCAATCAGACAGTATTGCAGGGCAATAAGCAGAAGTGCCTCGCGGGGTACACAGATATTATCACTTAGGGCAATACTATAAATGTGGTCGAAAAAAAACTTTCGCTCTTTGACGGACAACTCTTTCAACGTATTGACAGCATCCGAGAAACGAATCTTTCGTGCTTCGCTCATGACTTGGTGAGTGATGGAGTACTCGGACATCAGTCGATTCATGTCCCTAATCTCGCTCTCCTCAATGATGTTGTCAGCCTTGATCATGTCGCTGATAATTCGAGCCATTGCCGTCCTCTGTGCTTTTGTCATTCTTTCCTGTCTTAGTTTTCCTTGTTCCGTATTGCCAATTTTTGACCACAAAGTATGCATTTTATCCGAATTTTCCCCCAAAAATGGTTTTCCCAAGGCTTGTGGAAGTATTTTTTTAGGTAATTATGTATCTTATTAGAAAATTATTCGTATCTTTGTGGTCAAAAATTGGCAATACGGAACAAGGAAACCTAAGACAGAAAAGAATGACAAAAGAACAGAGGACGGCAATGGCTCGAATTATCAGCGAA
>ODAI013447221.1_pt1 | contig 11640 bp, 12 predicted proteins | sample 1539321 | NCBI WGS metagenome assembly ODAI01 (sample SAMN02144231, study PRJEB22623) | gut metagenome | biome: sheep rumen | host: Ovis aries | place: New Zealand
ACGTTTACCGCGTCCTGACCGGTCATGGAGTCAATAACAAGCAGGATTTCGTCGGGGTTAACCTCCGCCTTAATATCCTTAAGCTCGTTCATCAGCTTTTCGTCAATATGCAAACGGCCCGCGGTATCAAGAATAACTACGTCGTTGCCGTAATCTTTTGCGTGCGCAATCGCTTTTTTCGCGATTTTAACCGGATTTTCCGTGCCCATCTCAAACACGGGGACGCCGGCTTTTTCGCCCACAACCTTCAGCTGGTCAATAGCCGCGGGACGGTAGATGTCGCACGCGACAAGCAGCGGACGGCGGTTTTGCTTTTCCTTAAGCATTTTTGCAAGCTTGGCGGAATGGGTTGTTTTACCTGAACCCTGCAATCCGCACATCATAATAACCGTCGGCGGTTTGGAGGCAAATTCAAGCCGCTCGTTTTCACCGCCCATCAGGTTTGTCAGCTCTTCGTTTACAATTTTAATAACCATCTGAGCAGGAGTAAGGCTCTCCATAACGTCCTGACCAACCGCTCTTTCCGTTACCGTGTTTGTAAAATCCTTGGCAACCTTATAGTTAACGTCAGCCTCAAGCAGCGCAAGTCTGACCTCGCGCATTGCCTCCTTAACGTCGTTTTCGTTAAGCTTGCCCTTGTTTTTCAGTTTTTTGAACGCGTTGCTGAGTTTGTCCGCAAGTCCTTCAAATGCCATAAGAAATACCTCTTATTCCTTTAAGCTTTCGGCGGTCAGTTCAATAACCTTTGCCGCCGCTTTAATTTTGCTGTCGTCTGAGCCGGCGTAAATTTTCTTTGCGTCCGCGGAAATCTTTTCAAGTCCCTGTTCAAGCTGTTGAAACCGTTTGAACAGCCCGAGCTTTTGCTCATATAAATAGAGCTGATTTTCGCATCTTTTAATTTTGTCGCGTACGCCCTGACGTGTAATACCGCATTGCTGTGCGATTTCCGCCAACGACAAATCATCGTTATAGTAAAGGTTCGTCATCTGCCTTCCGGACTCGCTCAAAAGCTCGCCGTAAAAATCAAGCAGCAGCGAAACCTCAATGTTTTTTTCCATCAAACGCAGCTCCTTAAGTGTTAAGAAAAAAGCTTTACACTTACCTTGGCTATTATAATACAAGCCGCGGCGTTTGTCAATAGCGTATTATAAATAAAAAAACGCATTGTGAAAATAATACAAAAATTGTTTATTCGGCAAATATTATTACGCTTTAATTATCGTCGTTTTTAAAATAATGTTTACTAAAAAGCGTAAAAAGAATGATTGTTCGCTAAAAAAGTTATAATATTCTACAAAGGCGCATATGCATAAAAACCGCATATTGGTTGATTTTAACAAAAATAAAAAAATGGATAAAAATATATAATTTTACAAGCATTTTTAAAAAGATTATGGTATAATAAGACAGAAAATAATTCTATTATTATGAAACAGAGGTACTTGAATACGGAACAGGTTATCAATATTGACAGAATGGATAACGCCGTCGCGCTGTTTGGCAGCTTTGACGCCAACATGAAGCTTATCGAGCGCGAATTCGCGGTTAAGGTCACCTGCCGCGACAGCGAGCTGAAAATCGAAGGCGAAGCCGAGGGCGTAATGAAGGCTCAGCTTGTTATCGACAGCCTTCTTCAGCTTTTAAACAGAGGCGAAACCCTGTCCGAGCAAAATGTGCGTTACTGCATTTCGCTTGTAAACGAGGGCAGCGAGGAAAAAATTGAGCAGCTTGCCGGCGACTGCATTTGCATAACCTCAAAGGGCAAGCCCATTAAGCCGAAAACAATCGGTCAAAAGCGTTACTGCAATATGATTTCCAAAAACACCATAACCATCGGCGTGGGACCTGCCGGCACGGGCAAAACCTATCTTGCCGTCGCAATGGCCGTCACCGCGTTCAGAAGCAAGCAGGTTAACCGCATTATCCTCACCCGTCCCGCGGTTGAGGCAGGTGAAAAGCTCGGCTTTTTGCCCGGAGACCTGCAAAGCAAGGTTGACCCGTATTTAAGGCCGTTGTACGACGCCTTGTTTGACATGCTCGGCGCGGAAACCTACCAAAAGTACGTTGAGCGCGGAAACATCGAGGTCGCGCCGCTTGCGTACATGCGCGGCAGAACGCTTGACGACAGCTTTATCATCCTTGATGAAGCTCAAAACACCTCAAGCGAACAAATGAAGATGTTTTTAACGCGCCTCGGCTTTAACTCAAAAATGGTCATCACCGGCGACATAACGCAGATAGACCTTCCGCGCGGAGCCAAAAGCGGTCTTAAGGACTGCGTAAAAATTCTGAAAAACATTGAGGGTATAGGGCACTGTACCTTTGACGCAAAGGACGTTGTGCGCCACAAGCTTGTTCAGGATATCATTAAGGCGTACGCTAAATACGAAAACAATAAGTCTTAATTTACATTCACATTCAGTAGGTATGCTTAGGAAAAGAGGGTGTTTAAAATGGCTGACAAAATCAAAGTTATAATCACAAACCGCCAAAAAACCGTAAAGATTCCAACAGGTATCCGCATGCTTGTACGCAGGTGCTGCAACGCTGTTTTGCAGCTTGAAAAATTTGAGGGGCCTGCCGAAATCAGCGTTACATTTACCGACAACGCAGGCATCAGGGAGCTGAACAAGCAGTATCGGGACAAGGATATCGAAACCGACGTGCTGTCGTTCCCCATGGGTGAAAACGGCGTGTACGATACCGACATGGAAACAGGAGCGAAAATACTCGGCGACGTTGTAATCTCGGTTGAAAAGGCAAGGGATCAGGCTGAGCTTTACGGCCATTCCTTCCAGCGTGAAATCGGTTATCTTACCGCTCACAGCGTGCTTCATCTCCTCGGATACGACCACATGGAAAAGCTTGAAAAGGTAAGAATGAGGGAAAAGGAAGAGCTTGTTATGGAACAGCTCGGACTTCCGGCTTCGTCAAGCTATATCGCCGACAAAGTGTAAGCATGAAAAAGCAGCTTAAAAGCTTTGGCTACGCGTTTGGCGGAATCGCGCGCGCGATTTGCACCGAAGCTCACATGCGCTTCCATCTTGTCGCGGCGTTTTATGTGCTGATATTCTCATTGTTCTATAATTTCTCGGCGGCGCAGTACGCTGTGCTGCTAATTCTTATCGCGCTCATCATTGCCGCGGAGCTTTTGAACACCGCAATTGAAAATGTATGCGATTTGGTTACCTCGGAGCAAAATTCTCACGTAAAAATTGCCAAGGACATGGCTGCCGGCGCGGTTTTGGTTTTGTCAATCGCGGCGGCTGTCATAGCGTGCGTGTTTTTTATCAACCTCAAAGTAATTGCCGAAATATTCGGTTTTTTCGCGTCAAATCCGCTGTTGCTTGCACTGCTTATTATTTCGGCGGTCGCGGCGGTAATTTTTGTTTGGCTCGGGCCTGACGGAATCCGCAATAAATTATTCCGTAAAAGAAATAAATAATAAGGAGGCTTTCTTTTGATTGCCTCTTTTTTTTCGCGCGCTTATGTGGTATAATAAACGCATAAAAAGATTCTTGTAAAATTAAAAGTTAAATTTGCGTTTATTATACAAATCTGTATTGCCCGCTCGATTTGCCGCTTTGCGGCAAGAGCGATGGCTGATTATACCATAAACACCCTGTGTTTATGGTATAATAAACGCATAGAAGGTTTCTTGTAAAATTAAAAGCTAAATTTGCGTTTATTATACAAATCTGTATTGCCCGCTCGATTTGCCGCTTTGCGGCAGGAGCGGCTGATTAAGGATTGGAATTAATTAAACTTTTAAGAGGTAAATTATGACCGGTAATCAAAATGATAAATCCGTGTTTGTCGCAATTGTCGGCAAGCCGAACGTAGGCAAAAGCTCAATTCTCAACCGGCTTCTCGGTCAAAAAATAGCCATAGTGTCAAGCAAGCCGCAAACCACGCGCAACCGCATTACCGGCGTGCTCACCCAAGGCGATTATCAAATTGTTTTTTTTGACACGCCCGGTATGCACAAGCCGAAAAACTCGCTCGGAAAATATATGGTGCGCTCTGTCAATGAATCCGTGGGCGGCGTTGACTGCTGCCTTCTGGTTACGGAAGCAGGCCGCGAGCCTTCACCCGCCGACCTTTCGCTCATTGAAAAATTCAAGACCATGGAAATGCCCGCAATCCTGGCAATCAATAAAATCGACATGCTTAAGGAAAAGGAAGAGCTCATGAAGCAAATCCTTACATATTCACGACTTTACAATTTCGAAGCGGTTGTGCCCGTCAGCGCACAGGACGGCAGCGGACTCGGCGAGCTGCTTGACGAGCTGAAAAAGCAGGCGAGCGAGGGCGGACATTACTTTGACGAGGACACCCTGACCGACCAGCCCGAACGGGTGATTGTTTCTGAAATAATACGCGAAAAAATCCTGCGCTTCTGCGACAAGGAAATTCCGCACGGCACCGCCGTTGTCATTGAAAAAATGAAAACACGCGAAAACGGAATTCTTGACATCGACGCGACAATTTACTGCGAACGTGAAACTCATAAACGCATAATCATCGGCAAGGGCGGTTCAATGCTCAAAAAAATCAGCGCGTGCGCCCGCGGGGACATCGAACGGTTTTTTGACTGCAAGGTGTTTCTGCAAACCTGGATAAAGGTCAAGGAGGACTGGCGCAACCGCGCGCGGCTTGTGCAAAATTTCGGCTACGACGAAAAGAACTTCGATTAACGCCCGAACCCAAGCCGCGCTTCGTAAATAGAAAAATTTACACGCAATAAAAACCGGCAAAATCAAAACACTAAACAGCGGAGGTGTTTTGATGGACGAAATGAACATGTGGTCGGTGTTTCTCACAACGGGAAGCGTGCTTGACTATATCCGCTACAAAAGCATACAAAACTCAAAGAACACGGGCGCGGACACCGTAAACAGGGAGGTCACCGATGAAATTCCGGACGGACGGACTGATTATCAAAGAAATGAATATCGGTGAGCAGGACAAGCTTGTGCATGTTCTCACGAAATCTCACGGTGTAATCAAGGCGTTTGTAAAGGGCGCGAAAAGCCTGAAAAGTCAAAAAGGCGCGCCGTCGTCGCTGCTTTCATATTCCCGGCTGACCTTCTACAAAAGCCGGGACAGCTACACAATCGGCGACGCGCAAACGCTGCGTATATTCTCACGCCTCAGAAGCGACGTCAAAAAAATGTGCCTTGCCCAGTACTTTTGCGAGCTTTGTCTGACAATCTGTCCGCGCGAACAGCCTGCCGGAGAATACCTGAGCCTGGTATTAAACTCGCTTTACCTGATAAACGAGGACAAGCGCCCGGAAAAGCTTGTCAAGCCCTGCCTTGAAATGCGCATGGCGGAAATGGCAGGTTACATGCCCGACCTGCGAATGTGCTCGGTCTGCGGCGAATACACAGCTCCGCTCATGTATTTTTTGCCCGTGGAGGGCAGGCTTGAATGTTCCTCGTGCCGCCCGAATCCTCCCGACGGCGCGATTCCGCTCAGCGAAGCCGCGCTTCACGCGCTCAGACACACAATCTACGCCGACGACAACAAGCTGTTCGCGTTTTCGCTTTCGGACGAAGGTTTGGAAATGTTAAACGCCGCCGGCGAAAGCTACATAAAATACCGCTTTGAAAAAGATTTTAAAACACTTGTTTTTTACAAAACATTATCATAGGTAAAATATGAACAGACATTACAAAACTCTTGAACTTGACAAAATTTTGGAAAGACTCGCCTCGCTTACTCACCTTGACTCGGCGCGCGAGCTCGCGCTTTCGCTTGAACCGCAGTACAATCTTGAAAAAGTGCGCGCGCTTCTTAAGCAGACCGACGACGCCTTTGTGCTTATCGGACGTTTCGGCGCGCCTTCCTTCGGAGGAGCCTCAAATTGCGCCGGAAACCTTCGGCGCGCTCAGGCAGGCGGCTGCCTGACAACCGCCGAGCTGCTGAAAATTGCTCAAACCCTGCGCATTATCCGCACCGTCAGGGAGTGGCATTCGCGCTTTGCCTCAACGGAAACCGCCCTTGACGGTTATTTCAGCGGACTTATTTCAAATAAATACCTTGAAGAAAAAATCACCTCGGCTATCATCTCGGAGGACGAAATTTCCGACAAGGCAAGCTCCGCGCTTTCGGACATAAGGCGCAAAATCCGCACCGCGTCCTCAAAAGCGCGTGAAACTCTTGATAAGATTATCCACAGCTCAAGCTACATAAAATACCTTCAGGAAGCAATCGTAACCCAGCGCGACGGAAGATACGTTGTTCCTGTCAAAAGCGAATGCCGCAACAACGTTCCCGGACTTGTCCACGACCCCTCGTCAAGCGGTCAAACCGTGTTTATCGAGCCTATGGGAGTTGTGCAGGCAAACAACGACATAAAGGTGCTTAAGGCAAAGGAAGAAGAGGAAATCGAACGCATATTGTTTGAGCTTTCCGCGGACGCGGGCGAATTTGCCGACGCCGTCATACGCAGCTACAAAAACCTCACCTCGCTTAATTTGATTTTTGCCAAGGCGGAGCTTGCGTACCGCATGAAGGCAAGCGTGCCTGTCCTCAACGACAAGGGAGTAATCAATCTTAAACGCGCGCGCCATCCGCTTATCGACCCGGGCAAGGTTGTTCCCATTGATATCCGTCTCGGCGAAAGCTTTGACACCCTTGTTATTACGGGCCCTAACACAGGCGGCAAAACCGTAACGCTTAAAACGCTCGGACTGCTAACGCTTATGGCGATGTGCGGGCTTCTTGTGCCCTGCGACAGCAACAGCGAGCTTAGCGTATTCCGCCGCGTGCTGGTTGATATCGGCGACGAACAGAGCATTGAGCAAAACCTTTCAACCTTTTCCGCGCACATGACAAATATTATCCAAATAGTAAAGCTTGCAAACGCAGGCTCGCTCTGCTTAATCGACGAACTCGGAGCGGGCACGGACCCTGTCGAGGGCGCGGCGCTTGCAATCGCGATACTTGAAAGGCTGCGTGAAAAGCACGCCAAAATCGCCTCGACAACTCACTATGCCGAGCTCAAGGAGTACGCTTTGCAAACCGAAGGCGTGGAAAACGGAAGCTGCGAATTCGACGTTGCCACGCTGCAGCCCACCTACAGACTCTTAATCGGCGTGCCCGGCAAAAGCAACGCCTTCGCGATTTCAAGGCGCCTCGGAATGGACAATGAAATCGTTGAGCGCGCGCGCCGGCTTGTTTCAAGCGAAAACCGTCAGTTTGAGGATGTTGTTGAAAAGCTTGAACGTCAGCGCCAAAGCCTTGAACGCCAGGTCGAAAACGCCAACCGCCTTACCGCCAAGGCGAACACGGAAAAGCAAAAGGCGGAAAACGAACTCAAACGCGCCAGGGCTGACGCGGAACGTGAAATTGAACGCGCTAAGCAGGAAGCTCAGCGCATAGTATCGCGCACAAGGGCGCAGGCGGACGCGCTTGTCGATGAGCTTGAAAAGGCGCGCAGGGAAAAGGAGCTTTCCTCGCAGGACAGGGCAAAGCTGCGCAAAAACATCGACCAAATGGAAGCTCACGCCGACCCCGTAAAAATAAAGCAAACCCCGGCGGAGGAATACAAGCTTCCGCGGCCGCTTAAAGCAGGCGACGAGGTGCTTGTGTTTGATATCGACAAAAACGCCACCGTTATCACACCGCCCAACAAGGACGGAGTAACGCTTGTTCAGGTAGGTATAATAAAAACGCGCGTAGACGTCAAAAATCTTCGTCTGCTCAAAGGCGCGGACAAGCCCAAAAAGCCGAAATTCGCCTCAACGCGCACCGTCCCGAGCCGAATGGAGGTGCGCCCCGAAACCGAGGTGGACGTCCGTGGCGAAACCGCCTTTGACGCGATCCAAATCGTGGATAAGGCAATTGACAACGCCGTACTTTCGGGTGTTACCAAGCTGACCGTAATCCACGGCAAGGGCACCGGAATACTCCGCCGTGAAATCAATAATCACCTCCGCACTCATAAGGCTGTAAAAAGCAAACGCCTCGGTACCTTCGGAGAAGGCGAGGACGGCGTAACTATTGTTGAGCTGAAATAGCTTTTGCGGCGCAAATCGCAAATTAAATATCGAAAGCAGTGATAATATGAAAAAGCAATACCTTGAAACCGGCAAAATCGTCGGCACTCACGGAATAAAGGGCGAGGTGCGCATCGAACCGTGGTGCGATTCTCCGCAGTTTTTAAGCGAATTTACAACCCTTTACCTTGACGACGGCGGCAAAACCTTTATCGAGGTAAAAAGCCGTCCGCACAAAAACATAACGCTCGCGAAAATCAAGGGAGTGGATACCATAGAGCAGGCGGAACGTCTGCGCGGCAGGATTGTGTACATAAACCGCGACGAAATCGAGCTTGAGGAAGGCGTAAATTTTGTTCAGGACTTAATCGGGCTTGAGGTAATTGACGCCGACAGCGGCAAAACCTACGGTAAAATCACCGACGTTCTGCGCACGGGCGCAAACGATGTTTACGAAATCACCGACGGCAGCGGCAAAAAATATCTCGCCCCCGTAATTGACGATGTAATAGTCAGGCGTGACATTGACGGCGGCTATGTGCTTATCCGTCCGCTGAAAGGAATTTTTGACGATGAGGATTGATATCATTACGCTTTTCCCGGAAATGTTCGAGCCGGTTCTGGGCGACAGCATAATCGGCAGAGCCCGGGCAAGCGGCGCGGTTGAAATTCACACGCACCAGCTTCGCGACTTTGCCTTCGACAAGCACCGCCGGGTTGACGACACTCCCTACGGCGGCGGAATGGGCATGCTCATGAAAGCGGAGCCGATTGCCCTGTGCTTTGAGCACATATGTGAGGAAACAGGCGAACGGCCGTACTTTGTATATATGTCTCCGCAGGGAAAAACGCTTAACCAGCAACGCCTGCGCCAAATCAGCGAAATCAAAAACATCTGCGTGCTTTGCGGCCATTACGAAGGCGTAGACCAGCGCCTGCTTGACGCATTCATCGACGAGGAAATCTCAATAGGCGACTATGTTCTGACCGGCGGCGAAATTCCGGCAATGGTGTTTACGGACGCGCTGTGCCGCATGGTGCCGGGTGTGCTTACAAACAACGAGTGCTTTACGGAAGAAAGCCATTTTAACGGACTTTTGGAGTATCCTCAGTACACAAAGCCTTCAACCTGGCGCGGAATTGAGGTTCCCGAGGTGCTTTTAAGCGGACACCACGCGAATATTGAACGCTGGAGACGCGAAAAAAGCCTGGAAGTCACCGCAAAAAAACGTCCCGATTTGCTTCAAAACCATTGATAAGTTGCGCATAATGTAACAAAAAAATGCACATAGTAGTATTAAGACTGACAAACTTGCTGTTATTTGTTGTAATTTTGCACAATAAAATCAGTTTAAATTCTATGTCCGGTGAGTATTAATACGAAATTGAAAATATATTATTGACCTTAACCTCAAAATTTATTATAATATATGTCACAGGCTGAGACCCAGCCGCATATTCAAGTTATAAATATGTGTTTAAAGAGAAGAGGGTAACTACAATGTATGTTAAGGAAGTATTAGTTCAAAACAAAGCAGGCCTGCACGCTCGTCCCGCAACATTCTTTATTCAGAAGGCTAACGAGTATAAGGCTACTATTTGGGTAGAGAAGGAAGAGCGCCGTGTAAACGCAAAGAGCCTTTTGGGTGTGCTTTCACTCGGAATCATCGGCGGAACAACAATCAAAATCATTGCTGACGGCGCAGATGAAAATGAGGCTGTTGAAGGTCTTGCCGAGTTGGTAGAGTCAGGCTTTGCTGAGTAATTACTGCTTATTTTAATGTATGTTTAAGGCAAGGGCGGAGTATTTCCGCCCGTTTTTTTGTATGTAAACTTTTAAGATTCGAGGTGATTTTGTGAATCCGAAAATGTCCTTGCTTCGTAAAAAGGCAATGGCGCTTCCGCTTTTGCCGGGCGTGTACATCATGCACGCCTCGGACGGCGAAATTATTTATATAGGAAAAGCCAAGGCGCTCAAAAACCGCGTCAGCCAGTATTTCGGTTCACAAAACAATCATCCCGAAAAGGTGCGCCGCATGGTCTCAAATGTTTTTGACTTTGAGTACATCATCACCGACAGCGAATTCGAGGCGCTTATTTTGGAGTGCAGCCTGATAAAACAGCACACGCCGAAATACAACATTCTTCTTAAGGACGACAAGGGCTACAGCTACATCCGCGTAAGCCCGGGCGAATGGAGCAGGCTCAGCTACGTGCTGCAAAAAAAGGACGACGGCGCGCAGTACATCGGCCCCTATAAAAGCAGCTATTATGTAAAAAGCGCGGTAGAGGAGGCAAACAAAATCTTTATGCTTCCAACATGCAGCCGCCGTTTTCCGCAGGACTTCGGTAAGGCAAGACCTTGCCTGAATTACCACATAAAGCAATGCATGGCTCCGTGCACCGGCAGGGTAAAGCTTGCTTCTTACCGTGAAAACCTGAACCGCGCGCTTGATTTTCTGAAGGGCGGTTCGTCAAATTCAATTAAAAAGCTTACCGCGGAAATGGAACAGGCTGCCGATAATCTGGAGTTTGAACGCGCGGCGGCAATCCGCGACAAAATCCGCGCGGTTAAGCGCATGGGCGACAAGCAGAAGGTTGTGGCAAACAAGGTGCTTGACGAGGATGTCATAGCCTCGTTTTCCGACGGCGGAAAGGTGTGCTTTCAGGTTTTCCGCTTTGAGGGCGGAAGGCTGTTTGACCGCGAAAGCTTTATTTTCGACAGCGGCGACGAACAAAGCGACGTCGAAGAATTTTTAATCAGCTACTACACAATCCGCGGCGACGTACCCAAAAACATCGCGCTCGGCAACTCCTTTGAGGGCATAGCCGACATCTCTCGCTGGCTGAGCGAAAAGCGCGGAAGCAAGGTCAGCGTTACCGTGCCTCAAAGGGGAGAACAGGCGCAGCTTGTGTCAATGTGTCGCTCAAACGCTGCCGAGGCGCTTGCGCAGCAAAAGGGCGCGACGGTTCGCGAATACAGCGTGCTTGAGGAGCTCAGGGAGCTTTTGGGACTTGAAAACCTGCCCGAATATATCGAAAGCTACGATATTTCAAACCTTTCCGGCACCGAAAACGTGGCGGGTATGATAGTATATAAAAACGGCAGACCTTTAAAATCCGCCTATAAAAAGTTTAAAATCAAGGGCTTTGAAGGTCAGGACGACTACGCTTCAATGGCGGAGGTGCTCACGCGCCGCTTCACCGAATATTACAACTCCGAGGACGCGGAGGAAGGCTTCGGAAAGCTCCCGGACTTAATCCTGCTTGACGGCGGCAAAGGTCAGGTGGCGGCGGTTCGCGAGGTGTTTGACCGCATGAATATCAGCGTTCCGCTTTTCGGCCTTGTCAAGGACGATAAACACCGCACCCGCGCGGTGACCGGCGACGGCGGAGAAATTGCAATCAGCTCGCGGCGGCAGCTTTTTACTTTTCTGAGCAAAATGCAGGACGAGGTTCACCGCTTTGCAATCGGCTATCACCATCAGCGCAGGAAGAATTCAACCTTCAAAAGGTCGCTGACCTGAAGTGACGGAGTGGGAAACGTAAGGGCAAAAGCGCTGCTTAAATATTTCAGAACAATTGATAATATCTCAAAAGCAGATCTTGAAGAGCTTGAAAACGCCCCTAAAAT
>ODAI013804899.1_pt1 | contig 11640 bp, 8 predicted proteins | sample 1539321 | NCBI WGS metagenome assembly ODAI01 (sample SAMN02144231, study PRJEB22623) | gut metagenome | biome: sheep rumen | host: Ovis aries | place: New Zealand
TAAAATGTTACAAAAAATAATTTATGAAAAATTCGTGGCAAATTCATGATAATTCGTGTCTAAAAAAAACAAACACAGACACTATGAAGAAGGAATTTATATCAAAACAGGATTTGGGAGTGGCATACTTCCAAAATATTGACACGGTTTCGGCAAAGCAGAAACTGTGTAGTCTTATCCATGACGACAAGGCTCTTTTCCGCCGTCTGAGCAAAACGGGCTACAGAAAATCGTGTAAACACCTAAGTCCTATTCAGTTAGAGCTGATTTTCGAGCGGTTGGGCAAGCCATTCTGATAATTTTAGGGAAATTTTTAGGGAAATTTTAGGGGAAAAAATATTTGCATGATACTTAAACTCAGTATATTAAATACCATTTTGCGCAATTAGGGAAAAAATATCTAAAAAGTCTTACATCCGCGTACGCGGATGTAAGACTTTTTAAAGAAAATTTCCCTTTTTCTGGAAAATAGCATTTATCCATCAGAGTTACATAATGTTAGCATGATGGAAATTCCCCTAAATTTTCCCTAAATTTTTCCCTAAAACTACTTTTTAACTTTTCTTGGAACAGTGAAAGGAACAAGGTGATGCTCTGTTCTTTCCACGACGACCATCCCCATTCGATGGTCATATACGAGCATCAAAAAAGGTACTCACGCTCGGAAATGCTCAAATAAATTTGGCATTTCACTCGCTTAATCGTACCCATGTTGGCTCCGCCGAAGGTACTCACGCTCAACAAAACTCAAATAAATTTGGTTTTTTTTTCGCTTAATCGTACCTTTGTCCCCAAATTGCAATTTATGAAAAGAGAAGACTTCGAAATCATGGCACCCGTCGGTTCGCGAGAGAGCCTTGCAGCCGCTATTCATGCTGGTGCCAATTCTATCTATTTCGGCATAGGTAAGCTGAATATGCGTTCGCATAGTGCGAATGCGTTTACGATAGATGACCTTAAGGAAATTGCCCAGATATGTCATGAGCATGGACTTAAGTCATACCTCACCGTCAATACTATCATCTACGGCGAGGATATAGATACTATGCACGAAATTATCGATGCTGCCAAGGAGGCACGCATCAGTGCCGTGATAGCCAGCGATGTGGCTGTCATGACCTATTGTCGTAAGGTGGACCAAGAGGTGCACCTCAGTACTCAGCTTAATATTTCCAACATTGAGGCACTCAAGTTCTATGCTCAGTTTGCCGATGTGGTCGTTCTTGCCCGTGAGCTTAACATGTGGCAGGTGCGCGACATCTATGAGCAGATTGTGGCTCAAGATATTCGTGGCCCTAAGGGTGAGCTTGTGCGCATCGAGATGTTCTGTCACGGTGCTCTCTGTATGGCTATCTCAGGCAAGTGTTACCTCAGTCTCCAGAATGCGGGACGCTCAGCCAACAGGGGTGAGTGTGTGCAGATATGCCGTAGGGCATACGAAGTGAAGGACATTGAGACAGGCACAGAACTGGCTGTTGATAACAAGTATATCATGTCGCCAAAGGACCTCAAGACAGTACGTTTCATCGACGTGATGATGAACTCTGGTGTGCGTGTGCTCAAGATTGAAGGTCGTGCTCGTGGTCCTGAGTATGTCAAGACCGTGGTAGAGGCATACGACCAGGCCATCAATGCCGTTATTCACGACAATGACCATCCTGACGAGCCAAAGCAGTTCACGGATGAGGCTAAGGACGCATGGGACAAGTCGCTCATGACAGTATTCAATCGTGGTTTCTGGGATGGTTACTATCAGGGTCAGAAACTGGGTGAGTGGTGCGATGTATATGGCTCTAAGGCAACAGAGAAGAAGATATACTGTGGCAAGTGTACCAAGTACTTTGCCAAGATAGGTGTTGCAGAGTTCCTTGTGGAGAACTGCGACATCAAGGCTACGGACAAGATGCTCGTTACAGGTCCTACGACTGGTGCCCTTATCCAGCCAGTGGGTGAGATACGACTTGACGAGAAGCCTGTGGAGTCTGCCAAGAAGGGCGACTTCATCAGTATCAAGGTCAACGAGCGTGTACGTCTCAATGACCGTCTGTTCGTACTCTTCAATGATGAAAGCCAACAATTGACACAGAAATAACGGACCCCCTCCCCAGCCCTCCCCCTAAATGGGGAGGGAGAAGTTACTTTGTTCGCTCATAACCTAACTGAGCATTAAATGAACGAGGAAAACTAAATGAACGAGGAAAGGTTATTCAATGTACGATCATAAAAAAACACTAATTCTATATATAAACTAACCAGAAACTCCTCCACTTGTGGAGGCTGGAATGGGACTTTATTATGAACTACCTAAAACTAACTGCAGCATTGCTCAGTATGTCGATGATGACTGGCAGTGTAAATGCACAAAAGGTGCAGAGTGAAGAAGAATTAACTAAGGTGCTCTCATACATGAAGAGGGTGATGTTGTTCAACCAGAGATTACCTCAAGAGAAGGTATATCTCCACTTTGACAACACGGGCTACTTCAAAGGAGAGACCATCTGGTTTACGGCTTACGTTACCAGAGCAGATAAGAATAACACGACGGATATGAGTAAGGTACTCTATGTAGAGCTTGTCAATCCGTCGGGTGATGTAGTGGAGACAAAAAAGTATCCTATAGAAAATGGTATGGCAAGCGGTAACATCGACTTGGTACAGATTTTCACTTCGGGATTCTATGAGGTTAGAGCCTACACAAGATACATGACCAACTGGGGCAATGGAGGAATATTCTCAAGAGTGTTTCCTGTGTTTGACGAGCCTAAGAAGGAAGGCAGCTACGACAATCCAATCATCTCCACACAGAGCTACAAGAAGCGCCTCCCTAACATACGCTCAAATGAAGATGATACACTGAACAGAAAGACTGAGGATAAGCGTCTCAGTGTCCACTTCTATCCAGAGGGCGGTCATCTTATCAAGGGACTGCGTTCACGTATAGCGTTTCTCGTGACAGACAAGACAGGTGATGCCCAGGAGCTGGGTGGACTTGTACTTGACGAGAACAAAGAAGCACTCTTTGCTGTGGCTACACAACATGAGGGTAAGGGCATCTTTGAAATCGTGCATGACGGTAAGCCGAAGTACCTACGCATAGCAGATGCCAAGGGCGGACAACATGACTTCCTTATACCTGAGCCTGAAAACGAAGGTGTGACACTCAATCTTGATGTGCTGAAGCGTGATGCCATAACGGCTACTATTCAAGCTTCACCTTCGATGGAAGGTAGGCTCATGGGATACACACTTATGCACAATGGTAAGGTGCTATTGGCAGACACACTGTATTGTAGCAGTGCCTTTGCCATTCCTTTTGACCGAGCAACCATGCCAGAGGGTGTAAGTCAGCTAACTCTTTTCACTGCAGACGGGCATATACAGGCAGAGCGTCAGTTCTTTATATGTCCTAAGTCACAAGAGGCAGACACAATCCGCTTCACTTCACCAATGAACGCAGTTAAGCCTTGTGGTAAGGTCATAGTCAAGGTTCATACAGTACCGAACTCACGTATATCACTCTCAGCCGTGGATGCAGAGACTATGGTAAACGGTAAGAATGGTAACTACAAGACATGGATGCTCCTGTCAAGCGACATAAAGGGATACATACATAATCCAGAATACTATTTCGAAGCGGATGACCGTGAGCACCGTATGGCAGCCGACCTCTTAATGATGGTACAAGGCTGGAGACGTTATGACTGGGCACTCATGGCAGATGCCATTAGAGCAAACAAAGGTTACACCCTCTTCAATGAGAAGACAGCCGACTTCCATCAACCAATGGAAGACAAGCTATACCTCTTTGGCTCACTCAAGGAGAAGAGCAAGAAATATAGGGTGGATGAGGCTTGGCTCACAGCCACTCTCTACAACAAGGCTGGTCAGCACATGAATGGTCAGGCAAAGACAGACTCCGTAGGTGGATACGCCTTTGAATTGCCAGATATATATGGAGAGATGTCACTTATCATCAACACAGGCGTTGACCGTAAGGGTTTCTGGAAGGATGCTAACTACTACGTTGGTATTGACCGTCACTTCTCACCAGCACGACGCTACCTCATGCCAAGTGAGACAAAGACACTTGCCCCTGTAAAGTCAAACATGTTCAACGTACGTCAGTTCATGGATAAGGCTATGGAGGACTACAAGGACATGAAAATACAGAGCCCAGACAAGGTGTTGCCTAACGTCATCGTCTCAGCACGCAGAAGGATATTTGAGCAGGCACGTGCATCATGGCAATCAGAGAAATCTGGCCGCTTCTATTCACAAATGTTCTATGATGCAGCGGCAGATGCAGACAGATATGCTGACTTGGGGCTTCAGGTTCCTTCCCTCTGGGAGTGGCTTCACACACGTAATGCGTTCTTCTCTACCAACGTGGCACAGGGTATGGGTACAGAAGCAACATCTGTGTCATCATTGGATGCATCCACAAGTCCTGGTACGCCAACTATGGAGACTATGGGTGGAGACATGAACGACTCTGGTAGTGCAATGTCAGACCAAGATATCATAGCAGCATCGGAGAAAGGACTTGACGGTGAGGCACTCAACCAAGACCGTATAGAGGGACACGGTGAGTTTGAGGACGGACTGGCATATAAGAATCGTCCTATCGTGTGGGTTCTCAATAATGCGTATGTGGGAATAACTCATCTCGGAGCAAGAAAGCTCACAGACCTTCAGGTGCTATTGACAAACATTGAGCCAATGCCGATATTCATTGACGAGGTGAAGTCTGTGTATGTGTCAGAGTCACCAGATGCTTACAAGAACGTAATACGTTGCTCTGACCTTGCTGGTACAGACCCTGTGACTGTGTTCGTATATACATACATCACTCCGAAGAAAGACAAGAAGGGTGTACGCTCAACTTACTTCCAAGGTTACAATACGGTCAAGACTTTCGAGATGGAGGATTACGATGTGTATCCACCAATGGAGGACTTCCGCCGTACAATCTACTGGGCACCAGACATCAAGACAGATGCCAATGGTAACGCTCATGTAGAGTTCTGGAACAATAGTTCGGTACATGAGATGTACATTAATGCGGAAGGACTTGCACCAAACGGTAAGGTGCTGTTCAGTAAGTAAAGACCCACCCCAGCCCTCCCTATAGGGAGGGGGCTTGATTTGCCCATCGCTTGGGGGGCTTGTGGTAATATCGTAATGACGTGACAACGTGATGACAACCTACCGTATAACCGCAAAAACGTACAACCTGAAGAATAATATTGTAACATCTAAACTTAGAAACAAATGAATAATATGAAATTTCGCCTCATTGTGATGAACTTCCTTGAGTTCGCAGCATGGGGAGCATATCTGACATCTATGGGTGCATTCCTTGCATCCGTGGGACTTGGAACCGACATAGGCAACTATTATGCCATTCAGGGCATAGTTTCAATCTTTATGCCTGCCCTTATGGGTATCGTTGCTGACCGATGGGTACAGGCACAGCGACTTCTCTCCTTCTGTCATTTCATGGCAGCAGTATTCATGGGAATAGCGGCATGGATAGGACTTAACGGTAATGACGGCACAATAAACGGAACGGCACTATTTGCCGTCTATACAGCAAGTGTGGCATTCTATATGCCTACTCTGGCACTTTCCAACTCAGTAGCCTATACAGCCCTTGACAAGGCTGGACTTGACACCGTGAAGGCTTTCCCACCAATACGTGTGTTCGGAACAGTAGGATTTATCTGTGCCATGCTCTTCGTTGACTTTGCAGGTTATCAGAATACACCTATACAGTTCCTCGTGTCAGGAATCATAAGTGTGGCTCTCGCAATCTACTCACTCACTCTCCCAAGTTGTCCAGTAGGTCGTGATAGTGGCAAGCAGTCAATCATGGAGGCGTTCGGCTTGAAGGCATTCACACTCTTCAAGGACAAGAAGATGGCATTCTTCTTTATCTTCTCATTCCTCCTCGGTGTGAGTCTTCAGATTACCAACGGATACGCTAACCCATATATCCAGTCATTCGGTGGATATGAGGAGTTCAAGGGATTGTTCTTCGTTGAGCACAGCAACTTCCTTATCTCCCTCTCTCAGATGAGTGAGACACTGTGTATTCTCCTCATACCATTTGCACTGAAGAAGTTCGGTATCAAGAACGTGATGCTTATCTCCATGTTTGCGTGGGTAGGACGTTTCGGATTCTTCGGACTTGGTGACCCAGGCAATGGCGTATGGCTCTTCATCCTCAGCTGTATCGTATATGGAGTGGCATTTGACTTCTTCAATGTCAGTGGCTCACTCTTCGTGGACAAGGAGACAGACGTAAGTATGCGTTCTTCAGCACAGGGACTCTTCATGCTCATGACTAATGGTCTTGGAGCTACATTCGGTTCACTTGCTGCAAAGGAGGTAATCAACCACTTCGTCTATACAAATGCCAGTGACCCATCATTCATGAGTCTTGACGGATGGCGTACTTCATGGTTTATCTTTGCAGGCTACGCTCTCGTAGTAGGTATTGCATTCGCTATACTATTTGAATATAAGCACGAAAAAGAATAATGATAGAAGAAGATTTTGATATCAGGGAACAGCGCAACAAGTCGGACAAGGACTTTGAGAACGCTCTGCGTCCATTGAAGTTTGAAGACTTCAGTGGACAGCAGAAGGTTGTAGAGAACCTTGGCATCTTTGTTGAGGCTGCAAAGTATCGTGGTGAGCCTCTTGACCACACTCTCCTCCATGGTCCTCCGGGACTTGGAAAGACTACATTGAGCAATATCATTGCCAATGAGCTGGGTGTAGGTTTCAAGGTTACTTCGGGTCCTGTACTTGACAAGCCGGGTGACCTTGCAGGTATCCTCACGAGTCTGGAGGAGAATGATGTTCTATTCATTGACGAGATTCATCGTCTCTCACCTGTGGTGGAGGAATATCTGTACTCAGCCATGGAGGACTATCGTATTGACATCATGATAGACAAGGGTCCTTCAGCACGTAGTATCCAGATAGACCTCAGTCCTTTCACACTCATAGGTGCTACTACGCGTAGTGGACTCCTCACAGCACCTCTCCGTGCACGTTTCGGTATCAATCTTCATCTTGAGTATTATGATGCGGAGACCCTCACAAAGATTATTCTCCGTTCTGCAAGTCTCCTTGGAGTACCATGTGACTATGAGGCAGCAGGTGAGATAGCAAGTCGTTCACGTGGTACGCCACGTATTGCCAATGCTCTGCTCCGACGTGTACGTGACTTTGCTCAGGTGCGAGGCAATGGTACTATCAACCTTGAGATAGCACATGTGGCACTTGAGGCACTCAACATAGACAAGTACGGACTTGACGAGATAGACAACAAACTCCTGCTCACCATCATTGACAAGTTCAAGGGTGGACCAGTAGGAATAACAACCATTGCCACAGCCATAGGTGAAGACCCAGGTACTGTGGAGGAGGTATATGAACCATTCCTCATCAAGGAAGGCTTTATCAAGCGTACTCCTCGTGGACGTGAGGTGACGGAGATGGCTTATCATCACCTCGGGCGCTCACCTTGGGTCAATCCAAAGGATAGCTCAGGCATGAGGAATATGTTTGATATGTAAGTTTTTAAGTTTGTGAGTTTTTGAGTTTTTGAATTTTTAGTTTTTTGGTTTTTTAAGTTTTTTGGTTTTCGCGGAGAAGAAAAAACGTAAGAGCATTAGAACTCACAAATTCAAGAATATAAAAACTTACCAACTTAAAAACTCACAAACTCAAAAACTTACAAACTCACAAACTTAAAAAACAAACGAAGTAACTATTTTCTCCTCCCCTCGTGGGAGGTCGGGAGGGGGCTAAAACTCACATTACTATGAAAAGATTTATTATCACCGCAGCTATCGTAATGTTGAACATTGTGGCTGCAAATGCTCAGAAAGTATCAATCCTTGGTGATTCATACTCTACTTATGGCGGAGCTGTGAGTCCCCACTGGAACTATTGTTGGTACAATGGTAACGACAAGAAGAATGAGCAGAAGAATGACGTAGAGAGCGTTGACCAGACATGGTGGAGCCTTGTGATTAAAGAGATGGGATATAAACTTGAGAAGAACAATTCATTCTCAGGTTCAACAGTATGTTACACAGGATATGGAAGGGAGGATTACTCTGACCGTGCCTTCATCACTCGTATGTGTAACCTTGGCAATCCAGATATAATACTCATCCTTGCAGGTACTAATGACTCATGGGCTAAGTCTCCTGTCGGATACTACGAATACAATAACTGGACACGTTCACAGCTGTATTCATTCCGTCCTGCCTTCTGCTATATGATTAATTACATTAAGCAGAACTATCCTAAGGCTCGCATAATAAACATCTGTAACAGTGAATTGTCAAAGGAGGTGACAGAGACAGAAGCAAAGGTGTGTGAGCACTACGGAGTTACAAACGTACAGCTTCATGATATAGAAAAACAGTCGGGTCACCCATCTGTCAAAGGCATGAGAGCTATTGCTACTCAGGTAGAGGAAGTGCTGAAATAGTGATTTTCACACTATTTAATAATGTGAACAGACAAAAATATTCTGTTTGTTTCTTTTTTCTTCATTAAAAATCGTTACCTTTGCCGCCAAAAATAGAACGACAACTATAGTATGCAAAAGAATTTGGTGATTGTTGAGTCTCCAGCTAAGGCAAAAACACTGGAGAAATTTCTTGGAAGTGACTATAAGGTTATGTCCAGTTACGGTCACATCCGCGACTTGAAAAAGAAAGAGATGAGCGTCGATCTTGACGACTTCTCACCTAAATATGAAATTCCTGCAGATAAGACTGAGGTTGTAAAGAACCTCAAGGCGCAGGCAGCACAAGCAGAAACAGTTTGGTTGGCATCCGATGAGGACCGCGAGGGAGAAGCTATATCCTGGCATCTCAGTCAGGTCTTGGGACTTGACCCTAAGGAAGCTAAGCGCATTGTTTTCCATGAAATCACAAAGACTGCAATTCTTGAGGCTATACAGCATCCACGTACTATAGATATCAATCTTGTGAATGCTCAGCAGGCTCGTCGTGTGCTTGACCGTATCGTCGGTTTTAAGCTTTCGCCTGTACTTTGGAAAAAGTTGAAGCCAAGTCTTAGTGCTGGTCGTGTACAGAGCGTGGCAGTACGTCTTATAGTTGAGCGTGAAAAGGAGATTGAGAATTTCAAAAGCGAAAACTCATTCAAGATTACAGCCATATTCCAGGTAGCAGATGCAGATGGCAAGACTGTTGACCTCAAGGCTGACCTTGACTCACGTTTCAAGACTAAGGAGGAGGCTGAGGCTTTCCTTGAGTCATGCAAGGGTAAGGAGTTTTCAATCACAGATATCCAGACTAAGCCGGTAAAGCGTTCACCAGCACCACCATTCACTACTTCTACTCTCCAGCAGGAGGCAGCCCGCAAGCTCGGTTTTGCAGTGTCACAGACAATGATGGTGGCTCAGCATCTTTACGAATCTGGACTTATCACATATATGCGTACCGACTCCGTGAACCTCTCATCACTTTGTATCAACACTACAAAGGAGGAAATCCTGAAGATTCACGGAGAGAAGTATTCAAAGCCACGCCAGTATCATACAAGTGCTAAGGGTGCACAGGAGGCTCACGAGGCTATCCGTCCTACTTACATCAGTACACACGAGATTGATGGTAAGTCACAGGAAAAGCGTCTCTATGACCTTATCTGGAAGCGTACCATTGCTTGTCAGATGCCAGATGCTGAGGCAGAGAAGACAATCATCACAATCGGTGCAGAGGGCATAGGTGACCTCAAATTCATTGCATCAGGTGAGGTCATTACTTTCGACGGATTCTTGCGAGTATATCGTGAGTCAGTAGATGATGAGAATGTACAGGAAGATGCTGACGGAATACTTCCACCAGTAAAGGTTGGTGAGGTTCTCGGACTTAAAGAAGTAGTGGCAACTGAGAAGTTTACTCAGCACCCACTTCGCTATACTGAGGCAAGCCTTGTAAAGAAGCTTGAGGAACTCGGTATTGGTCGTCCATCTACATACGCGCCTACTATCTCTACCATCCAGCAGCGTGAATATGTTGAAAAGGGAGATAAGAAGGGTACAGAATGTGAATACACAATCCTTAAACTTAAGGGTTCAAAGATAACATCAACTACTAAGAAGGAGGTGATGGGCAATGAGAAAGCTAAGCTTTTGCCTACTGATATTGGTGTAGTTGTAAACGATTTCCTCGTTAAGTTCTTCCCATCTATCATTGATTACAACTTTACTGCAAAGGTAGAGAAGGAGTTCGATGAGATTGCAGAAGGCAAGTTTGAGTGGAAGAACATGATGAGTTCTTTCTACAGTGACTTCGAGAAGCTTGTGGATGCAACCATGAGTGACAAGTCAGAGCATAAGGTAGGTGAGCGCATTCTCGGTAATGACCCTAAGACTGGTAAGCCTGTAAGTGTGAAGATTGGTCGTTTCGGTCCTGTAGTGCAGATTGGCTCTGCAACAGATGAGGAGAAGCCTAAGTTTGCACAACTCAAGAAGGAACAGAGTATTCAGACACTTACACTTGAGGAGGCTCTTGAACTCTTCAAGCTCCCTCGTACTTTAGGTGAGTTTGAAGGTGAGAACGTGGTTATCGGTGCAGGTCGTTTCGGTCCTTATATCCAGCATGCCAAGAAGTATGTGAGCATACCTAAGGATATGGATCCATTGTCAATAGAACTTGCTGATGCCATACAACTCATTGAGGCAAAGCGTAAGGAGGAACAGAATAGCCACCTTGTCAAGTTTGAGGAAGATCCAGAACTCGAAGTTCTCGCTGGTCGTTATGGCCCATACATCAAGTACAAGGGTGCTAACTACAAGTTGCCAAAGACTGTGACAGATCCAAAGACACTCACATACGAGCAGTGTATGGAGATTGTTAATAGTCAGGGTGAGGCTGCACCAAAGAAGACATATAAGAGAACTAAGAAGGCATAGTGTATCTAACATTTTTATTGTAATTTGAAAAGGATTTTTCTCATAGGATATATGGGTGCGGGCAAGACGACCATAGGCAAGGCGTTGGCGCACGAGATGGGAGTTGATTTTTTTGACCTTGACTGGTACATAGAAGACAGGTTCCACAAGAAGATACCTGTTATATTCGCAGAACAGGGAGAATCGGCTTTCCGCGATATTGAACGTAAAATGTTGAATGAGGTAGGGGAGTTTGAGAATGTAGTCATCTCATGTGGTGGTGGAACTCCTTGTTTCTTTGACAACATCGACTTCATGAATAGCCACGGTGAGGTAGTATATCTCAGGGCTAAACCATCTGTGTTGAAGGAACATCTACTGATGGGTAAGAGTCAGCGTCCGCTTATACAGGGAAAGTCTCCAGATGAACTTATCCAGTACATAGAAGAGAGTCTTGAACATCGCAAGCCGTTCTATGAGAAGGCAAAACATTGCCTTGACATTGAGGTTATTCATACTAAAGAAGAAATATCAGATTATGTCCACAAGATAATGGACATGGTTAAGGGGTAAGTTGTTTAGTTTTTGAGTTTTTAGGTTTTTAAGTTTTTAAGTTTTCGAGAGAAAAAACGTGAGAACATAAGAACTTACAAACTCAAGAACTCACAAACTTAAAAACTCACGAACTTAAA
>ODAI014218718.1_pt1 | contig 11640 bp, 8 predicted proteins | sample 1539321 | NCBI WGS metagenome assembly ODAI01 (sample SAMN02144231, study PRJEB22623) | gut metagenome | biome: sheep rumen | host: Ovis aries | place: New Zealand
ATACCAGCTATTACCATAACCTTGAGCAAAACACAAAAAACGCGATGGTACGCGTCAACATCATCATCGGTGGTACTGTCTGGAATCCTGATACGCTGGTAATTAATTTTGACTTTTAATGATTAGTTCTGGTTAGTTCCCCCTCGCGGTACGCGAGAATAATGAGGGATTTAGAAAAGAAAGTTGAACGAAACAGATATATGAAAGGACAAACATTGTTTCCAGATATGGTGCAGACTGAACCCAAGAAAAAGAAACGGGCGAAGGCAACCAAGGAAGTTGAAGAAATAGGCAGCAGCAAGGAGTTGTACCACTTCTTGTATCAGGCGTGTGACATTCTGCGCGGCCCTGTGTCTCAGGATGCCTTTAAGGAATACCTCACCCCGCTGCTCTACTTCAAGCGCATCAGCGACGTGTATGACGAAGAAACACAAGAAGCACTCGATATTTCTGATGGTGACGAGGAATTTGCTGCACTGCCAGAGCAACATCGTTTCGTCATTCCCGAGGGCTGCCACTGGGAGGATGTACGCGAGCGCACAGCGGATATAGGCAGTGCCATCATCGGAGCCATGCGCCAGATAGAGCTTGCCAACCCCATGACGCTGTATGGTGTGCTCAGCGTGTTCTCCACCGCTAACTGGAGCAATAAGAACGTGTTCAGCGACGAGAAGCTACGCGACCTGATAGAACACATGAGTAAGCGTCGCCTTGGCAACAAAGACTATGCTGCCGACCTGATGGGCGATGCCTACGAGATGCTGCTGAAGAAGTTTGCCGACCTCTCGAAGGCCAAAGCGGGCGAGTTCTACACCCCGCGCGCGGTAGTACGCCTGTTGGTGCGCATACTCGACCCCCAGCCCGGCGACACCGTTTACGACCCTGCCTGCGGCTCTGGTGGCATGCTGATAGAGGCTGTTCACCACATGAAGAACGATGCACAGTGCTGTGGCGCTATCTTCGGGCAGGAGAAGAATGTCACCAACGCCGCAGTGGCGAAGATGAACCTCTTCCTGCATGGTGCCAACGACTTCAACATTATGTGTGGCGACACGCTACGCGACCCCAAGATATTACAGAACGAACACATTGCCCACTTCGACGTGGTGATAGCCAATCCACCCTTCTCGCTGAAGAACTGGGGAGCAGAAGCCTGGAAGACAGACCGCTTTGGGCGCAACCTCTGGGGCACCCCCTCCGACACCAATGGCGATTATGCGTGGCTGCAGCACATGGTGTGCAGCATGCGCAGCAAGAAAGGACGCATGGGTGTGGTGCTGCCACAAGGTGTTCTGTTCAGGGGCAACGAAGAAGGGCGCATCCGCGAAGAGTTGGTGAAGCACGACTATGTGGAAGCCATCATCACCCTTGGCGACAAGATATTCTATGGCACGGGCCTTTCCCCCTGTCTGCTCATCATCCGCGACATGAAGCCCGAAGCCCATCAGGGCAGGATACTGATGGTGGACGGCTCGAAGATTCTTACCCAGCAGCGCGCCCAGAACATCCTGAGCGATGATGATGTTGATGAGCTTTATCGACTCTACACCGCTTATGATGACGAAGAAGACAGGTCGCGTGTGGTCACAATAGAAGAGATAGCAGGCAAGGACTACGACCTGTCGCCCAACAAATATGTGAAGTATCACAAGGAGGATGTGAAGCCTTATGCAGAAGTGCTGGCAGCGTTCAAGGCTGCCTATGAGCGGATGAAGAAGGCAGAACGTAAGTTTCGTGAAATCATTAATCAAGAAGCCGTATGACACAACAGATAACCCTCGACGAGCTGGAAAGCTATCTATGGCAGGCAGCTGTAGATTTGCGAGGACAGATAGACGCCACAGCCTATAAGGACTATATATTCCCATTGGTATTCTTCAAGCGCATCTGCGACGTGCGCGACGAGGAATATCAAAAATACGAGGACGAAGGAGGCAAGGAGTATGCCGACATGATGATGCTGGAGAGCCCCATCCAGATACCCGACGATGCTCACTGGCGGGTAGTCTTCAACAAGACGGAGAACATAGGTCAGGCCCTTGTCGATGCCTTCCGACAGATAGAGATGGCCAACCCCGGCAAGAAGATTGACGACAGGATTGTGGGAGGACTGGAAGGCATCTTTGGCGACAAAGCCATCTGGACCAATAAGAACAAGATGCCCGACAGCATCATCCGCAGCCTGCTGAACAGCTTCAACAAGCTGACGCTGAGCCTTGCCGCCTGTCCTGCCGACGAGATGGGTACAGGCTATGAATACCTGATAGGCAAGTTTGCCGACGATGCAGGCCATACAGCCCAGGAGTTCTATACCAATCGAACGGTGGTGGAGCTGATGGCAGAGATACTGCAGCTGAAACCCCATGAGAGCATCTACGACCCGACGTGCGGTTCAGGCGGTATGTTGATTAAGAGTCTGACATACCTAAAAGACAAAGGCGAGGAATGGCGCGATGTGAAGGTGTATGGTCAGGAGATCAATGCTGGCACTTCTGCCATAGCCCGCATGAACCTCTACCTGCATGGTATCAACGATTTTTCCATAGTGAATGATGACACCCTCCAGCGTCCTGCCTTCATCAAGAATGGCAGAGTGCAGCAGTTTGATGTGGTGCTCGCTAATCCTCCATATAGCATAAAAAACTGGAATCGTGAAGCCTTCGAGCATGACAGGTATGGAAGAAACTTTCTTGGCACTCCACCACAAGATTGTGCTGACTATGCTTTTATCCAACACATACTTGCTTCATTGGATGAGAATAATGGAAGATGTGCTATTCTTCTGCCGCATGGCGTGTTATTTAGGAACTTTGAAAAGCCCATGCGAGAGGAATTGATAAAGTCTGACTTGATAGAAAGTGTCATAGGTATAGGTCCTAACTTGTTTTACAACTCTCCAATGGAGGCTTGTATACTGATTTGCAACAAGAAGAAATCAAGTCAGTTGCGAAAGAAGATTCTCATCATTAATGCACTTAAAGAGATAACAAGAAAGAATGGCGAAAGTTATTTGGAAAAACAGCATATAGAGAAAATAGCAGCAGCATTTCGTAATGCTGAAAACATAGATTCATTCTCAAAAGTCGTTGATTTATCAGATATAGAAGCTAATGATTTTGATTTAACTATTCAAAAATATGTTTTCATCAATGACTATGTTGATGAGCTGTCGGAGTCGTTTAGTTCCTATTTAGGCAAATGGGATGTTCAAAGTATATCCACTAGCAAAGAATTGTCTAATCTAATAGATTTACTGTAATGAAGTACAAGTTTGAAGACATCATCTATAACATTACCGAAAAGAAGAAACCTACGGAGGAGGACAAATACAACTATATAGGCTTGGAACATCTTGAAAGTGGTAATCTGTATATTTCAAAATGGGGAGCTGATACAGCTCCTGAAGGTGAGAAGATTGTTATGAAAAAGGGTGATGTACTTTTTGGCAAGCGAAGAGCTTATCAAAAGAAGGTGGCGATATCACCTGTTGACGGCATTTTTTCAGCTCATGGTATGGTCCTTCGGCCCAAAGAGGATGTGATATGTAAAGAGTTCCTCCCATTCTTTATCAGTTCTGAAGTATTTCTTAATGAAGCTATCAGAATCTCTGTTGGTGGTTTGTCTCCAACTGTAAACTGGAAGGACATTAAGGAACTTGAATTCACCCTCCCATCCCTAGCAGAGCAAAAAGTTTTGGCAGAGAAACTTTGGGCTGCATACGAAGTGAAGCAATCCTATCTGAAAATGATTGATGCTACCCAAGAAATGGTTAAATCGCAATTTATCGAGATGTTTGGGAATCAAGATGTCAATGATAGGTCTTGGAATGAATCCATCGTCAAAGATGAGTTCACACTTACTATGGGTAAAACGCCTGCAAGGAATAATCCAGCTTTTTGGCAATCGGGAACCAACAAATGGATTTCAATCTCAGACATGGCAAGATATGGAAGATATACTGAAGACACGCAAGAATTGATTACCGACATTGCTGTTGCTGAATCTGGTATTAAAATAGTGCCTAAAGGCACGATTATAATGAGTTTCAAGCTTTCTATTGGAAGAACTGCAGTGACATCCGAAGATATATACACAAACGAGGCTATCATGGCTTTTCGCGATGTTGACGAAACCAAGTTCAATATGACTTTTTTGCAGTTCTTGATAGCCAATAAAAACTGGCTTCTCAATGCAAAGCAGGCTGTTAAAGGACAAACTCTCAATAAGGAATCTATTGGAAATGCAAGAATAATTGTTCCTCCAATAGGACTTCAAGAGCAATTTGCTGCCATCTATAATCAGGCCGACAAATCAGGATTTGAACTCCACAAATCAGTTGATGCCATAGATAAGGTCATCAAATCATTGATAAACGAAAACCTATAAAACATAGATGAGAACTATAAATATTTAAAAGATGACAGAAAAGATAATACCACCTTTAATATTCAGCGTTCTGCTTGCTGCAATGTTGGCGCTCATATTTGTCTTCTTCATAGATTGTGGAGGAAATATAACTACCGAGTTAGATCCGAACAAGCCAATATTTCACAATGATGCAGACGACTATAGTTTTGGAACAAAATATTTGTTTTCCTTTTTCCTTAATCTAGCATGGACACCATGGATTTTCTTATCTAAAGGTGATTTAAAACTACGTGAGGAAGAGTATGAACCAATTCTGACAGTAAAAGTAGTTGTGAGTATCGTATCTGTTATTCTTGCATTGATTATTGGTGCCAAGTTGGCAGAGATGGCCTTCTTTGGTGGATTGATAGGTGTCGTCTTAATAGCTTTTGTAATAGGTGTGTTTAGACAGGCTTAATAGATTTTGAGTTAGGATGCAACAGTATTTTATTGAGAGTAATAAACCTGCAAGTAATTCTGCAAAGGATTTATTTGAGTTTTGCGTCAGGAAGGCAATAGAAAAAGAATTGCTTTCACAATCAATGATGCATAACCAATGGGCTGCTATTTTCTTTGGGTATGAAAAAAATAGCACAACAAGAATCGACCTGATGAGTAAGGTGAAAAGGGAATACTCAACATACTTTACGCATACGGCTAAATATGCTTTCGAAGAAGAAAAGGTTAAGAGAGATTTTCCATTCTTGTTTGGAATAGAAGATGAAGATGACGATGAAGGGGAATACACATCGGATAGTTTGGTCAGAGATACTATCAAAGCAATTAATAAGGAGATTATAGAACAACATGATCCCCAAAACATGGAATCATTCAAAGGCAGCGATTTGACACTTATACGCCAACAAGGAAAATCTTACATCTATCAAGTCAGACTTACGATGAATGATGGACAGGAACCCAATATTCACGAGAGTATTCCTTTTGTCTTGAAGGTCTATGATAAAGAGGTTACTTGTGAAGCAGTGGATTTTGACTTTATAACCGGAGTTCTCTTCTTTACAACGAACAGACACGTCAACAACGCATCTTATTGTAAAGTTTTGTTGGATTCTACTTTTATCTTGGATGGCCTAAAGAAAAGGCTTGAAGACCTAAGAGAAAATGGTATTAATGAGGACTTGCCCTTTGCAAAGTTTCTTTTTGAAGAGACTGATATGATTAATGAGGTAACACACAAGCCAATTCCTCTTAGTTGGTTTGAGCATCTTGACAGGTCGCAAAAGAAAGCTTTTCTTGCAGCACTTGATCATGATTTCTCTTTAATCTGGGGTCCTCCTGGAACAGGTAAATCATTTACTTTGGCCTCAATTATTTATGCATTATATAAATTGGGCGAGGAAAGGACAGTGGTTTGCTGTCTTTCGAATGTGGCAGTCGACCAGCTGTTGTGTAAGCTCTTAGATATCCTTGATCCAGAAGGTGTTGAAATAAAGCCAGGTAATATCTATCGTGCTGGCAGGTCAATGGATAGTCGTGTGATTAGTACGGACTATTTGTTTCCTAAAGATGAAATAACACAGCAATTAAGGAGTAATATTAAGCAGAACCAAGAAAGAATACTGAGACTGAAAGAACGTAAATTGGAAAAATCAGAAGAGTCTATCGTCTTGAAGGCAGAGAACAAAGAACTGCGTGAAAGACTTAGGGAACATACTGAATTTCTGGTCAAGAGTTCAAGGTTGGTATTCTCTACAATATCCAATTTCGTGTTGAGTACAACCCTGTATGAAAGCAAATTTGATAACTTGATAGTCGACGAGGCCAGTATGATGGCAATGCCCAGTTTGTTGGCATTAGGACACAACATTTCGAAGAGGCTGATCCTGGTTGGTGACTTCCAGCAACTATCACCAATATCTATTGTCAAGGACGACTTGCTGCAAGATAGCGTATTCGAAATGTCGGGTGTGAATATCAGGAACACAGGCCATCCGGCTCTAAAACAGTTGCTCAGTCAGCGTCGTTCACATGAAAAAATAGTTGATCTGATAAATAGCACATTCTACCAAGGTAAGTTGATTCCTGCTGCGAATGCAAATGATAAGATAATTGCTTCGAAACCATTCCCAGGCAGGATCATTGCGCTAAAGAAAGTAACTAATGGCGCAGTAAGATATACCAAGGGAGGTACCAGACAAAATAAAGTTTTTGCAGAAAACATCATGGATATTTTGGATGAACTTTCCCAAGATAAGGATGCGGAGTTCTCTATTGGTATTATTACACCATATCGAGGGCAAGTATCTTTGCTACGTGCTTTAAAATATGAACGAAAATATGATGAGAAATTTGACAATCGTATCAAAATAGGAACTATTCATACATTCCAAGGCTCTGAATGTGACATCATCATCTTTGATATGGTTGATTGTTTTGACATGGAGAGTGGTAAACCGAACAAAATTGGTAGACTTTACTCTGGTAATGCTGGTGAAAGGTTGTTGAATGTTGCTGTTAGCCGAGCCAGACACAAATTGATAGTGGTTTGTGATCCCGAGTATATAAAGAATATCCCAGGGAATAGGTTAACGCAGAATTCAATCTCGCTGTTTAATAAGTTAAGTAAATACTAATTGAAAGAATAAAAATATAAATATATGGCATTTAACGAAGATAACGTAACCGAGAAGATGTGCATTGAGGTTGCACAGAAGGCAGGATATGTGTATTATGATGCAGATACCTTTAGGGAAGATAAGTCAACAGTTGTTGTGGACTCGTTACTTCATAATGCACTTGTGAAGATAAACAATATCACTGACGAGGAAGCAGAGATTGTGATTCAGAAGGTGAAAGCCCGTATAGCTGCTGGTATGGGTGGCGACATTATTACTGCCAATCAGAACCTGAGAAAACTTTTCTTTGAAGAGAATAGTTTTCCATTTGGCAAGGATGGCGAATATAAAACGGTGGAGTTCTTTGATACTAACCCTGTTACGGCATCGAGTAATAATAACTATGTGGTAACGAACCAATGGGAATACCCCAAGAGCAGTTATGCTGGAGGTAAGCGTTTTGATGTGGTGTTACTGATTAATGGCTTGCCGATGGTGATACTTGAAGCTAAGACAGCAGTGAAGGCAAGTGTGACTTGGGCTGATGGTGCTAAGGATATGGTTGACTATCAGAAGTCTTTGCCAGAAATGTTTGTGCCAAATATCCTGAATATTGCCACAGAAGGCAAAGAACTATATTATGCAGGTATCGGTGCACCACTGACAAAGTGGGGACCTTGGTTTGCACAAGAACAACGCAATCACGGCGACTTGAAGAGTGTACAGGCGAATCTGCTGAATCTGATAGATCCATTGAGATTGCTGGACATTTATCGTTTCTTCTCTGTCTATACAACAGATAAAAAATCGTCGAAGAAAATCAAGGTAGTATGTCGCTATCAGCAATACTTTGGCGGAATGGCTATCGTAAATCGCGTGATGGCACGAACAAAGACGGGTATCGGTCCAAAGAAGGGACTCATCTGGCACTTCCAAGGCTCTGGCAAGTCGTGGCTGATGGTGTTTGCCTCGCAGATGCTGATGAAGAAACAGGAGCTGAATGCGCCCACGGTAGTCATCGTGGACGACAGGCGTGACCTGAGGGCACAGATCACTGGCGACTTCACGAGGGCAGAGATACCCAATCTGGACTTTGCCTACACCAAGGAGGAACTGAGGAACTTCTTCCTGCACGACCAGCGCAAGATACTGATCACGACCATCTTCCTGTTCGGCGACGTGAAAGAAGCCCTGAACATGCGCGACAACATCATCCTGCTGGTGGACGAGGCACACAGGACGCAGGAGGGCGACTTGGGCGAATGTATGCGGACGGCACTGCCCAACGCCTTCTTTTTCGGACTGACGGGCACCCCCATCAACAAGCGCGAAAAGAACACCTTCAAGTGCTTTGGCGCTGAAGAGGACACGGGCGGCTACATGTCGAAATACACCTTCCAGGACTCGATAGACGATGGTGCCACGCTGGAACTGAATTTCAAGGAGGTGCCAGTAGAGATGCACTTGGACGAGGCCAGGCTACAGGAGGCCTTCGACGAGATGGCGCGCGAGAATAACCTGACGGATGAAGAGAAAGACCAGCTGACGAAAGGCACCAAGGTGGAGGCTTTCTTCACTTCGCCCAAGCGCATCCATGATGTCTGCATGCATATTGTGGAGCACTATCGCCAGTTTATCCGTCCTACAGGGTTGAAATGTCAGGTGGTGGTCTACAACCGTGCCTGCTGTGTGGCCTACAAGAAAGAGTTGGACGCGCTGCTGAAGGACAGCGGCGACGAAACCTGCATCGTGATGCACACCAATGGCGACAAGGCTGACGAATACAAGGAGTATAAGCTGACGGACTTTGAGCAAGAGAAACTGCTGGAACGTTTCCGCGACCCGCTGTCGCCACTGAAGTTTGTCATCGTGACCTCGAAGCTGCTGACAGGCTTTGATGCGCCCATCTTGCAGTGTATGTATCTGGACAAACCTATGAAAGACCACACACTGTTGCAGGCTGTATGCAGGACAAACCGCGTGTATGAGGCCCAGAAGAAGTGTGGCATGATAGTAGACTATGTGGGCGTGTTCGACAACTACGCCAACTCGCTGCGATTCGATGAGGAGTCGGTAAAGACTGTCATCAAGAACATAGACGAGATCAAGAGCAACATCCCCATGTGGCTGATGGACTGTCTGGACTTCTTCCCGGGTGTGGACAGGACTGTAGGAGGGTTCCAAGGGCTGGAGGAAGCACAGGAGCGATTGAGGGATGAGAAACGGAAGATGGAGTTTGGCTCGCACTATCAGCGTCTGCATAAGGCATGGGAGGTGGTGTCGCCAGACAACGACATCCTGCCATACAAGATGGACTACATCTGGCTGAGTCAGGTGTATGAGAGCGTGCGCCCTGTGAACAGCACAGGTAACATGATTTGGACGATTCTCGGACCAAAGACCATCGAGCTGATACACGAGAATGTGACCTCTATTGATATTGGCGACTCAGTGGAAGACCTGGTGGTCAACTCGCGCATACTTGACGAGTGCGTGAAGGACGAGGCTAAACGCAACAGGACGGTGATAGAAATACAGAAGATGCTTAAGCTGCGCTTAGGCAATCCCAAGTATAAGGATTCGAAGGAGTTCAAGCAGCTGACAGAAAAGCTGAGAGAGCTGCAAGAGCGCATGCGCCAGCAACAGATAGACAGTATCCAGTTCCTGAAAGACCTGCTGGCACTGGCTAAGGAGGTGCTGGATGCTGAGCAGAAATTAGAACAGCCTCAGGACAAGCGCCAGCAGGCCAGGGATGCGCTGACAGAACTCTTTGAAAGCATCAAGACACCCCAGACACCTATCGTGGTGGAGAATGTGGTGAATGACATAGATACGCAAGTGGTGGACATTGTTCGTAGGTTTAACAATGCCTTCAAGACCATATCAGGACAGAACGAAGTGCGTAAGATGCTGAGAACAATACTATGGTTGAAATACAAGATTAAGGATAATGATGTATTCGAAAAGGCATATAAGTATGTTGAGATGTATTATTAGAATGTTTTTTGACTAAAATATTTTGAGGAGTCAAGGTTTTAAACTACCTTTGCACATCAAAACAACAACATTGCAGGAAAAGACTTAGAGCCAAAAGCTATTTCGGAACTCACATATAAACGTCCAAGTAAAACAAATTAGTTCCCAGAAATACCGGAGGCCGCTGAGCTCGCGTCAAACGAGACGTGGGCATTGGTGGTATCAGATTCTGGGAAAGGTTTTACTTGGACGTTTGACCTTGTGAGGTTGTGCCACTGGTGCTTCCACGTCTCTTTCCTAACATGTAGAGTCTAAAAACACTAACAACTAAAAAATAGAAAAACAATGGCGCAAAAACTACCCAGAGAGTTGCTTTGGGTTGACAAGAAAAGAATGAGCGAATTTTTGGAGGAACCTCTAAACAAGAAGCTCTATGAAGTTTATCTGAACATCAAGCGGAAAGTCCCCTCACAGGATTTCCAAACACTCAAACTGTTTAATGAGGTCTATTACCAATGTTGTCGCATCGTTAGTGCAAACGACCCAGATATTGATCTTGATGACATCATAAAGGAAATTAAAGAGGACTTAGGATGGGAGTATTCTACCAGTTTAGTTGTCAACATGATATATGCTGTGTTGTCTCTTCGTAAAGGAAATAGCAAGGAGGTAAAAGAAGTACTCCTAAAAATAGAAAGACACCATTGCTTGAGTCAATATAAGACTCCTATTTATATGATGACTGAGACTTGTAAGGCTAATTACGAGTTTTATGACTTAGAAAAATATTTTAATACTCCCGATGTACCTGTTTCTATCTCAATTCCCCTACCAAGTTTAAATAATATAGAGAATGGTATTCACATCACCCTCAATATCAACAACGAGTATACCGGTGAAATCAAGCAGATGCAGGTGGCACACTCGGATGTGGTGGTAGGTGTGGCAGAGGGTGGATCACACGTGTTTCATCATAAAGTAACAAAAAAATAATGGAAGAAAGCAAGAAAGCAGAATTGTTGAAAGGGATGTTCCAGAGTGCCACATTCCAAAACTCTGTAGTAGTAGGTATAGCTGAGAAGGGGGCTAATGTCAGTTATCATGGAAGCCAGCAGGCAGGAAAGCCAAAGGCTACCAAAGAACAGATAGCCCGCGCTCTGGTGACCCTGAATGGTAAAGGCAATGTGATAGACAGCCAGAGGGCTTGGTTAGGGGCTTGTCTACTGCTGGGATGGAAATATGGATTCCCACGTAACTTAAATGATTGTTGCAGGCAGATTGAACAGATGCCCATCGATATGGATCAACTGGAATTCAAATGTAAGTATGAGAGCATCCGGATGTTTGGTTGCTGGAAGTTTGTCAAAGAAAACTATGACAATTGGGCTACGTTGGTTCCCAGGGATGAGGAAAGACAAGTGTTTGAGAAGTGTCTTTCGGTGGCTCAGGCGCTTGATGAAGAAATAGCAAAGCAGATGGAAAAAGACGCTGAAGAAGAATAGAGGTTCACAAAGCGGTATCAATTTAATCACAAATAGTATGCAAATCGCTCCAAGAGATTGGAGCGTTTTTTTTGTTTCTACTTTTGCAGCGAAATAAGTTTTTTGTCTAACAAATTAAGTGTAAAAGTAAGAATGGAACTGATTGTTACAGTGACGGGCGTAAAGCCCATGGTGGAACG
>ODAI012259702.1_pt1 | contig 11639 bp, 8 predicted proteins | sample 1539321 | NCBI WGS metagenome assembly ODAI01 (sample SAMN02144231, study PRJEB22623) | gut metagenome | biome: sheep rumen | host: Ovis aries | place: New Zealand
GCCATTTAATCACCAACTTATAATAAATTATAAATTTGAATTTAGTTGTACGATAATAGTTTTTCTGTGTTTATTATAACACAGAAAACAGGGGGTATAATTCTAAATTAGAATAATTATACAAAATGAATATTTTGTATAATTGAGGGAAGGGCTGTTACGTAATCAGCCGCCAAAATCATATTCTTTTCTTAATATTGAATAAATTGCCATGTCAACTATTCCTCGGTTGTTTTTACCGCTTTGTCTTAGTGTTCCTTCGTATTTCAATCCGCATTTTTTCATAACATCGCCTGAATGAGGATTATTAACATCATGTTTTGCGCATATACGGTTAAATTCTGTTTTTTCAAATAAGAATCTGATTACTTCACGAAATGCCTCGGTCATTATTCCCAAGTGCCACCAATTATAACCTAAGCAATATCCGATTTCCGCTTCCTTGATATCGTCATTTATTTTAACTATTCCTATTGAGCCGATTGGTTCATTTATTTCTTTATATACAATCTTCCAGTCGTAAAAATCATACTTCTTTTGGTTTTCAAGCAAGTATTTATGATATGTCTTTTCAAGCTCATCAACGGATTTATAAGGCGTCCATGTCAAATATTTTGTAACTCGTTCATCATTCGCCCAGTTTTTAAACATTGGCAAAGCGTCGCTTTCTTCTGTTTTTCTTAAAATTAATCTTTCTGTTTCAAGTGTTTTTGTTCCGAGACGCTTCATTATTATACTCCATTTTAAAAATATTTATAGATTATAACATTAAAAATATTAAAAGTCAATATAGAAACAGCAGCCGGATTTAATTACCCGACTGCTGTTTTTTATGGGAAAAGATATTAGGAAAACTAATTTATTAGCAAACACCCTGCTGAATCATAGCGTCAGCAACCTTTTCGAAGCCTGCAATGTTGGCGCCTACAACATAGTTGCCTTCATAGCCGTACTTCTTGGCAGCTGTAGAAATGTTCTTGTAGATGTTCTCCATGATGTCCTTAAGCTTAGCGTCAACCTCTTCAAATGTCCATGAAAGTCTCTGTGAGTTTTGGCTCATTTCAAGAGCTGATGTTGCTACGCCGCCTGCGTTTGCAGCCTTACCGGGCGCAAACAAAAGACCTGCTTCCTGGATAAGCTTAGTAGCCTCAAGAGTTGTAGGCATGTTAGCGCCTTCAGCAACAGCAAAGCAGCCGTTGGCAATAAGTCTCTTAGCGTCTTCTTCGTTAAGCTCGTTTTGAGTAGCGCAAGGAAGCGCAACATCACACTTAACCGACCAGTCAAACTTGCCTTCTGTATATTTAGCGTTAGGTCTGTACTTGGTGTACTCTGAAAGTCTTGCTCTTTTAACCTGCTTGATTTCGATGATAGCGTCAAGGTCAATACCTTCTTCATCATAAATCCAGCCGGTGGAATCGGACATTGTAACTACCTTAGCGCCAAGCTGAGTAGCCTTTTCTGTAGCGTATGTAGCAACGTTACCCGCACCTGAAACGCATACTGTTGCACCTTCAAGAGTTTTGCCGTTATCCTTAAGCATAGCGTTTGTAAGATAAAGCAAGCCGTAGCCGGTTGCTTCTGTTCTTGCAAGCGAACCGCCCCAGTTAAGGCCTTTACCTGTGAGAACGCCCTCATATACATTCTTAATTCTCTTATACTGACCGAAAAGATAACCGATTTCACGAGCGCCTGTACCGATATCACCGGCGGGAACGTCGGTATCTGCACCGATGTGTCTGCAAAGCTCGGTCATAAAGCTCTGACAGAAACGCATAACTTCGTTGTCACTCTTGCCCTTGGGATCAAAGTCAGAGCCGCCCTTACCGCCGCCGATAGGAAGACCTGTGAGTGAATTTTTGAAAATCTGCTCAAAACCAAGGAACTTAATTACGCCGAGGTTAACTGAGGGATGAAGTCTTAAACCGCCCTTATAAGGTCCGATAGCGCCGTTGAACTGGACGCGGAAACCGCGATTGATGCGAACAGCACCGCTGTCGTCGACCCACGGTACGCGGAACTCAATGGTGCGTTCCGGCTCTACCATGCGCTCCAAAAGACCGGCCTTCTCATATTCGGGATGACGGGAAACGATGACTTCCAGGGATTTCAGAACTTCTTCAACGGTCTGAAGGAATTCCGGTTCGTTCTTGTCGCGGCGTTCGACATCCGCGAGAACACGTTCGATATAGCTGTTCATAGCTCCTCCGAAATTTGATATTTTTGGGACAGTTCCCAACAGATTCATGATACCACTTTGCGCATAAAAGTCAACCGAATGCCGGCTTGTTTTACCGATAAATCCGAAATATATTTTTTCCGCGTATGACGATCGGTTTTCGTCGTGATTCGCGTGCCTGCGAGGGAGGGAACCGTTCGGAATCGATGCTGCAAAAGCGCGGCGTAAGCGCTTTGCGCAACCAAAAAGAGGGGCGAAACGCCCCTCTGAACCGGTTGTCTCACTTGCCGCGGATCGCGAGCTTGACGACCTCATAGCCGCCGTTGTACACACCCGTGCCCTTGAGTTCCGTGATGCGCGTGCACAGCGCTTTCAGGATCGCTTTGTCGTTGATCAGCGTGTCGATCATATCGCACAGCGCCGGCGCCGTTTCACATTCGAAGGTCGAATCGCCGAGTTCGCGCGCGTAGATCGCACCGTACACTTCGTGACCGCCGATGTGCCGCATCATCAGCTTCGGCACCGGATAGAACGCAAGCTCCGAGGGCTTGGTGACCAGCACGTCGCACTTGCGCATCAGAAGGTTGGTCGAATAGACCGCCTCGAAGATGTCGCTGTGGCAGAACACCGTCACGCCGCCTTCCGACGCGCCGTCGAGCGTCTGTGCCCAATCGTGCAGACCCTTGTAGTCGTTGAAGAACGTGCGGCATTGCGATTCGAGCTCCGGCATGTTCTTTTTGAACACGTCCCACATTGTGAGATGATCGCCGAAGTTGATCCAGAGTTCCGCTTTCTTCGCCTTGACGTACGGCAGCAGATGCTTCGTCATCGCAAGGTACAGATCTCCGCCTGCGCCTGCGCCGCCGACCGTCATCAGAAACCGTACCGGCGCGCCCGTTTCAAGGCGCTCGATGCGCTTTGCGCAATCGTGCTCGATGTTCTCAACGAGCTCATGGTCGATGTAGTGACCGACGCGCACGAGCGCATCGTCCGGCATCGGCTTCAGCGCGGTCTTTGCAAAGCCGTTCATCTTCTTATAGCCGAGATAGGCGAACGGTGTCTGCACCGCGTGGATCGAACCCTCGGCCAGATGCAGACCCATCGGCCAGTTGTCCGGGATCGCGTTGACCACATGGGTGAGCCCCGCATGCACCGCGCCCTGCGACGGCCAGACGTGCGTGCCGACATAAGGAACGTCCTTCGGCAGATCGGCATAGAGCGGAGCCAACAGCTCGGAGTTTTTCTGATCCGCCGCGTTATAGGTGATCTTGCGGAAGCCCTCGCTGTTCATCGGTTCCCATACGAGTTTGTTGAAGAGACCGATCTTCTGCGACAGCTTGGAACCGAGCGAATAGAGATCGTTCTGGCTGCGGATCATCTTGGATCCGGTCGCATCGAACGACGCAAGGTCCATCCACACCGGCGTGCGCCCGAGCGCCTGCGCGCACGATGCGATCGCCATAGCGATGCGGTAGTGACCGAAGCCCATGCGGATGTTGCCGACGATCAGCGGATCCTTCGGAAGCTCGAGCGGCTTGTCCGAAAGCACGAGATTGCGAATGCCGATCTCCTCGATCTGATCGATCGGTTCGAGACCGAGATGATACGTCTTGTTCGTATCGTCGCCGAACTTCTTCAGGAACTTTGCCTTGCTTTTTTCCGCCTTTTTTACGGTCTTCGCATCGATCGGATTGCCGAAAATAACGCTTGTTCTGTCCATATCAGTTCCTCATCTTATTCAGGAAGGTTTTCCTTTGCATGCGCCTCTTCGATGGTCTTCATGACCTTCTTTTCTTTATAGAAGGCAAGGATCAGCGCGCCAAGCGAACAGAACGCCACCGCAACGATCGCAATGATTCGAAGACCGAATTCGGAAGCGGTCAAATCGTTGCTGGTCAGATCCTGCTTCGTGCCGAGAATAGCAAGGGACGTGAATACCAGCATGGCGACGGACTGTCCCATCTTCATAGCAAACGTACGCGCGGCAAAGAACATACCCTCGCGTTTTTCGCCGGTACGGATTGCGTCTTCTTCTGCAACGTCTGCAACGATCGCCTGCGGGATGATTCCCAGAAGTGCCATCGGGAACGACGCAATCACAACGATCAAAATGCCGGGAACGATGCCCTTTAGACCCGGGACGACGCCGATCAGTGCAGTTACGACATATGCAAGCGCCAAACCGAGAAAGCCTGTGATGACAAGCTTTTTCTTGCCGAACTTGGAAACGAGTTTCGATACGACCGGATAGAAGCATGCGGAAAGGACCGTCATGCCGCCGAGGAAGACCATCGAATACAACTCAGGCAACTCCATGGAGACCTTGACAAAGAACGGAAGCCCGGTCTGGAACAAGGTCAGTGCGATAAAGTATGCAATATCCGATGCGGAGAATTTCAAAAACTCTTTGTTTTTGAAGGTTTTAACGAGACTCTTGAACGCGTTCGTCTTGCTCGGAACAGCGTCAACGAATTCTTTTTCATTCAGTTTGAAGGTTGGGACCAGCATGCACACGAGCGCGATTGCCGACAGCACAATGAAGCAGATGCGGTAGCTCCATGCAAAGTTGTTTACCAAACTGCGAAGCGGCGCTGCCAGGACGAACGGAAGATACGCGATCATCGTGCCGAAGAAGAACGTCAGGGAAATCGCTGTGGAGATGTACATGCGGTCCTCCTGTGTCTTACCAAACTCAGAGATCAACGCATTGTACGGCGTGCAGTACATGGTCATGAACAGATAGAACAGAATCAGCGTTACAAGGACCCAGATCGTGTTGATTATGCTGATGTCTTTGACCGGTGCACAAAACACGAGCACGGCAATCACTGCAAACGGAATCGCTGCGCGCTTCATGAACGGAATGCGGCGCCCCTTCGGGTTTGTGCTGCGATCACTTAACGACGCGATCCACGGGTCAGTAACAGCATCGAAAATACGGCAGATGAATGCGATCAGACCGAGAACAGTCAGAATGCCGAAGACAGTCAGTCCCGGCGGAACATACTTGATCGCGCCGGCTTCGATATCGCCAGACGTCGGCAGATAGAACGTGACGAGCCATGCGTTAATGAGACCGCCGAGGATCGACCAACCGAGCTGACCGATTGCGAAGATCCACATCTCTTTCTTGGTAAGTCTTCTGGTTTTCATTGATTTCCTCCCATCATTTTTCGTACGGCAACAATGCCCCTCATGTCATCCGTACCAGTATACAAATTCAGTATAATACAGAAATGCGTAAAAAGAAAGTACAATTTCAGAAAAACACCGAATTCATATCATTTGTCTATTCGATAGGAAAAACGCTGTGATTTTACTTGTATTTTACGGAATCGGCGCAAATCGGGTTGAAATCCGCGCCGTTTTCTGTTACGATACATAATAGGAGTATAAGGGGGAGGATGCGTTTATGACGCTTGAAAACTGGCTCGGCATCGTTGGCGGCATCGCTATGTTCCTGTTCGGCATCAAGATTATGGGCAACGGGATCGAACGTCTGGCGGGCGCGAAACTCAAAAAGATTCTCGAAAAACTGACGACCAATCGCTTTCTCGGCTTATTTATGGGTATGCTGATCACCGGCATCATCCAGAGCTCGAATGCGGTTTCGGTCATGACGGTCGGATTTGTCAACGCTGGGCTGATGCCGCTTGAAAACGCGGTCGGCGTCATCATGGGCGCCAACGTCGGTACGACGATCACCGGTCAGCTCATCGCGTTCAACATCGACATGTATGCGCCGATCCTTGCATTTGCCGGCGTGATGGGCATGACCTTTTTGAAAAAGAAGCCATGGAACGATGTGCTGTATGCGCTGACCGGTCTCGGGCTTCTGTTCATGGGCATGATGCTGATGAAGGAGCACATGCTCTACCTGAAGAACGAAGCATGGTTCGTGAATCTCATCACGAACCTTGAGAACCCGCTGCTCGCGGTGCTGGTCGGCACGGTGATGACGATGGCGCTGCAGAGCGTGTCCGCATCGGTCGGCGTTCTGCAGGCGATGGCGGCGTCCGGCGCGCTCGGCACGCACCCGCTTGCGATCGCGGTGTACCTCATCTGCGGACAGAACATCGGCTGCACGCTCGTTACGGTCGTCGCGTCGGTCGGCGGCACGAAGGATGCGAAGCGCACCGCCTGCATCCACGTGCTGTTCAACGTGCTGGCGTGCCTCATCTGCATGCTGCTTCTGCAGATCTTCCCGGGCGCGATCGGACTGATCGAGCGCATCTCCGGCACGGAGAACTACGCGCAGCAGCTTGCGAACGCGAACACGTTCCTGAAGATCGGCGCAACGGTCATTCTGTTCCCGCTTTCATCGCTGCTGATCAAGCTTTCGCGGCTCATCATCCGCGGCGAGGACAAGCTCGAAGGACGGCGCTTGCTGCACATCTCGGGCGGCAAGGACTTCGGTTCTTCGGTCACGGCGGTCGTTTCGGTCGAGAAGGAAACCGAGCGCATGTATGATCTGGCGATCGGCAATCTCAGGAAGGCGTACGCCGCGCTGACCGCGCCGAGAAAGGGCGATCTTGACGATATCGGCGACAACGAGGAGACGATCGACTTCTTGAACTCCGAAATCTCCAAAGCGCTTGTGGAAATCAACCGCAACGGTCTCGGCGAATCGGATGCGCGCTCGATCGACCGGATGCATCATGTTATTGTCGACTACGAGCGCATCGGCGATCATGCGAACAACATCGCCGGATACCTGCAGCTGATGCGGGAACGCAAGCTGTCTTTCTCGGAAGAGGGCATGGATGAGATCGCACCGCTGTTCCTGAAGGTCATCAACATCCTTGAGGATGCGCACACCTGCATGAGCGATCCGGCGGCCCAGCCGCTTTCCGGCATTTCCGCACGCGAGCAGGAGGTCGACGACCTCGTGGATCTCTACGAGAACAACCACATTGCGCGTCTGACGGCCGGCAAGTGCTCCGCGGAAGTCGGCATGTTCTATGTCGAAGCGCTGACCGATCTCGAGCGTATCAGCGACCATGCGCTGAACATTGCGGAGACCTGCAACATCTGATCAAACCAAAGGTCAAAAGGACCCTTTCCGAACGCGGAAGGGTCCTTTTTCATTCGCGCGGTCCGACCGATGCAATCAATGCTTGCAACGATCGCAGATTTAGGGTATACTATTTTTATGTTTGGGTTCTGAACGAACCGAAAATGAAGAAACGGAGGAATCGTAATGAGCAATTTTACGATCATGGCGGACACCACCTGCGATCTCGGTGAGAATTATCAGCAGGAATACGGGATCAAGGTCATCCCCGGGCACTTTGTGACACCCGATGAGACGGAGTATGTGTCCAGACCGATGTGGGAGTACGGCTTCACGCGCGAGTCGTTTTATGCAGCGCTGAAAAAGAATCCGACGGGATTCAAGACCTCTCCGGCGAGCGTAGGAGAACTGTTTGACGCGTTCTCCGAGGAGTGCGAAAAAGGAAACGACATCATCGCCATGGCGATTTCCGCGGGCATGAGCGGCACATATAACTTCATGAGAGAAGCGCGCGAAATGACGCTGAAAAAATATCCGGAACGCAAGATCGTCTGCATCGACTCGATGCGGTTCGGTCCGGGCTTCGGTCTGATGGTCGTTCATGCGGCGCTGCATCGTGCGGCAGGCGAGTCGATCGATCAGGTCGCAGCTTGGCTCGAGGAGAACAAGAACCGCTTCCATCAGGCAGGCTGGCTCGACGACCTTTCGTTCGTGGCGCGGCAGGGCCGTTTGACCCACGCAAAGGCATTCTTCGGCACGCTCGCGGGCATCAAGCCGATCGGCGAGTTCGACTATAACGGCATGACGACCGTCCTCGGTAAGGCAAAGGGCGCGAAAAAGGCATATGAGATCCTGATGGGCTATATCGAGCAGACGATCGAAAACCCGGAGGAACAGATCATCTTCATCGCGCACACCGACCGACTGAAGCAGGCGGAGCTGTACAAGCAGATGATCGAAGAGAAGTTCCATCCGAAAGCGGTCTTTATCAACGGCGTCCATCCGGCTTGCGGCATCAACGTAGGTCCGGGGCTGATGGCGGCGTATTACATGGGCAAGCCGATTTCGAAGGAACTCAACGTGGAACGTGCGATCATCGAATCGCTGTCCAAAGGAGAATAACGGACTATTCACGGATAGAGGGGTAAGGGAACAATGCGCAAACTCAATCGCAAATGGCAGATGCTGCTGTACGCGTGCAGCGGCTTCGGTGTGAATCTTCTGAACCTGATGATGGGTTCGTATCTGTGCAGCGCGCTGCTGGTCGGCGATTTCGCCAAGAATCCGGTCGCGCTCGCGAATCAGACGTTCGTCGGAAAAGACCTGGTCGTTGCCGGCGCGTGGGCGGTATTCGGCATCATCGCAAAGATCATTGACGGCGTGATCGACATCCCGATGGCATCGTTCACCGACCGTCTGCAGACGCGCTTCGGACGCAGACGTCCGGCGCTCATCATCGGTCTGGTGCCGATGATCGCAGCGTATCTGCTGTTTCTGATCGTACCGCGTCCGCAAGGCATTTCGTGGCTGAACACGGTGTACTACTTCGCGATCCTGTGCGTGTTCTTCAGCTTCTATACCTTAACGATGGTCACCTATTACGCGACGTTTACCGAGATTGTCGAGACCGAGGACGAGCGCAACTTCATGTCGAACGTCAAGTCGGTGTGCGACATCTTCTACTTCATCGTCGGCTATGTCGTCGTTGCGGCGATCCTCAAAGGTCTCAATGTCCGCATCGTGGCGCTGATCGTGCTGCCGCTGGTGCTGACCATGCTGATCCCGCTGTTCATGATCAAGGAGGAATCCACCAAGGGCAAGGTCGTTCTCGACAACGGTACGCGCACAGTCAACCTGATCGACTCGATCCGCTACACGTTCAAAAACCGCGCGTTCATCCTGTGGATGATCGTCATCTTCTTCATGAACTTCGGCGTCAATCTGTTCCTCGGCGGCATCAACGAATACTTCGTTTCCGTCGGGCTCAGTCAGATGATCGTCATGGCGTGCTCGTTCGCGCCGGTGCCGTTCACGCTGATCCTCTATAACCGGATCATCAAAAAGAAGGGCTTCGGCTTTGCGTTCCGGTATGTGCTGCTGACCTATGCCGCGGGCATGATCTGCATGTTCCTCGTCGGTCTGCTCGCGCCGAACGGCATGATCAAGACCGTCGCGGCGATTGTCTCCGGCATCATCTGTTCGTTCGCGGTCGGCGCGCTGTTCGCGGTCGCGTATTCGATCCCGAGCCAGCTTGCCGCCGACGAGGAAAAGGAAACCGGCGTTTCCCATTCCGCCATGTATTTCGCGATCCAGGGCGTGTTCTCCGGCGTCGCGACCGGCGTTGCGCAGTACGGCGTGCTCACGCTGCTGAAGAAGCTGTCCGAAGGCAAGACCGGCTTCACCGCGATGGGCTTTATGACGCTGATCTGCGGTCTGGGCATGATCGTTTCCTTCATCTGCACGTTCTTCCTTCCGAAGCAGATCACGCACATCGGTCTGAACGATAAGAACAAATCCGAAAAATAACGCCCGTTTTTGATAAGAAATCCTATGAACACCAGACGAGTCAACGGAACGCTGTTCGAGAAAATGCTCCGAAACGGGCTTGCAAATCTCCGGCAGCATCGCGATGAAATCAACGCGCTGAACGTCTTTCCGGTCGCCGACGGCGATACGGGGACCAATATGTGTCTCACGCTCGAAAAGGGCATCCGCTTTGCACAGAGCAGCAAGGAACTGTACCCGTACCTGAAGATGCTGTCCGAGGGTATGCTGTTCGGCGCGCGCGGAAACTCGGGCGTGATCCTTTCGCAGCTGTTTTCGGGCTTCTATCAGGAGCTTTCGCGCTGCGCGGCAGCGAATGTCGCAGACCTTCGGAACGCGTTCATCCGCGCCTATCGCGTGGCATACCGCGCGGTCGTGTGTCCGGTCGAGGGCACGATCCTGACCGTTTCGCGAGAGGGCATCGAGCGTGCGCGCAGCCAGATCGACCGGAGCACTTCGGTCGAAACGCTGCTTTCGATCTACGTCGCAGAGATGAAGAAGAGCCTGGCGGAAACGCCGGATCTTTTGCCGGTCCTGAAGGAATCGGGCGTCATCGACAGCGGCGGCGCGGGATACATTTATATCATCGAAGGCATGCAGAAATTCCTGTACGGAGAAGTTCTGAAAGACGAAGCGCTTCCGCAGGAAGCGGCGGCGCCGACGGCGGACGGAACGGTGAGCGAGACGCTGTTCAACGAGGATACCGTGTTTGAACACGGCTACTGCATGGAGTTCCTGCTGCAGCTGATGAAGGGCGAGCAGTATACGCAGCGCTTCCGCCTCGACGCGTATATCGAGGATCTGCAGCTGTACGGCAATTCGATCGTCGCCACGCAGGCGGGCCGGCGTGTCAAGGTGCATATCCACACGTTCAAGCCCGCCAAGGTCATCGCGGCGAGTCAGGAGTTCGGCGAGTTTCTGACGTTCAAGCTCGAAAACATGCATATCCAGCATGCCGAGCGCGAACAGAAGCTGCAGGAAAAGAAGCAGCACCGTCCGGTATCGGTCGTGGCGGTTGCGAACGGCGAGGGCATGATCAAAACCTTTGAGGAACTCGGCTGCGACGTCGTGCTGGACGGCGGTCCCACAATGAACACCTCCAGCGAAGAGTTTGTCAAGGCGTTTTCCTACATCGATGCGGATGCGATCGTCGTGCTGCCGAACAACAAAAACGTGGTACGCGCAGCGGAGCAGGCGGTTCAGCTTTGCGGCAGAACGAACGTTACGGTGATCCCCACTGCTTCGATGGCGGAAGGGTACATGGCGGTTTCGATGGATATGCGCGACAATGCGGATATCGGGCAGCGCATCACCCTGATGCAGGAAGGTGCAAAGAGCATCCGGTCTATCGGCGTGGCGGTCGCAACACGCAACATCACGCGTGACGGCGTGAACTGCACGGCGGGACAGAGCATCGTGCTGGAAGGCGATGCGATAAAAGCGGCTTCGGACGATCCGTTCGAAGCGCTCGAAGCGGCGCTGAACGGCGTGGAAGGGCTCGACGCGTACGAGTGCTGCGTGGTGTTTTTGGGCGAAGACGCACCGAATGCGGATGAGGAGCGCATCACCGCTCTGTTGGAGGACTTCAATCCGATGATCGAAGTCACCTGCATCCGCGGCGATCAGCATATTTACCGCTGGCTGCTCGGGATTTTCTGAGGAGGACGTATGTCAACGTTTTGGATTATCTTTCTATGCGTGCTGGCTGCGGCGTTTGTCTTCGGACTTTTGCCGTTTCTCATCATGGGTGCCGTGCTGTGGTGCAAGCTTCTCGTGCGCACATCCAAAAAGAAATGGGGCAGAGAATGCAGCATTCCCGACGACGAGGAATACCGCCGCATGTTCGACATCGGCATCGACTGGGACCGGCAGTACGCATCCTTTAAGCGTCCCGTCGAGATCAAA
>ODAI012505131.1_pt1 | contig 11639 bp, 12 predicted proteins | sample 1539321 | NCBI WGS metagenome assembly ODAI01 (sample SAMN02144231, study PRJEB22623) | gut metagenome | biome: sheep rumen | host: Ovis aries | place: New Zealand
AAAGATACTGGGCTCATCCTGTATTGCACTGATGACTTTTATCGTGCATAAGGATTCAGCGCTTTTCGATATTTCTGAAGGAAGGGGAAGGATATTCTTCGGCCTTGCAGTATTGGTGCTGCTTCTGAATTTTTTTGGCTGGGGCTTGTACTATACCGGTCATCAGAGCGTTCTGGTTATGCTGTTATTCATCGTTGTCATGCCGCCGCTTTTCTATGTTTTTATAGGACTATGGAGGGGGAATATCCTGCTGACTGTTACAGGAGCAGTCTTCCTTGCAGTACATTTCAGTCATGTTCTTTGTAATTTCAAGGCCGGAGGCAATATCTGATAAAGGGATAGGGAATAATATGAATAAAGAATGGTCGGAGCTAAATAAACAAATTCAGATAAAGCTGAAAAAGCCGGATACATATAAACAGGGGATAGCTGCGCTTTTTGAACTCAGGAATGAGCTTATGGAGACTGTCTCTTCGTTCAGGAAAGAGATTACGAGGGAGGACTTCAATGCAATGCCTTTTGCTAATGCAAAGGGATATCATAGCAAATCGATCGCCTATTCTCTGTGGCACATTTTCCGTATCGAGGATATCGTCGCCCATACACTGATATGCGGTGATGAGCAGGTTTTCTTTTCGGAGAGCTACGATAAACGTATAGGTTCGCCTATAATTACTACCGGGAATGAGCTTGCCGGCAGTGAGATAGCCGACTTCTCTGAAAAGCTTGACATTGATGAGCTCTATTCATATATTGCTGATGTTAAGAAAGTTACGGAGGGCATAGTAAGTAATTTGACATTTGATGAGCTGAAAAGAAAGATCTCTGATGATATAAAGAGTGAATTGATGGCTCTTAATGTTGTCAGCAGCGACGAAAATGCTGTATGGCTGATCGATTATTGGTGTGGAAAGGACATCCGTGGATTGATACAGATGCCTTTTTCAAGACACTGGATAATGCATACAGAGGCTTGTCTGCGTATAAGAGATAGGCTTATTAAGGGGCAAAAGTCCTGACTGCAATTTGTTTAATATATAAAATATATTTTGGCGTGATGTAAACTATTGACTTTTCATCTTTTTTGTAGTATAATTATAACACTGTCGAGGTGTGGCTCAGTTTGGTAGAGTACTACGTTCGGGACGTAGGGGCCGCAGGTTCAAATCCTGTCACCTCGACCATGCAGGGTGTACCTGCTGTAATTTTGCGGTTCAGAAATTCTGGACCGCATTTTGTTTTCTTGAGTTGCAGAATATCAAAATGGGCTTATATTTACAGGGGGATGTAAATTTCACATAGCGCAAGCTCATTTTCTCTTTACCATAAGACAAACGCCGGAGGGATAACTGTATATGAATAAAAAGCTCCTCTTGACACTGTATTCAAACCGTGATATAATAGAAAAGCTGGTTCGGAGGGCAAAACATTCGATAGAAATGCGAAGCTGGATAAGACCGCAGGCTGAGATGCCTGCTGTTTTGTCCGGCATTTTTTGTGGAGGAAAATAAATGGAAAAAAATAATTTTACTGAAGGAGCGATACTGCCGAAGCTTCTGAAATTCATGCTTCCGGTGCTGTTTGCCATGTTTTTGCAGTCGCTTTACGGAGCGGTAGATCTGCTTGTTGTAGGAAGATTCAGTGACAATGCGGCAGTATCCGCAGTTTCTACCGGCTCGCAGATAGTAATGACACTGACCAATATACTTGTCAGCTTTTCGATGGGAATAACTGTAGCTGTTGGGCAGAAAATCGGACAGAAGCGTCCGAAAGATGCGGCACAGATCATAGGCACAGGACTATTGATCTTTGCGATAACGGGTCTGCTTCTTACATTCATCAGTGTAGCCGGAGCTGAGGTTCTTGCTAAGATAATGAATGCTCCTGAGGAGGCATTTGATGTAACTGCAGGGTATATCAGGATATGCGGAGCAGGCTTTCTGATAATCACAGCTTATAATCTGCTTGGAAGTATTTTCCGTGGCCTTGGCGATGCAAGAACACCTCTGATAGCTGTGGGGATAGCCTGTGTATTCAACATAATCGGGGATCTGTTTTTTGTAGCAGTACTGCATCTTGGAGCAAATGGTGCGGCACTTGCAACAGTACTCGCACAGCTTATAAGTGTGCTTATCTCACTGTTTATTATCAGACGTACAAAGCTTCCGTTTGAGTTTCACAAGACAAATATCAGAATGGATAGACCCTGTGCAAGGTCAATATTCAGGATAGGAACACCTATTGCCCTACAGGATCTTCTTGTGGGGATATCATTCCTTGTAATGCTGGCGATCGTCAATAATTTAGGACTTTCTGCTTCGGCAGGTGTAGGAGTTGCAGAGAAGGTCTGTGCATTTATAATGCTTGTTCCATTGGCATTTATGCAGTCAATGTCAGCATTTGTGGCTCAGAATTTCGGAGCCGGAAAGCCGGACAGAGCAAAGCAGGCTCTGAAAACGGGTATAGCAGTATCCTTTGTATTCGGATTCATTATGTTCCTGCTGACATTCTTCCATGGTGACCTGCTGGCAGGTATATTCTCAAATGACAGCGAAGCGATAAGCAATGCCTGGGATTATCTTAAAGCTTATGCGATAGACTGTCTGCTGACCTGTTTCCTGTTCTGTTTCATAGGCTACTACAACGGTATACAGAAGACTACATTTGTAATGATACAGGGTATCTGCGGAGCTTTCTGTGTGAGGATACCTGTTGCGTTCATAATGCAGCATTTCGGCAATGGATCACTTTTCCTGATCGGACTTGCAACACCATGTTCAACAGTATTGCAGATAACGATGTGTTTTGCGGTCTATGCTTATATGAGGAAAAGAGAGCGGGCAGAAAAGAATGTATCCGTAAAATAAGGATAATTCTGAGACGATGATATTTTTTGGAGCGCCGGCATATTAAAACTTAAAATCTGACCGGACTGTTTTATGCACTGCATGGAATGGTCCGGATTTTTTCTATTCAAAAGCAATACTATACATAAGTTTTTCTTATGCAATATATAAGATATCCGTATTGATTTATTAATGCATCTATGTTAGAATATAATTACAAAATCTGATACGGAGGTAATCACCATGGCAAAAATTCTTATAGTTTACTATTCTCGCAAGGGAGAAAATTACTGGAACGGCAGTCTGAAAAACATATCAAAGGGAAACACAGAGCGTGTAGCTGAATTTATTCAGAATGCAGTCGGCGGTGACCTCTTTGAAGTTGAGACTGTAAAGCCCTATTCCGACAGCTACATGACCTGTATCGAAGAGGCTAAGCAGGAGCTCCGAGAGAAGGCACGTCCTGAGATAAAGGGCTTCCCGGAGAATTTTGAAGAATATGATACTATATTTGTCGGCTATCCCAACTGGTGGGGAACAATGCCTATGTGTATGTTCACTCTTCTTGAAAAGTTTGATCTCACAGGAAAGACCATAATTCCCTTCTGCACAAATGAAGGCAGCGGTATGGGCTCAAGCGAGCGTGACCTGAAGGCTCTCTGCAAGGGTGCAGAGGTAAAGGCAGGTCTTTCAGTGCATGGCGCTGAGGCTGAGAATTCAGAGAATAAAGTTGCTGCATGGGCAAAAAAATCAATATGAGGAGGATGCATTATGACACTTGAAGAGCTCAGAAACAATTCAGTTTTCCCTGTTGGAGGAGAGAACGTAAATTATGCAAAATACTTTATCGGCACAAGCTATCTCAACATGATCAGTATGGGGCAGGTGGTCATAGGAAACGTAACATTTGAACCTGGCTGCCGCAATAACTGGCACATACATCATGCCGACAAGGCCGGCGGACAGATGCTTCTTGTCACAGCAGGAAGCGGCTGGTATCAGGAGTGGGGGAAGGAGCCACAGAAGCTCCAGCCCGGAGATGTAGTCCATATTCCTGCAAATGTAAAGCACTGGCACGGTGCATCAGCTGACAGTGCCTTCCAGCATCTTGCCATAGAGGTCTCAGGTGAGAATTGCTCTACAGAATGGTGCGAGCCTGTTTCAGATGAGGAATATGGCAAGCTTAAATGAGCATTGAATATGTATTCTGCATCGTTGTATTAAGGAGGAAACTATGTCAATAACAGAAAATGCAAAAAACTATCATGAAAAAATGTTTCCGGGTCATGTGTCAGAGCTTTCAAAGACAGACCCGGAGTTTATAGAGTGCTTTGATAATTTCGCATTCGACGAAGTTGTCAACAGTGATGATCTTGACGACAAAACACGTTTTATGGCTATCCTCTCCACACTTATCGGCTGTCAGGGAGTGGACGAATACCGTGTTATCCTCCCCGCAGCCTTTAATTTCGGAGTGACTTACATAGAGGCCAAGGAGATAGTATACCAGGCTGCTGCGTATCTGGGTATGGGACGTGTATATCCATTTCTGAAGGCAACCAATGAAGTGCTTGAAGAGCTGGGAGTGTCTCTGCCGCTGGAGGGACAGTCTACGACTTCAGCAGAGAGCCGCCTTGAAGCTGGCATACAGGCTCAGGTGGATATATTCGGCGACGGCATGAAGGAGTTTTATAAGTCAGGACCGGCTGAGACTGTCCATATCAACCGTTGGCTTGCTGACAACTGCTTCGGCGACTGGTACACACGAAAGGGTCTTGACTACAAGCAGCGTGAGATGATAACATTCTGCTTCCTGTCGGCACAGGGCGGCTGTGAACCTCAGCTCACTGCTCATGCCGGTGCGAATATGCGTATAGGCAACGACAGGGCATTTCTGATAAAGATAGTTTCACAGTGCCTGCCGTATATAGGCTACCCCAGAAGTCTGAATGCACTTACCTGCATCAGGAATGCGGCAGCCTCTGACAAAACGGAGTGATATATGCTCAAACAGATACGGTATTTTCAGTCTGTCGTAAAGCTTGGCAGCTTCACAGCAGCTGCCGAGGAGCATTTTATATCGCAGTCGGCAATATCACAGCAGATAAAGGCTCTTGAGGAAGAGCTTGGAACTGTCCTTCTTGAAAGAAGGAAGCGCAGCTTTTCGCTCACTCCTGCCGGTGAATACTTTTACAAGAAAAGCCTTGTGCTCGCAGCGGATTATGATAATTTATGCCGTGAGCTTAAGCGTATCAGCGGTTCCGGGGGAAAGTGCCTCAGGATAGGTGTACTGAAGGGATACGGAGGCTCAGAATTCCACAATGCTGTATCCGTATTTGCGTCCAAATATCCGGATATAACTGTTGAGGTCGTCCATGGCAACCATGATGCTTTGTATGCACAGCTGAGAAATGATGAGCTTGATATCGTACTCAACGATCAGCGGCGTGTATTTTCGGATGAATACATAAACATAGTTCTTGATATAAGAGAGTACTATGCCGGTATATCACTCAACAGTCCTCTTGCACAGCTTGAAGATGCCGAGATAAGCGATCTGAAAAATATTCCGCTTATCCTGCTGTCCACAGAGGATCAGCAGGAAACGGAAAGAAACTTCTATACAAATGATCTCGGATTCCGAAGCGATATCATTTTTACAGAGTATATCGATGATGCGCTTATGCAGGTCGTACAGGGGAATGGTATTATGCCGATAGAGGGCAGCGGAGATGTGCCTCTGAGTGCAGTCAGAACTGTAAGGTTGCTGAGGAACGGCAAACCTGTCATCAGACGTTATTGTGCATTCATGAAAGCCAATGACCACCCTAAGCATACAAATGAATTTATAGAGATACTGAAAGATCAGTTCTGAAAATGATCGCTGCGGAGCTTACTGTCATCAGAGAGTAAGGATATCCGTGGCGATCTTTTCACGGAATCTCACATCGTGCTCAACGAAGAGCATAGTAGGCTGATATTCCAGCAGCAGCTTTTCTATCTGCATTCTTGAAAAGATATCGATATAATTAAGCGGTTCATCCCATATGAAAAGATGAGCAGGCCGAAGCAGACTTGCTGCAATGAGAACTTTTTTCTTCTGCCCCTCCGAGAAGTCACGCATATCCTTCTGGAACTGGACCCTCTCCATATCAAGATGTCTGAGGATAGTGCAGAAGAGAGACTGGTCGAGGGATAGCTCCTGGCAAAGACTGAAAATATCTCCCTTAAGCCAGGAGGTATCCTGATCCACATATGAAATAACCAGTCCTGAGGCCGTAGAGCAGCAGCCGGATTCGGAGAAATCGGCCTGCAAATTTCTGTATCCTGCCTCATGGAGTATCCTCTTAATAAGTGTGGATTTACCGCAGCCGTTTCCGCCGTGGAGCGCTATACGCTGTCCCTTTTTTAGAGTAAATGTCAGGCCGCTGAACAGGGGAGAGGGAGAATCTTTATAAGTGAAGCTGTAATCCTTGAGATCGATAAGCGTGCTCTTGTGATGCTCAAGCATTGACAGTCTGAGGTCAGGAACTCTCTCGATATCGCTGAGCAGACCTTCTTTTTCTTCGATCTCATGGCTTATGCGTTTCTCCATCTGTTTTACACGGCTCTGCATTTTCTTGGTTTTGGCACCAATGAAAGAGCGGGTGCTTATACACCTGTCGTGTTCTTTTATGGGATCGAATCCTATTTTTGTACGTTCATTTTTGTCAGCCCATTCAGAGGTGCGCTTAGCGGCCTGCTTAAGCTTTTTTATTTCCCGGAGATGCTTTTCGTTTTCGGCAGCAGCAAACTGATCCTTGCGTTTTTTATTTTCCCACCAGCTTGAGAAGTTCCCGTTCTGTACCTCGATGCTTTTTCGGTTCAGCACAAGTACATGGTCTGTACACTCATCCAGCAGGTCACGGTCATGTGAAACAAGGATAAAACCCTTTTTGCCTGATAGATAGCGTCTGACAACATCTCTTGCGTTCTGATCCAGATGATTGGTGGGCTCGTCTATCAGCAGGAACTCATTTTCCCCGGCGAAAAGAACAGCAAGAAGAATTTTTGTCTTTTCGCCCGGACTGAGTGTGCAGAAAGGGCGGTATAGCAGATCTGCATCTTCTTCCAGCAGAGCGAGCTCGCAGATAACCCGCCATTCCTCGCAGTTCTGTTTAATGTCTCCGATAAATTCTGAGGCAGATCTATCAGCATCCGAGTTATCGATGTGGTATGGGAAGTACTCAAAGCCTGAAGAGGCAGAAATTGACCCTCTGTAAGGATATTTCCCCATAAGGAGATGGAGAAAGGTAGTTTTGCCTTTACCGTTCCGGCCGATGAAGCCCAGCTTCCAGTCGGTATCGATAGAGAACGAGACGTTTTCAAAGATATTATCGAAGCTTCCTTCGTAAGAGAATGTTAAATTCTGAACATTGATCTGTGACATATAAATTCCTCCTTCCACGGCCCTTAGGCAATAAAAAAGGACCGTTTGCTGCCAAACGATCCATTATGAACCTATAACCTCAAGGGCGCAGAGGTATCCTGCACCAGATATAAAAACAACACAAAAAGAGGTTATGAGAACATAATCCACTTTTGGCAACATGATAAGACAGTATGACTACAGTCAGACTGTCGATAAAATATTCATGTGTTCAAAAGCAGATTATCTTTTCATCCTTCCACCTCTTTCTGTGATTTGAGCATATTATATCACAGGTTTTTGTGCTTGTCAAGAATTAATTTTGAAAAAGCTTGATTTTATCAGCTGAAAATGTTATAATGAGGAGGTAAGAGAAGCAGATATAGTATAGCGGCTATTACTTCAGTTTCCCAAACTGAGGAGGCGGGTTCGACCCCCGTTATCTGCTCCACAAGCTGAGCCAGCTTGACCGCATTCACGCTTCCGCTCGCAAGCTCGCTCACTCTGTCCGAAGCGGTCAGTCTGCTTTCGCTAACGTGAGTATCATCTGATCCGTACAGACAAAGAATAAGCTGAGCAAGCTTGACCGCAGTCACGCTTCCGCTCGCAGGCTCGCTCACTCTGTCCGAGGCAGTCAGTCTGCTTTCGCTAACGGGAGTATCATCTGATCAGTACAGACAAAGAATAGGCTGAGCCAGCTTGACCGCAGTTACGCTTTAGCTTTTTTGTGTGTATGAAGCAGTATTTTGATAGCTGTATATAATCAATGTTACGATCTAATGCCTCACTTTAAGTGGGGCATATTTTTTTATTCAAGCATGAAATTTTCTCTTCGTTGCAGGAGCCGCTAAAAATTATTTCAGAAAATTTCAAAAAGTACTTGACAACTTATTATTTTTGTGATATTATCATAATAGAAATAACACAGGAGGCGATAATGATGGACAGCGAAAAGGAGTTTTTAAGCAATTACAAGCTCAGTGATTACGAACGGCCATCAGTTACATCAGATGTTGCAGCGTTTATGGTAAGCTCCGGAGACCGGGAGAATTACCGCCGCAATCCGGAAAATAAACTGCTGCTTCTGCTGGTTAAAAGAGGCGGACACCCCTTCAAAGACAAATGGGCACTCCCCGGAGGCTTCCTCAACAAGGGCGAGACGATCGAAGAATGTGCGCTGAGGGAGATACAGGAGGAAACGAACGTGCTTCCGGCAGCAATTATGCCGGTAGGAGTTTTCAGTCAGCCTGGAAGAGATCCTCGTGGCTGGATAATCTCGAACCTGTTTGTTTCGGTTATAGGTGAGGAGTCTGTGAAGCAGATGGGGTGCGATGATGCTTCAGATGCACAGTGGTTCAGCGTCAGCTTTGAAGGAGACGAAAACGGAGTCTACGATCTCACTCTCAGCTATGAAGACGTTGAGCTGAAAGCAGTTCTCTCTGAGGAGAAAACACGCTTCGGAAGAACCTTTTTCCGGATAATAGACAGCGGTGATCTTGCATTTGATCATGCTGCTATGATAGGCATGGCTCTTGCAGCACTAAGGTCTGAGGCAAAGAATTATGATATGATCTTTGATTTCCTGCCGGAAAAGTTTACGCTGACAGCTTTCCAGAAGGTCCAGGAGACCATAATGAATGTCTCTATACTTCCGGCGAATTTCAGAAGAATGGTAAGCTGCTATGTTGAAGAGACGGATGAATATGTGCGAGGAGAGGGGCATCGTCCCGCCAAGCTATATAAACGCAAAAAGTAATATAAGGATATGGAGGGAATGTTATGAAAAAATTTCTTGTTGTCGTTGATATGCAGAAGGACTTTGTTGACGGAGCACTCGGTACCAAGGAGGCCTGCGGAATAGTTCCTGCTGCTGTGGAAAAGATCAGAGGATTCGGGGGCGAAATATTCGTTACCTATGATACTCATTATGAAAACTATATGGAGACAGCCGAAGGAAAGAAACTCCCTGTTTCCCACTGTATAAAGGGTACACCGGGATGGGAGCTTGACAAAGATATTGCAGCAGCTTTAGAGGGCAGAGAGTATACTCCCGTTGAAAAGAAAACATTCGGATCTGTTGATCTGCCCGGAATGATTTATAAAGCTGCCGGCGGAGAAGATTTCAGCATAGAGCTTATCGGCCTCTGCACTGATATCTGCGTGATAAGCAATGCACTGATACTCAAAGCAAATTTCCCTGAGGCTTGTATTGCCATAGATGAAAAATGCTGTGCAGGAGTAACTCCTGAGAAGCACGATGCAGCAGTAGAAACAATGAAAAGCTGTCAGATAGACGTACTCTGATACAGAAAGGAAGATCGCTATGAAACTGGAACCTATTGTTATCTCACTTCTTGATACTGATCTTTATAAATTCAATATGGATCAGGTAATTTTTCATAAGCACACTGACCTCTGCGGACAGTATTTCTTCAAATGCAGAAATAAGGACGTAGTATTCACACCGGAAATGGTTCAGGAGATAAATGAGCAGATAGACCACCTCTGCTCGCTGACCTTCAAAAAGGAGGAGCTGGATTATCTCCGTTCCATACGCTTTATAAAGAACGATTATGTTGAGTTCCTTCGTCTCTGGAGACCTATAAGGGACTATGTAACAGCAGAGCTTGATGAAAACGGTCAGCTGAATATAGAGGTAAACGGTCCGCTTTTCTCAGCAATGCAGTTTGAGATATATCTTCTTGAAATAGTCAACGAGGTATATTTCAGAATGAAATACGATTACGAGAAGCTCCGCAGATCTGCTGAGGAGAGACTTGATGCAAAGATAAGAGCAATGAACGACGGAACATATACCTTCAAGTTTGCAGAGTTCGGATGCCGCAGAAGGCTTTCCCGTGAGTGGGAGGACGTTGTTGTGAAGCGTCTGGTCACTGAGACAAAGAACTGCGTGGGAACCTCAAACGTATATCTTGCAATGAAGTATAATGTTACTCCTATAGGAACATATGCTCACGAGTTCGTACAGATGTATCAGGGGATAGACTCTATCCCGCTGGCATATACAAATCACTACGCAATGAAGGACTGGTATGACGAATACGACGGAGATAACGGTACTGCTCTTACTGATACAGTTACTACAGATCTTTTCCTGCTCGATTTCAACCGCTCTATGGTAAACAACTATACCGGAGTTCGTCACGACAGCGGAGATCCCTATGAGTGGGGAGAAAAGATAATAGCACACTATAAGAAGTATGGTGTTGATCCAAAAACGAAGCTCCTTCTTTTCAGCGACAGCCTTGATTTTGACAGAGCACAGAAACTCTACGATCACTTCTGTGACAGGACAAAGGTATCTTTTGGAATAGGAACCTTCTGTTCAAATGATACAGAGGAGCAGGCTCTGAATATAGTTATAAAGCTTCAGTATGTAAACGGACGTCCTGTGGCAAAGCTCTCTGATGACATCGGAAAGGCAATGTGCCGTGATGAAGAGTATCTCGGCTATCTGAAGAGGTCTGTAGAGTTCAGGATAAAGCGTGAGACCGGAAAAACTGAATAATGTAAAAACCGGAAGCAGTACGATATTGCTTCCGGTCTATTTTTATCTCATACAGGCGGATTTTCAGATATATATCGGTCAAGTATCTCTGCGGCAGTACGAACGAATCTGACACAGGGACGGACTTTGTAGTAATGCTCAGTACGCTTCTCCGGCTCAGGAGTGCTTGTAACGTTCAGTCCCTTGAGCAGGTCACGGCAGATGATAGTATCATGAACTTTTCTGAACTCTTCTGCAAGATACTGTATTCGCTTGTAGTGTTCGGTTTTTATATCATGATCCGTTTCGATGCCTTTTCCATAGAGGAGGCCGGCTATCATGAACATAGCAGAGCAGGTGCCGCAGACTTCCCGCATCCTGCCCATTCCGGCGCCGAAGGAAGAGGAGAGCCTTTTGGAAAGCTCCGGGTCAATACCTGTAACATCGGAAAAAGCTGTAAAGACAGATTGTGAGCAGTTGCAGCCCTCAGCAAAGAGCTGACAGGCTTTTTCAGCGTGATTTGAATTCATTTTATACACTCCTGTTATTTTTACATTTATATCAAAATAAGCCCGCCCCCAAATAAACGGGACGATAAGCGCTAAAGAGAAGTTATTGAGTATACATTAATTGTAATCCGGATGAGGAGAAAAATCAATAGAAATAATTACAATTTTGTTAGCTAAGTATAACAACTGCTTGTCATTATTTTAACGTTTTGTCTTGATTCAGAAGTGAAAATGATGTATAATATTGGAGTATGCAAGGACAGTTTTATCCGGCTGCCTAAAAACCGAAAGGAGTATTTATAATGATTTATTCGCACGAAGTTGAAACAATGTGCCCTATCGCACAGGGCGTTGCTCACGGCGCTGCT
>ODAI012970284.1_pt1 | contig 11639 bp, 8 predicted proteins | sample 1539321 | NCBI WGS metagenome assembly ODAI01 (sample SAMN02144231, study PRJEB22623) | gut metagenome | biome: sheep rumen | host: Ovis aries | place: New Zealand
AGCCCTGTTTTTGCGAGTTTGCCACCCTGTCTGCCGCCCAATCTCTCACCCTTCACGCCATCTCTCACGCTATCTCTCACATCCTAACACACTGTGTTTTAATGAATTACTTCAGACGTGAGAGAAGTGAAGGATTTTGACGCGAAAAAATGTTGTCCGAGTTGTCAAATGAGAAATGAAAAATGAGGAATGAGAGATTATAAATGAAAAATGAGAAATGTCTCGTAACCCAAAAGTTGTCCGAGTTGTCCAGGTTGTCTGACAACAATCCGTTCAATTCGTAATCCGTTGTTTTAAGAATCTGTGTAATTCGTAACATTCGCCTTCATTCGTTGTTGAATAAAAAACCGCAATTTGTGAAATCTGTGGTCAAGCAGAGCCGTTTAGAAGGTGCATCCGATGGCGAGGGCCGCTATGGTATAGTCGTGGCGGGAGCCTTCGGTGCTCTTGCGGTGCTGCACGCTGGCCCGGATGTGGGTCTTCAGTTGTGTGGCAGGAAAGAGAAAGGCGTACTTCAGTTCCCCACCGACGTGGTATTGCCGTGCGGTCAGCAGGTGGTGCTCCTGCAGCAGATAGTAGTCCATGGTGGCCGGCTGAGTCTGCTTCTCGCCGGGCGTGACGTAGGTGCCGTCCTCGTATGGCTCACCCTGCCCTTTCTGCCAGGCAGCCTGCAACGACAGCGACCACACACCGCGGCGCGTGATGATGTTGCGCGTGAGACCTGCCGAGAGGTGGTCGACGCTGATGTCCTGCCGGCGATAGTATGGGTAGACGTAGGACGTCTGCCTGCGGTTCATGCGGTGGTAGCCTGCACCGACGGTCCACGTGGGTGTTTCGCCTTGCATGCCCAGATGCAGTGTGTAGTCAACGTCCAGCGTACTCCACCGCTTGTTGCCGGTCCTTGTGTCGGTGAAGTATTCATAGTGGGTGGCGCCCGCCTCGTTCTTCAGCTCGGTGTAGTTCTCCCTGTTGTTGACCATATTTTCCACCTCAGCCCTGACGCCGAGCTGGTGGATGCTGTTAGCGTGTCGCAGCGTAAACCGGCCCTGATAGGCCAGGATGTTGGCATGGTGGTTGGTGTAGACGATGGTGTAGGGCGACTTGCGTCCGTAGTAACCAGCGCGATGGGCCATCGTCAGCTCGTTATGTAGCAACAGGGCGGCCGCAGGCTTCCACTCAATCTGCACGCTGCCGCCGTTCTGGTTCTCAACGAGTGGCATCTCGCGGCTCTTGTCCGTATAGCCAGTGCTGCCAAACTGCTCCAGCCGGCCCATCATGGCTCCGAAGTCGACGATGCTGTTGTACACGCGGTCTTCCTTACCGTAGGTGCTGAAGGTGACGCTCTCCGTCGTACGGTGATACTGGTAGTTGGCTCCCACGGTGAGACAGGGCAGCACGGGTGCGGCGACGCCGACGCTCAGTTTGAGGTCCATCAGCTTGTTGCTGTGGCGCAGGTCCTTGTATTTGGCATAGTTGGCCGCCGTATAGTCCAACCGTGCTCCCACGCTGTAGCCCCGCCACAGGTCGACCCCCACGGCACCGGTCAACTGGTAGGTGTCGCGGTGCTTGCGCCCGGTATTGTCGTTGGTCTGTTCGATGATGTCGAAGGGCAGCCGCTGCCGCATGAACGCCGAGCCGGCCATGTCGCGCCCTGTCCAGCCTATATAGCTGATGGCTCCGTAGGCCACGGTGCGGCGGCTGATGCGATAGAAGGACTCCACGCTGGCCCCTACCTCGAGCACGTTCGACGAGCCACGCAGGTCGGTCAGGTTGCCTCCGCCGTGGGCGAGGCTGACCTCTGCCTCACAGATGTTCTTGGCGCTGAACGTTGTCAGTCCCGCTGCATTGTCGCCCGTCAGCCACGGCTCCTGCTGCTTCACGAACTGGTAGTTGCGGAGAAGGGGCGACGCTGGTTGGGCGACGAGGGAGTCCTGTGCGTGGCAGACGTATGCCACGCACAGGAGCAGGGTTGTGTATGTCAGTCTTACTGTCAATGTTCCGTTTGTTATCTGAGCGAGCTCTTCTCACGCTCGTGGAAGTCGGCTGTCGAGTTGTTCGTGTCCATATAGACAATGTGTGCTCCCTGCTTGATGCTGGCCTCAGCGTCAATGCCACTGGGGTCGGCAGCATAGCCCGTGACGAGCTTGCCGGCGTTCTCGGGCAGCGCCTCGGTAGCCTCTTTGTCGACGTTGCGGTAGAGCGTGTGGCCCAGCTTGTTGGTCAGCGTCACGTAGCCGGCATCAATGTCGGCGGTCAGGCGCTTCTGGCTGTCAGCGACCCTTGTGGCCTGATATACCTCCACGCCGTCGACCACCCACTCGTTCTTCACCTTGTGGCAGGCGTTCACCTCGCCCGTCTCGCCACCGTCGTACCACAGCTGGTCGGCATCCTCGGCAAACTCGGCGGGAGTGGTGCCCTGGGTCTGGAAAATGAAGAGGGCAGGCGACGTGTTGCTCAGCGACCAGGCGTTGCCCAAGCCGATTTTCTTTGCCTTCAGGTAGTGGTCGGTGGGAATGGCCGTGGGAGCAGGATACCACGAGGTGTTGGAGAATCCGCTCTCAGGGTCGTACATGGCATAGTAGTCGGGGTTGGCATAGTTCACCGACTGGCTGTAGGTCTGGGTGTTGTCAATGGCACCCGACACAACGACGACGACCTGGGAGTAAGGCTCGATAACCAGTGACTCCTGGAACCACCACATACCATTATAGGCAGGGATGAAACCCTCGGCCTCGTAGGTCAGCTTGCCGTCTTCGGTGTAGTTCTTGTTGCTGGTATGTCCGTTGTAGGGTGCTGCGTAGGCAATACACAGGTTGTTGATGACGGCCTGCTGGCCGCAGTTGTTGTAGAGGACGATGCTCTTGTCGTTGGAGAACGCTCCCGTGCCTTCGTCTTTGGGACATCCGCCGTTATACACCTCCTTGATGATTACCTGGTCGACATTCTGGTCGGGCAGTGTGTTGTCGACATAGCTGATTTGCTGAATCTGCGAGGTTTTAAACTCCTGGGTAGTGCCATCGGCCATGGTGATGACCATCTTCCAGCTTTGTGCGTTGGCGCTGGTGAGGGTTGCGACGGCCACCAGCATGGAAAGTATAAGTTTCTTCATAATACGGGTTTTTAATGCTTAATTCTTAATGCTTAATGCTTGATTGTTACTTCTTGATCTTAAAACTCTTGTTGGGCGTGCGAATGATGTAGACGCCACGCTGCAGACCACTCATGCTTATGCTGGCTCGGCCCTCGCCGTCGGCCTTGGCTGCGGCCACCACCTTACCATCGAGGGTGTAAACCATGACGGTAGCACCGGCCTGCATGCCCTCGAACGAGGCATTGCCAAAGGTGAAGGCTGCGCGGGGCTCTGTGGTCGTGATGCGCTCAATGCCTGTCGAGCTGCCCTTCTCGAATTTCACGGTCTCGATGTTGGCCATGCTCGTTTGAAACACCTCTTCGCCACAGGTCACGATGATGTCGTTGCCACTGTAGGTGACGACGGGACTGCTGGCCAGCTCGAATTTGCTGACGCTCTGGTCGGCCAGTTTCAGTACCAACAGCTCGCCGGCGGCAGCACTCAGTCCTTCGGGGAGGAAGAGCATCGCCAGCAGGGCTATCAGTGTCGTTAAACTTTTCTTGCTCATAATGTTCACTTTTTTTGTTAATAATTTAATGTACTATTCTCTTTTTCGACATAGTCAGTTTCAGCCGGCCCTGACTGCTCTTGTCGGGAGCCACAACGATCATGCTCTGCACGCCGTTGAAGATGTAGCGATACCAGTCGGTGCCCGTTGTGTCGATATAGTTGCTGCTGCTGGTGGCGTCGTAGATACCTGGCGGCAGCAGGAAGTGGACCGTGCCCGCAGCATCGGTAGAGTCGGTAAAGACTTGCGCCATCTGGTCTTTCATGTCCACGGGCAGTCCTGCCGGGGCATGTATGGTGTCGCCCCGCTCGATGTAGTAGAGCTGCAGGTCATAGCCGTAGAGGGCTATGTCCTCCTTGTAGTCGAAGGCGCCGTCGCTACTGCATGCTGTCGTCGTGAGCAGCAACATGGTCAGAAGGGTGTATGCCAGTGTCTTCATATCTTGAGTCTGAGTGATAGTCCGTAATAGTAGCTGGGCACGTAGCTGCTCGAGAAGAGGCTGGTGTCCTCGTTGGTCTTCGACGAGTGTACCTTCTTCATCGTGTTGAAGAAGTTGTTGGCATAGAACGACAGGCTGACATGATTGCCTATCTCCTTGGTCACGCTGAGGTTGGCCGAGTAGTAGCTGCTCAGTCTGTCGACATTCATGGTGTAGGGATAGTTGGAGCGCACAACGAGTTTTGCCAAGTCGTTATACAGCGTCTGGTCGTTATCCCTTGCCCAAAGGAACTTATCTGCAAAGGGAATCTTCTCCTGCGGATTGTCCCACGTGGAGTAGTATTCCGGGTACAGGGCAATGATCTTGTTCTCGGTGGTGCCGTCGTAGGGCTGTCCGAAGTAGTCGGCAGCCTGTTCGAGCACGATGCCTCGCGTTCCCGACGACAGTTCGCTCAGCGAGCGGTTGTAACGATAGAGTGACGACTCGATGCGCAGCGACACGATGAGGCGTATCTTGGGTATATGGGTGGTCACGGTGAGGTTCATGTTCAGCTGTTTCGACAGTGCACCGTTGGCCGTCGAGGCGTTGGCACTGTAGCCGGCGCTGGTGGCGTTGTATCCGCGATACCATCCTACGTAGGCGTATGGTTTGTTGCCCGTCATGGTGGAGGTGACCCCTAAGGGAATGTCGGCAAACAGTGTCTCGTCGGTTCCTTTGTAGTAATAGTAGTTGCCGTCGACTCGGATGCTGGTGCGCAACGGCCGGATGGGTGTGAAGTCGACGGCCCACTCCAGGCCGTAGCGGTCGATGGCGCTGCCATTGACATACTGGTGGCTGACGTTATAGGTGTTATGCTCCAGATAGGCCAGCTGCTGTGTCTCCATCACTCCTGTGGCGTCGCTCACTGTTACGACGCCTGTCTGCTGGTCTACCGAGAAGCGCCGGTTCTCCTGACTGACGGCGAGCGCATTGAGCGACGTGGGGGGCGTGTACCGGTAGGTCATGGGGGTGAAGTGGTCGGTCATCATGTAGGGATGGTGGGTCCTGTGATGGAAGGCCGAAAGCGACACCTGCGTACCCTTGACGGTCATCGACAGTCCTATGTCCGTCTGGTTGGTGTACTGCCAGCGCAGGCCGGGGTTGTGGATGGCTGTCGACGGGTACGTGTGGTAGGCATAGTACGACTTGTTGTCGCTGGTAGACGTCGAGGCAAAGGCCAGCCGGTCGGCGTACGACGGTGCCGGGTAGAGCACTTGGAAGGAAGGCAGCTTGACGCTCTTGCCCCATCCGGCGTGTACGGTCAGCTGGCTCACCCACCGTTTGTACATGTTACGCCAGAAAACATAGCGGCTGTTGAATCGTGGCGACAGACTGGTGACGGTACCATATTCCGACTGGCTGATGCTGGTGATGTCGCTGCGCAGTCCTGCCGTCAGTTCCAGCGTGGAGCGCCGGGTGGTGGGCAGTGTGGCCTTCTCCTCGGCATAGAGTGCCAGATTGTGCATGGCGGGCAACTGGTCGTAACGGTATTCGCGCCAAGTGGGTGCATAGCGCATGTCGTCGTAGTAGCTACCCCGTCCCTCGTTCTTGCTGCCCGTATAGTCGGCGCCTGCTGTCAGCTTGTTCAGCACCCTGCCAAAGCGGCGGGTCCAGTCGGCCTTCAGCTTCAGCGACCAGTTGACGGGTTTGCTGTCGTTGAATCCCTTGACATACCAATAGCCCGTAGGACCAAGAATGATACCGTTGTAGTCGGCCGTCATGCTTTCGTCGTAGTCGTGGGCTATGAAGTACCCTTCCGTCCGGCTGTGGATGTAGGGCTGGGTCGAGGCACTGCTGGTGTGGCTATAGCTCTCCTGCCTGCGGTCGGTCATGCTGAGCGAGCCTTTCAGCGTGAGGTTAGTGATCCACGACTTGTTGAGCAGCCACTGCAAGTCGAAGTGACCGCGAAAGTTGTTGTCGCGAGCTTTCGAGTAGTCGTCCATTTCGTTGTCAGGGTCGGCCTCCGAGTTGTAACCGCCAATGTTACCACTCAGTCCGACGTTCAGCGTCAGGGGTGTCGACTCCTTGAGGAAAATATTCATGTAGTTGACCGACAGCACGTTTCGCTGATAGGCCGTATAGGGAGACACAGCGTTTGAAAACGAGCGGGCATGCTCCAGAGAGACGTTCAGCACGCCAAGCTGTCCACCCAGGTTGAAGCCTTTGTTCACTGCCAGCTGGCGCGTGTGCTGGTTGATCTTGCCTTCCACGACAAAGGGCGACTTGCCTTTACGGGTGGTCACCTTGACAACACCGTTCGACAGGTCACCATACTCCACGCTGGGGATGCCCGTCACTATCTCCACGCTCTCGATGTTCGAGGTGCTGAGGGTACGCGTCGAGGCTCCTGCCGTTTCGCCTAAGGCGGCATTGTTGTCCATGCGCATGCCGTCCACCTCAATGGCTGTACCAAACGAGGTGTTGCCCATCTCGCCCGTACTGCTGCTCCGCAACGCCAGCCGGTTGTCGTTCATCAGCGTGGGGTTGACGGTCTTTCCACCAGGCAGCAGGGTGGCTATGTCTCCAAGGTTCAGTATCTGCTGGTTGTCGAGTGTGGAACGGTTGATGGTGTACGACGTGGTGCTCTCGTTGCTCTTGCGCTTGGCTGTCACGGTCACTTCGTCGAGTTTCAAGTTCTCCTCCTTCAGTTTCAGCCTCAGGTTGGTGACGCTTGACTTGATGGTCATGGTCCAACTGCGCTTCTGGTAGCCCAGACATTGTACGGTGAGCGTCAGCTGTCCCTCGGCCACGCCTTTGATGGAAAAGTGGCCCTTGCCGTCGGTGATGGCCCACTGTTCACTCTCTGCCACGCGGATGCTGGCAAACTCGATCGGAGCCGCCGTAGCATCGTCAACCACTGTCCCCTCGAGCGTTACCTGTGCAGGCAGGCGAAGGGCAAACAGCAGCAGCCACAATAATACATATATAGTACGCGTGTTCATTAAATAATAGGGTAATTCCTGTTGGAATTTCGTGTGCAAAGGTACGCAATTTCGGGTTTCCTCCCAATACCCAATCTTAGGTATTTTGTGACTCAGATGTGTCTTGTTAAGAAAATAATTCGTAACTTTGCACCAAGAAATTAAACAAGATAAACAGACAAACATGAAAAAATTATTCTTTTCGCTGTTGCTGCTGATGGTGGCGACAGCAGTTCTTGAAGCCCAGCCGCTGCCGCAAGACCCTGCCGTGCGTAAGGGCACATTGGCCAATGGCATGAGCTATTATCTGCGACACAACGCCAAGGAGCCGGGGCTGGCCGACTTCTACATTGCCCAGCGTGTGGGTTCCATCCTTGAGGAGCCTCGTCAGCGTGGTCTGGCACACTTCCTCGAGCACATGGCATTTAACGGCACGAAGCACTTCCCCGGCAAGGACGGCAAGTTGGGCATCGTGCCTTGGTGTGAGACTATTGGTGTGAAGTTTGGCGCCAACCTTAACGCCTACACGTCTGTCGACCAGACGGTCTACCACATCGGCTCTGCCCCTTTGAAGCGTGAGGGCATACTCGACTCATGTCTGCTCGTGCTCAACGACTGGAGCCACTACATCCTGCTCGAAGACAAGGAGATAGACAAGGAGCGTGGCGTGATACACGAGGAGTGGCGCAATCGCCGTGCCGGCATGGCCATGCAACGGCTGATGGAGGACGCCATGCCCACCATCTACAAGGGTTCCAAGTATGAGGACTGCCTGCCCATCGGCTCTATGGAGATTGTCGACAACTTTCCCTATCAGGACCTGCGCGACTACTACCAGAAGTGGTATCGCCCCGACCTGCAGGCCATCGTTGTAGTAGGCGACATCGACGTCGACAAGGTTGAGCAGAAGGTGAAGGCGCTTTTCTCGCAGATTCCCATGCCTGAGCATCCTGCCGAGCGCATCTACTATCCCGTTCCCGACAATGAGCGGATGATTGTCACCATACAAAAGGACAAGGAGCAGCCTACCGTCATGGTTCACCTGTACATGAAGCGTGACGCCACGCCCGACGAGCGGAAGAACGACGAGCAGTACCTGCGCGGCGACTACATGGACCGTCTGGTTGGTTCGATGCTGGGTGTACGTCTCGGCGAACTGCGCCAGCAGGCCAACCCGCCGTACATGAGTGCCACGGGACGCGCCAGCGACTTCTTCGTAAGCCGTACCAAGGAGGCTTTCTCCATGTCGGTAAGCTGCAAGTCGGACAACATTCTGGGCGGACTGGCTGCTGCCGTGGCCGAGACGGAGCGTGTGCGCCAGCATGGCTTCACGCAGGCCGAGCTTGACAGGGCCAAGAGCCTGCAGCTCACTGCTGCCGAGCGCCACTACAAGGAGCGTAACGACTACCGCAACAGTTATTTTGTCAACCAGTGCGTGCGCAACTTCCTGACGGCTGAGCCCCTCATCTCTGAGGATGTCAAGCTGCAGCTCACCCAGAAGTTTGGCCGCGAGGTGACGCTGGACGACGTCAACCGTGCAGCCCGCGAACTCATCAGCGACCGCAACCAGGTGTGTGTGCTCTACGGTTCCGACAAGGAGGACGTCACGCTGCCCACTGAGGCAGAACTTGAGGCCACTATCCTCAACGCCCAGCAGCAGAGCTACGAGCCGTACAAGGAAGAGAAGCTGGCCGCACGGCTCATCAAGAAGCTGCCCAAGCCTGGCAAGATTGTCAGCGAGAAGCCCTATAAGCACGGCTTCACTGAGTTTACGCTCTCCAACGGTATGAAGGTTTATGCCCGCGCCACCGATTTCACTGCCGACCAGGTGCAGATGACCATCCGCGGCGAGGGCGGCACCTCGCTCTATGGCGACGAGGACATCCCCAACTTCTCGCTACTGTCCAGCAGCATCACTGATGCCGGCGTGGGTGACTTCGACGCCATGACGCTGCGCAAGATACTGACGGGCAAGGCCGTACGTGTGAGTCCTTCTGTGGGACAGCGCAGTCAGAGTGTCAGGGGTACCAGTTCGGTGAAGGACGTCAAGACGATGTTCGAGCTGACCTATCTCTACTTCACGCAGCCACGTCGCGACACCACGGCGTTCCGCAGTCTGATGAACCGCACACTCTCGTTCCTCAGCAACCGTAACGCCTCTCCGAAGGTGGACTACAACGACTCCATCCGTGCCATTCTCTACGACCATCATCCCCGCCAGGCTCCCACCACCCGCGAGGTGGTCAGCCAGGCCAACTACGACCGCATCCTGCAGATCTACAAAGAACGCTTTGCCGATGCCGCCAATTTCAAGACCGTCATCGTGGGCCACGTGTCGCTCGACGAGCTGCGGCCTCTGCTCTGCCAGTATCTGGCCACCCTGCCTGCTACCAACAGCCATGAGCAGACCAATTGGGACCGCGTGGCCCGTGTTGCCAGCGGACAGTCCACCCACGTCTTCCGCAAACAGCAGTCCACCCCGCTGGCCAACGTCAGCATCTTCTATACTGCCGACGTTTCCTTCTCGCCTCAGAGCGACCTCGAGCTTGACTTTCTGAAGCGCTGCCTCTCCATAGCCTATACCGACTCCGTTCGCGAGGAGAAGGGCGGCACCTATGGCGTCAGCGTAGAGTTCGACCTCGACCAGGACGAGTGTCCCAATGCCACGCTGCGCATCTCCTACAAGGCCGACCCCTCACGCTATAAGGAGCTGAACCCCATCATCTACCAGCAGCTGAAAAACATTGCTGAGCAGGGTCCGCAGCCTTCGAGCATGGAGAAGGTGAAGCAGTACCTGACCAAGCAGTACGGCCAGTTAGCCATCGACGACGGCTACTGGGACTACGTCATCTGGCACCAGCTGGACGACGACGCCGACTTCGACGAGAACTATTGTCAGATGGTCAACGAGATGACTGCCCAGCAGGTTCAGCAGATGGCCCAGCGGCTGCTCGACGCCAACCGCTGCATCGAGGTGACTATGCTCTCCGGTACTCCGAAGAAGGCCATGTTCCACATCGAGGACATGCACTGCAAGAAGTGCGCCACACGCATCAGCCAGCGACTGCTCAAGCAGCCCGGCATTGACCAAGTCGACGCAGACATCGCCAACCATAAGGTGACCGTCAGCTTCGACGGCGACCAGACGGCAGCCGACAGCATCTGTGCTTTTGTCACGAAGATAGGCTACACACCCGTCAGTGCCTGCAACTGCGGCAAGGGGGCATACGCCTACTTCCTCGTTCCCGCCGAACAGGCCACGCCGGCTACAGTGGCAGCAGCCAAAGCCATCAAGGGCGTTCACGCAGCCAACGTGAGCACCCTGCGCAAGGCACTTGCCATCAAGTATCACCACAAGGAGATTTCCGAACAGCAGCTGCTCGAGGCCCTTCAGCAGGCAGGCATCCAGGCCACCCTGCCCAAGCCTCACGTCTGCAAGGAGGAATAGATATTTTTGGACGATAGTTTTGGTCGTTTCAGAAAACTGTTATACCTTTGCAGCCGTGAAACGACATGTATTGATAGTTTTAGCGCTGGGCGCAGCCCTGCACGCCACGGCGCAGGATCGCAGACGGCAAGCGGAGGCGGACATGGACAGTCCGACCTTCGTGCCGACTGTGAAGGTGGGCAAGGTGTTGGAAAACGGCGACAGCATACAATACATGGAGATGAACAACGTCTACGTGTTTCCGCCCGTCACATTCAAAAGCAAGAAGCAGCAGGGAGCCTACATGCGGCTGGTGAAGAACGTCAAGACGGTGCTTCCCATAGCCAAGGAGGCCCGCATGATTATGATGGAGACGGCCGACTATCTGGAGACGCTGCCCGACAGCAAGGCCCGCGACGAGCACATGAAGCGGGTAGAGAAAAGCATCATGCAGGAGTACAAGCCGCGCATGAAGAAGCTGACCTACTCGCAGGGCAAGCTGCTCATCAAACTTATCTACCGCGAGAGCCACTCGTCGGGCTACGAACTGATACAGGCGTTTCTCGGTCCCGTACGTGCGGGCTTCTACCAAGCTTTTGCCTGGGCCTTCGGTGCATCGCTGAAGAAGGAGTACGACCCTGAAGGCGTCGACCGACTGACCGAGCGCGTCGTACTCATGGTTGAAGCAGGACAGCTATGATAATGCTTAATTCTTAATGCTTAATGCTTAATTGTCAATGCTTAATTCTTAATGCTTAATGCTTAATTGTTTTTGTGCACCATGCCATGCGCAGCCCAATTAAGCATTAAGCATTAAGAATTAAGCATTATAAAAGCTTTTTGATAGCCTGCTCAATGTCCTTGACGTCGTCGCCACGGCTCACGAGGTTGTTGCCACGGTCGATGAGGAAGTAGTCGGGCACGGCCTGCACGTTATACAGACTCAGGGTATGAGCCTGGCTTTCCTCGTCGCGCACGCAAATCCACGGCAGGGCTGCCGTCTGCTGTTTCCAGAAGTGCTCGTCCTCGTCGAGGCTCACCTGATAGATTTCCAGTCCCTGAGCGTGGTACTTGTTGTACAACTCGCGAAGCATGAGTATGCGGGCCGGCGACTCCTTCATGGCAAAGACGTGGAAGTCGAGCAGCACGACGCTGCCCTTCAGGTCGGTCAGCCG
>ODAI010656915.1_pt1 | contig 11638 bp, 11 predicted proteins | sample 1539321 | NCBI WGS metagenome assembly ODAI01 (sample SAMN02144231, study PRJEB22623) | gut metagenome | biome: sheep rumen | host: Ovis aries | place: New Zealand
CCGTATAGTTCAGCAGGATGTAGGGATAGCTGTCATAGCAGCCGAAGCTGTAGGCGCCGCTGGTCTTGCCCCTGGTCTCGTACACGTCGATCCAGCGCTGTCTGATGCCTTCGTTCATCTTATCCAGGTAGTCCTGCCCGAAGGGAGCCAGGGCCGCCCGCATGATGTCCAGACCTTCCTCGAAGGGGATCTGCCGCTCGGGCAGTTCGATCAGGGGCACGTACATGTCATACATGTACATTTTGCCGTCCGTCAGGGTCTTGCCCAGGAGCTTTCTGCGCAGGGCAGTGTAGCGGTGCATCTGGGGCAGGGCCTCGTTGACCACGGCCACCAGATTGTCATAGACCGCGCCGGGGATGTTGTCGCCGGAAAGAGCCGCCGCGCGGGCGGATTCAAAGTGACGCAGTCTGGCGGTGATCACATCTGTCTTGGTATTGTAATTATAAGTGGTGGCAATGGTGTTGATCAGCTTCTTGTAGGAATCGTACATGGATTCATAAGCTGATTTGCGCAGGGTCCGGTCATGGCTTTCCATGAGCCGGATGTAGCTGCCGTGGGTCACCGGGTGCTCTTTTCCCCCGGCATCCACGGCAGGCGCGAAGGTCAGATCCGCATTGTTCAGCATGGTGAAGATGTCGCCGGTGGCCCCGGTCACTTCGCTCATCTGGGCCAGGATGGCCTCTTCGCTTCCGGACAGGACGTGGGCCTTCAGACGAAAAGCGTCCCGCAGAGCGAAATCATAGATCTTCAGGTCCGGGGTGTCGTCAAGGTATCCCAGGACTTTTTCTTCATCCGCGGACAGAAGCTCCGGAGAGAAGAAGGCCATGCAGGCGCTTACCGCGGCGATGGCAGACATGCAGCGGTCTGTCAGCGCCTGATATCTTGCATCCGCGTTGTCCTCATCCCGCTTCATGTGGGCATACACATAGATCTTCTCCAGCCGGCGCCAGATATCATCTTTGGCTGCATAGGCATCCGCCAGCTTTTGCCCGCTGTCTGTCAGATGTCCGCTGTACTCCTCCTGGTAGGTCTTCGCCTCCTGGGTGATCTGCTGCAGCTGGCTCTCCAGAACGGATTCGTCCGGGATCATAGCCTCCAGATCCCAGCGGTAAGCCTGGTCGATATCGGATCTTTTCTTCGGTTGAACGCTTGCCATTTGATGCCTCCTGATTGTTTACTTTGAGATAATCGTATTGTATAATATTCTGGTTAACGATTCAAGAAGAGACGAAAATGGAAAGGTAAAGCAGCGAATGGACAACAGACCCATCGGTTTTTTTGATTCGGGACTGGGGGGACTCACCAGCATCCCGTACCTGATGAACCGGCTCCCGGAGGAAAAGGTGATCTACTTCGGTGACACCGCCAGGACCCCCTACGGATCCAAGGCGGTCTCCACCATCCGCAGATTCAGCGCCGAGATCGCCGATTTTCTGGTGCAGTGCAATGTGAAGATGATCGTCATTGCCTGCAATACGGTGAGCGCCACCTGTGTGGAGGATCTGCGGAAACGTTTCCCTGAGGTGCCTGTGGTGGGGATCATCCAGCCCTCCGCGGAGGAGGTGGCCAGGGCCTGCGCGGCGGATACGCGCATCGGCATCATCGGGACCAAGGTCACCATTGCGTCCCATGCCTACCGGGAAAACATCGAGCAGCTGCGGCAGGACCTGAACATCTTCGAGACTGCCTGCCCGGCATTCGTCCCTCTGATCGAGGAGGGCATCATCGAAAACGAGATCATGGACATGACCATCCGTTATTATATGGATGATTTCGTACGGGGCAACGATCTGGACACGGTGATCCTGGGCTGCACCCATTATCCCCTGATCCAGAAGAACATCAGCCGCCTCTATCCGGAGCTGCGCATCATCAATCCCTCCAGCATCGTCACCGGCAGGATCGAAAGGATCCTCACAGAACGGAACATGCTGGCATCGGGTTCGGACTTTACAAACGTGTTCTACGCCAGCGACCTGTCGGAGAACTTCATCAATATGATCGACCACATCTTCGCCGATGTGGATGAGGACAAGAAGGTCAAATTCATGAATTTTGATCTGGAAAAGGAAAAGATCAATGGACTTTACTGAGCTTTTGGCATATCTGGAACTGGACAGCGCCGCTGAGTTCGAATACTTTGAAGCGATGGCAGATCTGGTGGAGTGCGATGAATATATCGAGCAGGAAGCGGTCTACGCCCTTTTTGAAGGGGCGGATGAGACCATGATCTCAGAACTCCTGGAGGATTATTTTGAAGATATCCTGGAGGGACTTCCGGAGGATTCCGGGGAGATCTACTCTCTTTTGCATCAGATCAAACTGTCTCTCATCGGACTGGCGGGCAACCGGGGCGCAGGGGGCGAAGAGGAGAGTGATCTCCGCCGCCTGGTGGATGAGTTCTGCCGCTTCCGTCAGTGGTACTCCGAGGATTCGGATGTGGAGCTGACCCCGGATGACGGCGGGGCAGTCCTGCACCAGTGCCTGCGGGATGCCATCACCACCGCCCGCATGCAAAGGCTGGGCGGGCCATCCTACCGCTATTCCTTTGAGGAGTCCCTGCTCTATGAGCTGGACAGCTACACCATGTCCTTCGCGGAGCTGGCTGCGGCGGAGGACGGCTACAACAGCGGCACCATCGTCTACGATCCGGCGGATGAGCCCTGGGAAGATGACTTTGCCGACTTGTCAGATCCGGAGATGACCCGCTTCAGCGGCCGAAGAGATCACTAATAGATGCCGAAGAGATCACCGGCAGTTTATGATACCGACAGGAGATACTATGCAGCAGGAAATCATGGGTACGACAGAAACCATCGCCAGACAGGCAGATGCGCGGCAGGAAGAGATGCGGCAGGGAACCGGGCGGCGGGAAGACCCGGCGCTGGAACTGCCCCAGGACATCGCCCTGTTCCAGGTCTTCGATCATCACGACCGGTTCGGTTTCCCGGGACCGATCTATCGGGTGACCGGCGGTCACGGCGGTGAGGCCATCCTGATCTGCGGCAGCCGGAAGACCGCGCTGCTGGACTGCGGCATGGCTTACTGCGGAAGACAGACGGTCAGCAACCTGAAACGGCAGATGGAAGCTCTGGGCCGTGAGAAACTGGATTACGTTCTGCTCAGTCATTCTCACTATGATCACATCGGGGCCCTGCCCTACATTCTGCGCGCCTATCCCGACGCGGAGGTCTTCGGCAGTTCCCACTGCGCCAGGATCCTTCGCCGGCACAGCGCTCATGCCCTGATGCGGGAGCTCGGGGAGAAGGCCAGAGATCTGTACGTGCCGGGAAGCACCGAAGAGATCCCCATCGACGGACTAAGGGTAGATCATGTCCTGCTCGATGGCGACAGTCTCTTTCTGGGCGGGGGCGGCTGCCGGACCGAAGCGGAACAGATCGTTGCCTATGAGACCGGAGGCCATTCCCAGTGCTCCATGAGTTTTCTGGTGAAGCCCCTGGATCTTCTTTTTGCCAGTGAGAGCACCGGCATTATCGAAAGCGGTGTATGCAGTCTGAGCGAGGGCAGGGGGTATATCCATACGCCCATTCTCAAAACCTTCAATCAGGCTCTGCAGTCGATGAAAAAATGCCGCGACCTGCATCCTTCCCATCTCTGCCTGCCCCATTTCGGCATGGTGCCGGACAGCTTCATCGAACAGTACTGGGAAGACTTCTCCGTGGAATGCGAGAACCGGGTCAGGTTTGTGCGGCAGCTGAAGGAAGCAGGGCTCAGTGATGAGGAGATGCTGGAAAAATACGCGGACCGCTACTGGACCAAATACAAGGCCATGGAACAGCCCAAAGAGGCTTTCATGCTGAATTCAAAGAATATATTAAAGGCAGTGCTGAATGAGATCGAACGGAGGGATCAAGATGGCATTTGATGCAGAAAAAGTCAAAAACGATATCGTACAGTGGATCAGGGACTGGTTCGAAGAGAACGGCAAGGGCTGCAAGGCGGTCATCGGGATCTCCGGCGGCAAGGACAGTTCTGTTGTGGCGGCCCTTTGCGCTGAGGCCCTGGGCAGGGAGAACGTCTTCGGCGTGATGATGCCCAACGGCGAACAGTTCGACATCGATGTATCCAAGGCCCTGGTGGCTCATCTCGGCATCGATTCAGTTGTATTCAATATCAAGGACGCCTATGAGGGCGTGGTGGGGGAGCTGATGCGCCACTTTGATACCTTCAGCGCCCAGGCTAAGACCAATCTGCCGCCCCGGCTCCGGATGGCGGTCCTGTACGCCGTCTCCCAGAACATAGGCGGGCGTGTGGCCAACACCTGCAACCTGTCGGAGGACTGGGTGGGATACAATACGAAATACGGCGACGGCGCCGGCGACTTCAGCCCGCTTTCCAAACTGACCGTACAGGAAGTCAAGGCCGTGGGCCGGGCCCTGGGACTGCCTTCCATGTTCGTGGACAAGGTGCCCATCGACGGCCTCCAGTCCAAGACCGATGAAGACAATCTGGGATTCACCTACGCGGTGCTGGATCGGTACATCAGGGAAGGCGTCTGTGAGGATGAGGAGATCCGCAGGAAGATCGACAGCAAGCATGCGGCCAATCTGTTCAAGCTGCAGCCCATGCCCACCTTCCAGTATGAACCCGATGAGGAATAACGAGGAGCAGGAATATATATGGATAAAAAACTGATCGACAGAATCAATGAGCTGGCCCATAAGAAAAAGAACGAAGGCCTGACGGAGGAAGAGAAGGCCGAGCAGGCCCGGCTTCGTCAGGTCTACCTGGCAGAATTCCGCAAGAACTTCCGCCAGCAGCTGGACAACGTCCGGTTCGTGGAAGATCTTACCGAGATCGAACTGGAAGAGATCGCCATAGAGAAAGGCATCATTCCCAAGGGCGGAAAGAACTGAATGATCAACAGCGCCGAAACCGGAAACAGCCGGCAGAAAGGACCAGAAGATGTCATACTATGAAGAATACAAAAGCAAGCTGAGAACCCCGGAAGAAGCGGTCATGGCCGTGAAGGACGGAGACTGGATCGATTATGTGATCTCCCAGGGACAGCCGGTCCTGCTGGACGCGGCCCTGGCAAAGCGGAAGGGGCAGGTGAAAAATGTAAACTGCCGCGGATATTTCATGTTCGAACCCCTGCGGATCGTGGAGGACGACCCGGAGCACGAGAGCTTCACCTATCACAGCTGGTACATGGCGGGGCTGGAGCGGAAATACTGGGCCCAGGGGCTGATCAGCCACATCCCCATGATCTACCGGAACCAGAGCAGCTACTACCAGCTGGGATACTGCAAAGTCAATGTTGCCATGATCTGCGTGTCCCCCATGGACGATGAGGGCTATTTCAATCTGCACTTCACCGTGGCCACCGCCAAACCGGTGCTGGACGCGGCGGATATCGTCATCGTGGAAGTCAACGAGCATCTGCCCCGGATCCGGGGACTTGCGGAGCGCCGTGAGGCAGGCATCGACCCCAACCGGATCCACATCAGCGAAGTGGATTACATCGTGGAGGGCGAACATCATCCCATGGTGGAGATCAAGTCACCTCCGCCAACGCCGGAGGAAGTGGCCATCGCCGACTTCATCGCGCCGGAGATCCCGGACCGGGCCGTGCTGCAGCTGGGCGTGGGCGGCATGCCCAACGTGCTGGGCGAATATCTGGCCAGGTCCGACATCAAAGACCTGGGCTGCCACAGCGAGCTGATCACGGACGCCTTCTATAATCTCTATGAGCAGGGTAAGCTCACCAACGCCCATAAGGAAATCTACAAAGGCAGGTCGGTGTTCGGCATCTGCGCCGGAAGCCAGAGCCTCTATGACTGGCTGAACGACAATCCGGACTGCGGCGGCGATATGGTGAGCCATGTCAACGATCCTTATGTGATCGGACAGATGAGCAATGTCATCGCCATCAACGGCTGCGTCAGCGCGGACCTCTACGGCCAGGTCTGTTCCGAGAGCGTGGGCACACGGCAGATCTCCGGCACCGGCGGTCAGATCGACTTCGTCACCGGCGCCTACATGTCTCCCGGCGGCAAGGCCTTCCTCTGCATGAACAGCGCCTACACCGACAAGAAGGGTGTGCTGCACAGCAACATCAAGCCCAGGTTCACCGAGGGCGACATCGTCAGCACCCCCCGGTCCCAGACCCATTATCTGGTCACCGACCAGGGCATCGTGAACCTGGCAGGCCGGACCACCTGGGAGCGGGCGGAGCTCATGATCTCCATCGCCCATCCGGATTTCCGGGATGAACTGATCCGGGCGGCGGAAGAGCAGGGCATCTGGAAGCTTTCCAACAAACGGTAAACGAAAAAAATGAAACGAGTGAAACTGGGAAACACAGGAATCGATGTGACGCCCGTGGGACTGGGCGTTCTGACCATCGGCAAAACACAGCTCGACCTGCCTTTGCAGGAGGGTGCGGAGCTGGTCCGCTATGCCTATGAGCGGGGGATTCGGTTCTTCGATACAGCGCAGTATTATGAGACCTATCCCTATATCCGGGCAGCCTTCGGAGAACTGCCGGAGAGAAAGGGGGAGCACGGACATCCCGGACTGCCTGCGGTGGACTGCTCCCGGACCAATCCCGACCGGCCGGTGATCGCCAGCAAGTGCCTGGATGTCACCTATGACGAAATGGAAGCGGCCATCCGGGAATGCCTGGAGGAACTGGCCCTGGACTTCATCGATATCTTTCTTCTGCATGAAGTCCGGCAGGATCCCGACTGGGAATACCGCAGCGGCGCATGGCAGTGCCTGCAGGACTACAAGGCCCGGGGCATCATCGGCGCCATCGGGGTGTCCACCCACCACATCGATGTGGTGCAGCGGATGATCGATGTTCCCGCGTGCGATATCGTCTTTCCGCTGATCAACTATGCGGGCCTGGGCATCCGCAAGGGCGATGGCCCCGGAACCGCGGAGGAAATGGCGGAGGCCATCCGCGGCTGCATCGACGCCGGCAAGGGGGTCTTCGGGATGAAAGCCTTCGGGGGCGGAAACCTGTCGGGACATTACCGGGAGGCCCTGGACTATGTCCGCGGCCTGGGGGTGCACTCCATCATGGTGGGCATGGGCAGGTTCGAAGAGATCGACCGCCTGGCGGAGTGGGCGGAAGGGACCCTTCCCGCGGACTACGTTCCGGACATCACCTTTAAGAAGATCCGGATCGATCCCGGTGACTGCGAGGGCTGCGGCACCTGCATCCGGCGGTGTCCCAACGGGGCCATCCGCATGGGGGACGACGGGATCGCGGTGGTGGACCATGCGGTCTGCCTGACCTGCGGCTACTGCGCCCCGGTCTGCCCGGTCCGCGCCATCATCATGTGGTGATGTAAGGTTTTGCTTGCAAAGGCCGGCGATATGTGTTACATTATACTACGGTAAAGTTAAAGCTATGGTAAGAGTGGGTCAGCGCCCACTCTTATTTATTGGATAAGAGGAAATAGATGGCGAAGAAGAAGGTAACAGTTGTTGTAGAGGAACTGCTGAAGGACTACCTGGCAGCAGAAGGCCTGGAATTATACCACTGCGAGTTTGCCAAGGAAGGCGGCGACTGGTTCCTGAAGGTCTTCATCGACTACGCGCCGGATGAAGCGGAGTCCCGTTACATCGGCACGGATGAATGTGAGAAGGTGAGCCGGTATCTGAGCGAACAGCTGGACGCTTCGGATCCCATCGAACAGAATTATTACCTGATGGTCTCATCCCCGGGGATGGACCGGCCGCTTCTGAAACCCTCCCACTGGCGCCGCTATGTGGGGGAGCAGATCGAGGTCCGGCTCTACCGGGGCAAGGACGGTACCAAGAACATCGCCGGAAGGCTGGATTCCTATGAGGAAGCCGAGGGCGATGCAGACGGCGGACAGGCACGGATCACCATCACGGATGACGCGGGCAAGGTCTGGATTCTGGAACGTTCTGAGATCGCCAAAGCGAATCTTGCGGTAGTATTCTAGATAACGTACACGATGGAGGATACGGTAATGAATGAGTTTATGAACGCAATCGATGATCTGGTCAAAGAGAAAGGCATTACCAGAGAACTGCTGATGGATGCCATCGAATCGGCGCTGGTGGCGGCCTATAAGAAAAACTACGGCACGTCCCAGAACGTCAGAGTCGTGTTCGAAGACGGGATGGAAGGCATCGAAGTGCTGATGAGAAAGGACGTCGTGGAAGAGGTCGAGGATGAGTTCACCCAGATCTCTCTGGAAGATGCCCTGGAGATCGACCCCCGTTATCAGGTCGGCGATGTGGTGGAATATCAGGTGACACCGCAGAACTTCGGCCGGATCGCGGCGCAGACAGCCAAGCAGGTTGTCGTCCAGAAGATTCGTGAAGCGGAACGCGGCATGGTCTTCGACAACTACATCGAACGTCAGGGAGATCTGATCACCGGCACCGTTCAGAGAATCAGCAATGAAACGATCTTTGTCAACATCGGCAATACGGAAGGTATCCTGGTGGCCGGTGAACGGGCCCGCGGCGAGCGGTTCCGCGTCAACGACAGGATCAAGGCATATATCATGGATGTACGCAAGAGCGCCAAGGGACCCCAGGTCTTCCTCTCCCGGACCCACCCCGGATTCGTGGAGCGGCTGTTCGAGCTGGAAGTTCCTGAGATCGAAGACGGCATCGTAGAGATCAAGAGCATCGCCAGAGAGGCGGGTTCCCGGACCAAGATCGCGGTCTACACGGAAGACGAAGACGTGGATCCGGTGGGCGCCTGCGTCGGCACCGGCGGCAGCCGTGTCCGCAACGTGGTGGACGAGCTGTTCGGCGAGAAGATCGACATCACCACATGGGACGACGATCCCCATGTCCTGATCAAAAATGTATTGAGCCCCGCCAAGGTGGAGGAAGTACTGATCGATGAAGAGGAGAAGGCCGCCACGGTCATCGTTCCGGATTACCAGCTTTCCCTGGCCATCGGCAAGGAAGGACAGAACGTTCGCCTGGCAGCGCGGCTCTGCGGCTGGAAGATCGACATCAAGAGCCATTCCCAGTATTACGGGGAAGGCGAAGATGAATACTATGACGATGACGAGTACTTCGACGATGAGTATGCAGAAGACGAGTACATCGAAGAAGCCGAAGAAGATGCAAAGGCTGGCGATGACATCGTAACAGAAACGGAAGCCGAAACAGAAGCCGGATCCGAAACAGAAGAAACCGTCGAAGAGGCAGTTTATGAAAACGCGTAAAACACCGATGCGCCGCTGCGCAGGCTGCATGGAGTCCAAACCGAAGAATGAACTGGTTCGGATCGCGTCCTATGAGGGAAGCGTCACCTTTGATCCCACCGGCAAGGCCAAGGGACGGGGCGTATATCTGTGCCCTTCCGAAGAATGCCTGGCCAAAGCGGTGAAGCGAAAAGCCCTGCAGCGGAGCCTGGGCATCACCCTGGAGGAAGCGGAGCTTGACCAGGTTTTGCAGCCCATCCGGGAAAAGCTGGCGGGAGATATTAAATGATAATGCAGGACAAGGTGCTCCGGTACCTGGGGTTTGCGAAAAAAGCGGGCTCCCTGGTGTCGGGGGTGAACACCTGTACATACAACATGAACCGGGGCAAGGCTGCTCTGGTGATACTGGCGGAGGACATCTCCGAAAACAGTGAAAAGAAGATCATGAAGGAGATCCGCAAAAGCGGAACGGAATTCGTGAAATACAGTACGATAGACGATCTGTCCCATGCGGTGGGACAGACGGACAGAAGTGTATTTGCAATCACAGATGATCAATTCGCAAAAACGATTCTTAACGAAATCATGCGGGAAAAAGAAAGAAGGAGGGTGTGCGAATGAAAATCAAAGATCTTGCGGCTGAGCTGAAAATGACCGGCATGGAGGTGCTGGAAAAAGCGAAGTCCATGGGAATCGCCGTCACGAAGGAGACGGATGATCTGACGGATATGGATCAGACAGCGGTCAGGAATACCATTATCCACAGCAGAGACAAGGCGGAGACAAAAGTCGTCCGCGCCAGCCGTACAAAGAAGGCAGAAAACGACCAGAAGGCAGGAAGTGAACCGAAGCGGACGGTGAAAGCTGCCAATATTAAGCTGCCTGAGATCAAGAAACCGGCAAGAAAGTCCAAGACAAAACCGGCAGCGGCCAAGACCGCGGCCCAGGAGGCGCAGGCTGCGTCTGCCAGGACCGGCGTGAGACCGCCGGAGGGACGTCCTATGCCGAAGTCGGATACCCCCAGAGTATCAAAGGCGATGCTGGAAGAACGGATCGCCAGAGAAAAAGCAGCGGCAGAAGCAGCCAAAGCCGCCAAGGCCCAGGAAGCGGAAGCGGCGGCTGTGGAAGCAGTGACGGAAGCCCCGGCAGCAGCGCCGGCTGAGAAACCGGCAGCGCATGCAGCGGAGGTCAAAGAGACCGCAGCGGCAGAAGAGAAGCCGGCTGCAGCGCAGACCGAGGCACCGGCAGCTGCTGAACCGGCAGCAAAAGAGCAGTCTGCGGCAGCAGCCGAGACTGTGAAGGAAGCGGCAGGGGAAACGACCGCAGCCGTTCAGGAAACAGAGGCCGCAGCGCCCAAGGCAGCGGAAAAGGTTTCCGAGACTCCGGCGGAAGAGAAGCCTGCGGCAGAAGCACCGGCTGAGAAACCGGCGGCAGCCGCGGACACAGCATCCGCAGCGCCCGCAGCAGAGGCACCGGCAGCGCCGGAGAAGCCGCGCAAGCGCAGCGGACTGAAGGTCATCAAGCGCGCTGAAGAAGTGCACAGAGAAGAAGCGCAGGCGGCTGAACGCAGAAAAGCCGAGCGCGCCGCAAGAAAAGAAGAACGGGAAAGAAGCCGCGGTACCTCCGACCGCAAGGCTTCCTCTGACCGCAGATCCTCTGATCGCAGAACTGACCGCAAAACCTCCGATCAGAAGAGACCCGCCGGTCCCGCTTCCGCACGTCCAGCCCGCAGGACAGACGGAGGCCAGGCACCCGCACCCGCAGCGAAAGCATCCTCCCACAGCAGAACAGATAAAAAAGGCAAGGAACGGGATCGCGATAAGGATCGCGATAAGTTCTCAAGACTGGAGCGGGGCAAGAAGGCCGGCAAGCCCCAGTCCCTTGAAAAGCAGACCAGAAACAAACGGCACAATAAGCCGAGAAACATCGAACCAGAGGTGGAAGAAGTGGCACTGCCCGCAGGCACTGTACTGATCAATGTACCGATCACCGTCGCCGGTTTTTCCGAGCAGACTCAGACAACTGTATCTCAGATCATCATGACCCTGATGCGTATGGGCGTGATGGCGAACGTGAACCAGAATCTGGACGAGGATACCGTCCTCCTGCTGGCCGAAGAACTGGGCATCCAGGTGGCCATCGGCAAGGTCAAGGAAGAAGAATATCAGGAAGAAGAGGGCATCGAGAACTTCGAGGACAAGGAATCGGATCTGAAGCCGAGAGCGCCCATCATCACCGTTATGGGCCACGTTGACCACGGTAAGACATCCCTGCTGGATGCCATCCGCAAGACCAACGTCACAGAGTCCGAGTCCGGCGGCATCACCCAGCACATCGGTGCGTCCGAGGTGGAGATCAACGGACAGAAGATCGTCTTCCTGGATACTCCGGGACATGAGGCTTTCACAGCTATGCGTGCCAGAGGCGCCCACGCGACAGATGTCGCTGTCCTGGTCGTCGCGGCTGAC
>ODAI010173918.1_pt1 | contig 11637 bp, 14 predicted proteins | sample 1539321 | NCBI WGS metagenome assembly ODAI01 (sample SAMN02144231, study PRJEB22623) | gut metagenome | biome: sheep rumen | host: Ovis aries | place: New Zealand
AGGTGTGCCTTGAGGTAGTAATCCGTTGCCGGTGCAAACTCATAATTGAAGGGTTTGCCCGTCAGTTGCGTCTGCACGCGCGTACCCTCTTTTAAGGCATCAAAGTCGGAAGGTAGAGGCGATGCCTCTGAGCCTTCCTCCCATTTATCATTTGACGATTTACCATTTACGATTTTCTGTAATACGCCCAGCGCATTGAGGCTGCGCGGAAAACCCGTGTAAGCATAGAGTTGCGAGAGAGCTTCTTTGATCTGGCTGACCGTCAGTTCGGCTTCTAATCCGCCATGTATTGCGGACTCAAGCGCCACGAGGTCACCTTTGGCTTCGTTGCAGGCGATGGCAGACATACACGCCGCCTGCTCTGTTGTAAAAGAAAGTTGGTTCATGTCTTTGGTGTTTGACTGTTTGGTTGTGCAAGCGGCAAGCATGAATGCCGCCAATGCAAGGATAAAGATTTTTCTCATACGTTCTTGCCCATTTCGTATGCTTCTTGCAGTTTGGCGTGGCCCGCTATCTCACGCGGGTCGTTCACACCGCCGCAGAACAGATGTCCCTTGAGGGTGCATTTCTCATAGCAATCAATCCAGCCCTGCAGACCGCTCTCGGCGCGTTCGGGCACGAACGGTTCGTCCTCTGCCGCCGTGGTCAGCAGGTAGATGTCGCGGAACCGGTAATCCTTCGGATACATGGCGTTCATGCGGTCGATGAGGGTCTTCATCTGGCCCGACATCTCGTAATAATAAATCGGCGTTGCCCAGCAGACGACGTCGGCGTTGAGCACCGACTCCATGATTGCCGGCACGTCGTCTTTGAATACACATGCGCCTGTCTCCTGACATTTGAGACAACCGATACAGAACTTGATTTCCTTGCCGCGAAGCGAGATCAGTTCTACTTCATGCCCTGCGGCTTTTGCGCCCTCGGCGAACTGCTCCGCCAGCGCGTGGCTGTTCGACCCCGCCCGCAGCGAGGTGGATAAAATGACTACTTTTTTACTCATATACATACAAACTTTTACTCTTTTTGTGCGCTCTTTATTGGGTCTCCAACGTAAGCGAGTGCAAAGGTACTGCTTTTTTGCGAAATATGCAAACACAAAATGCTGCAAATGATATAAATTTTGCGGAAAAGCTTGTCTTGCTGCTTTCGATTGCCGATTATTAAGATTTTAGTGCGGTAGCTCGTCGGTATCCTATTGGTCTATCGTCGGGTAGGTGTCTCGTAGGTGAGTCGGGGCGGCAGGTAAACGGGAAAATGTACTATTATTAAGATTTGTACGCTACGCCACCATCACTCTAACCTCTGCGCAACATCCGCGCAAGGTCTGCCATTTGAACCGTGGTTGAAAATCAGCCTCACGTATCCTCGCCGCTAAGGATGCCGTTGAGAACGAGCAATAAGAAATATCTATACGCTGTTAGAGATCAGACCACTTTTTATTAGACCGCTAATGCTGATAGAAACCAACAACACACTCCAAAATGAGAGTATGTTGTTGTATTAGTCGCTCCACAAGTGTTCACAACAATGTAAAAAAATGCGAGTTGTTAAAATCCATCAAAAAGCGGCGACATCTTTGATATTTAATAATGGATCATAGCATTATAGCGCAAAACGTGCTAATTTTCTATCATGTCCTTTTGACATTCTGTGTACTTCTTTTTCGGAATACTTATCTGATAGCATTCTCAATTCATCAAAATCAAATATTTGTTTAAGTTCTTTCATACGACTGTGTTTTAAATGCCTAGTTTTAATTAGCCAAATAATATAGTATTTATCAGCTTCAGTTACACTCGTCTCTGATTGACTTGCCTGCTCTTGCTGCACTTCAGCTTTTGTTTCTATTGTTTGACCAATACGCGGTGCAGAACCTTGATAAGATGTACTTGCTGATTTGCTATCAATGTTAGTAGAGGTTGTGGAAGCAACTGGCGCTGAACCTTGATAAGCCTCCGATTGTATGGGATTTCCATTTTTGTCAAGAAACTCAATGATTGTTCCTCGGGCAGCTACGTGTTGGGTAATTTTGGACGCACGAGCACCAGAAAACAATGTTAAGAATACATATAATTTGTCTCTACGGACTTCTTCAATAACAACATTAATAAGTGCCTGACTACCGGTTAGATTTGCTCGGCGAACCAATTCTGCATATGCGCTCTTTTCTACATCTGCGCGTTTTAGATTCGAGTTGTTGATGTCAATGACCACTTCCAAATGTCGGACAATACGGAAATTCGCCTCACTAAGAATAACTTGTGTTTGAGTGCCAAATTGGTTAATGTTGTGAGGAGCATAATAACCTGTCGCACAACTGCTGGCAAGAACAACTACCAGCATAAAATAGAATACCTTTTTCATAATTCAAAAAATTAATTATTAATACTAATAAAATGTCATCTGTACAATTCTGCTTCTATGACTAATCCTTCGCCAAAACTTTGAGTCACAGCATTGAAAAAGCGATAGTAGTAGTCTTTACTTGGAGCACTCACGTATGTCACATAAATATAGTTGGCTCCGGCTTTTGCAGCGGCTTCTTGTAGATTTCTGATGGCTATCTCGTAGTCACTTTTCGTCTCGAATGAATAATCCCGAGGCACAGCTTTAATTGTGCCAATGTATTTAGCGGATGATGGCACCACTTCAACATATTTTGCCGTTGGAACTGGTGCGTAATATCCATTCGTTTTTACGATGGGTAAATACTTGTGCGAACAGCTGATACACATGATAGCGGATGCGACCACAATTAGAATTTGAATTTTTTGTTTCATAATAAATAGGATTTTATAGTTAATAATTAGTATTGTACATACAAAAAAGTGAGCCAGCTGCTTATTGGTTCGTTCGGGTCTCGACTCCCTTCTATGTCCAATATATGCAGAAAGCCCACGTAAATACGTGAACGTTTCGCATTATTCGGGAAACATAGAAATTCAAATTGTCGAGAAATGAACGAATCCTCAAATAAAGCAAACGCTTTTATTTATGTATGTTGTTTGTCTGTTGTTTTATGCCATAGGCGGATTTTTTGGGGGTGTTATTTAGTTTTAATCGACCAAATGTGGTCAATACTTTCTCCGGTTTAGCGTCTCGGAGAGGGACGTGTATTTTATTGATTCAAATTATCTGTTATTGTTTCCGTCCATTCGGGAAGCGAATCAACATATTGTTTTGCAAACTTACCATCCGTTGTACGGAATAGCAGTTGGGCGTTCTGGTCATCAACCGAGTTATCGTAGAAATACATCCTGTCTGCAAACTGCATGACTCGCGCTGCATTGACAACTGCTTTCTGATACCGGGAAATGATTTTTTGTATTGGTACATCGTGTCCACCTTCCATAACGCGCTTAGCGATACGGGCAGCGTTGATGGTCGGATTTTGTGTGCAGATAAAGAACATTCGGATAAAATAGCCTTCCTCTTTGGCTCGTTTGAGAAAGTCCACTTTCCCCTCCGAGGATAACACCGTCTCAAAGATAAAATCCTTATGTTCTTTTAGTAATCGCTCGCGCCACTCTTCGCAATACTCCACCGCCTGACGCACAGCATTTGCATCATTCCAGTCACCGAACTTGCTTTGCGCAATCTCATCCGGATTGATATACACGCACTTCTCCGCCCACTCATGCTTGACTACCAAGCGAGTAGTGGATGTTTTGCCTGAACCATTCGGACCTGCTATAACAATTAGGACTGGTTTCCTTAGCTCCATTTGGACACGATTATTACTCATAAGGCTTGTGCCATTTGCTTAATTTTTGCGAAATAGGCAGCACGGGTTTTTTCCCAACGCTCTTTTGCCTCTGCGGCTACCTCGTGCATCAACTGGTCTAATTGTTCTTCTGTCGGCTCCTGATCAATGTTTATGAAACGATAATCATCCATAATTATATATCGTCTTTGCAACTTTCGGCTGCAAAGTTACTGCTTTTTTTTGACATGTGCAAGGATTTTATGCGATTTACTCGATTTTTCTTGTCTCGGTCATCTCTCGATTAGGAGGACTTTATAAACGGGTTCCTCGTACATCGTACGTTTGGGCGTTGTGCTTGATATAGAGAACGCCGTTTTCGATAAACTTGGTACTTGGTGCTTGGGCACTTGGTACTTGATTGAGGTCTGTGGTTGTGCTTTTCTCGAAACGCACACTCACATTGCCGGAGCCGAGGGCGGCGGCAAGACCCGAGGGATTGTCTATAGAACCGATGCGGGTGTAGGAATAGGAACTGCTGAAGGTCTCATAGAACAGCACCACGCAGTTGTTGCCGTACAGCATCAGGTCACCTGCATGAATCGTGCCGGGCTGATAACTGTCGGTCGGCAGCGAGGAGTCCAGATAGTGGTATTTCTCATTGCCGTTCAGTTCGGTCATCGGAAGGGTCAGCGGCAGCAGTTGGGCAAACGCTCTGCCGGTCTCGCTGTCCGCCAGTGTGGCGGTAAAAGTCTTGTTTCCAACAATCACATTGATTTGCATAGTATTTTCCGTATTATACGCCACCAGGGTCTTGCTATGCGCCGCAGCGGATAAGCACGCCGCTGCAAGAAAAAAGAGAATACGTTTCATGTGTTTTTAGTCTATCATCTTGATTACTTTGGCAGGTACACCGCCGACGATGGCGTTGGCGGGCACATTCTTGGTTACTACGGCACCGGCTGCAACGATGGCATTGTCGCCGATAGTGACACCTTGCAGGACGGTCACGTTCGCGCCGAGCCACACTCTCTTGCCGATGTGTATGGGTTTGGCCGTCATGCCGGCACGCTGCGCCGGGTCGGGGATATGATTGAGCGTGCAGAGCGTGGCGTTATGCCCGATGAGGGCATCGTCGTCAATGAAGATACCGCCTTGGTCCTGGAACTTGCAGCCCATATTGATAAAGACGCGTTCGCCGATATGGGTGTTCTTGCCGCAGTCGGTGTAGAAAGGCGGGAACATGCCGAAACTATCGGGCACGTCAATCGCCCACAGTTCGCTTAACAACCGCCTCAGTTCTTCGGGTGTATGGTACGCGCCGTTGATCTCGGCGGTGATACGCAGGGCTTCCTGCGAGTACTTATGGAACTCCATGTGCAGGTCCGAGCCGCCTGTTATCGGCTCGCCCGTCGCCATGCGTTCACGGAATTGGTCTATTGTCATAATACATATATTTGTCATGTTAGTGTCCGCGGACAAACTGTCCCTCGGGCTGGTACTCTAAAAAGCAACTGTCGTCCCGCAGCTCCTCATCCATCGCCTGCTGCTCTTGGGCTATGTATTCGTCGTAGGTCATAATATCTGTTTGGCTATGATGGCACATGCCTCTGCGTCGGCAAGGGCATGATGGTGGTTCGTCATGTCGTAGCCGCAGTAGGCGGCAATGATATCCAGGTTGTGATGTCCGCCGGGCCACACTTTGCGCGAGCGGAGCAAGGTACATTCGAACGCGTAGTCCGGATAGGCGATGTCGTACGCACGGAAGACCGCCTTCAGGCAGTTCTCGTCAAACGCCTTGTTGTGCGCCACGAACGGCACTTCGCCGTCCTCGATATAAGGAAAATACTCATGCACTTTCTTCACCGCCTCCGTCCACACGTCGGGAAACTCCGGTGCGTCATTGGTGTCGTCGAAATGCAAGCCGTTCACGGCGCTGCAACGCGCGTTGTAGTAGTTCGGCACCGGACGGATGAGCGAATAGTAGTTGTCCACTATCTCGCCGTCTTTGACGATGACCAGCCCGACCGAACAAACGCTTGACTGCGCGAAGTTCGCCGTCTCAAAATCTATGGCTACAAAATTATCCATTTAACAACTCGTTCAGTCTGTCGTCCCGGATGATCTTCGGTGCGCTCTTGCCGGCGAGAACCAGTATTTTCTTCCCGTCGCGATAGATATGCAACTGCCGCGAACGCACAACTGCCGTGAGCGTCGGGTCGTTCTCTATCTGCTCCCGGATAACACGGTATTCGCCGTCCTCCGCGAACAACTTCCGCTGCAGATGGCTGCACATATTGGTAGTGTCTATAGATGCCATTTATTCAGCCGTGTAGTTAATTTTTGTAGTCGTTGATATTATGCGGACAGGGCATGGTTAATCTTTCTGATCTTCAAAAGGCAATGTCGGCAGAGTGAACTTATCAAAATCCGATTCAAACAGGCGGTCTTGGATGATGCGTTATTTCTCAATTGCTCCATGTTGAGTGGTGTGTCGGAATTTCCGACATGCCATCTTCGGCAGTATGTGCAAATTTTGCACAAACTGAATAATAACCAAATCACTTATTTAGAACTGCCGAAAATTCCTCGGTAGTTGCTTTTGTTATCAGTTACCGAGAAAAACTCGGATACTGCCGTGGAGTTTTACGTATTTGTAGTTGTTTGGACATATATTTGATAATCTGTTATCCGTTGTGTCTTGTGTTAATCGATTTGTGTTTATATATACCCCTCCATATATAAGTCAAAAAAGACCTAAAATCTATCACCTTAAAAGCAACTTTTTTTCATTTTTTTTGCGTAAACTCTGCGGACAGGGCATGGTAATACTGATTCTTATGTTATATAATAATGTATTTTCCAAGTGCTTGGCACATGTCTTGGTACCGTTGGAAGTATTCTTTTAGCTTTTCCGTGTTGTTGAGAGAATTGCCACCTTGGATTAACTCATTACACTTGGCTACGCCATCGGCTGCAATCTTTTCCAATGTTTTCCCACATTGTGGATTATCCAAGCAAGCGCGAGTGAAAACCATTTGTATATATTGCGGTAGAACTTTCTCGTATTGGACAGAATAGAGTTCGTTCAAGGGCACAAACGTCTTATAAATAATGATACCATGATTTTCTATACTCCGTTTACCGAGGCATAATCCATCAAGATTCAAAAGAGCCACATTCGTATAGCCGGGATCTTCTTTCTCGTTGGCACTGACAGCCTCTTTCCCAAGCGGTAGTGCTCCTGCATTGCGAGCCAAGAAAATAGCAATTTTATCGTATTCCCCTCGCTCATCCTTTATAAATCGCTCATAGTAGCGTTTGAAGAAATGCGCTTGGAAGATACTAATATATAATATCTTCCGTCCTGTAAGATGGTCATTCCCAACGGCGATTGTAATAATTTCTTTTCCAAACTTTCCTTCATAATCGCAATAAACAACTACATCGGGAGTTTTCCACTGTGAATGCTTATTGACAATACAGAAATAGGTATAATTGTTTTTACTAATAGGATGTGTATAAAACTCAAATCGGCGGAATGGATAAAAAGGCGATTTGCAGGCAAGTTTACTTACTCTTGTCTCTACTGCGCGTTTATAATTATCACGTACATCGCGAAAGTCATTCTTGATTTCCCGATATATCTGCTCATATGTCATTGTGCTCAGGAGCATTGCAATTTTAGTTCAAATATTTATCCAATATTGCTTTTACAAGTGGTACAACCGTCCATTTTAGTTCTTTCTAATCGTCGGGGGGAACATATTTGCCGAGGATGGCGAGGAGGATCCAAGCCCAAACAGGCGAGATAAAGAATGAGAATAGCCCCCAGCCAACTGTAGAGCGGTTTCGTTTCTCTGCCATCTTCACGGCGATGTGTATGCGAATGAAATTGACAAGAGCAATACCGGCTATTAAAGCCAGTCCATAAAGCGGTACTTGCCACACAAGAGGATCTACCACTAACTGCCCGAGAAGAATTGCACTTGTCATTTCAACTTATAGGATTTCAGTTCAAACTTAACCTTGTATTTGCGGTCGGGTTTGCTTGCCGCTGTTTGGCTCTGATAGTAAGCATACCACTCATCATGCCCATAGCCCTCTAATTTTGTGTTCTTGACCATTCCCGGCTCAATTATGATGGACTTAGTGAAATCCTGATAGTCGAGCATGTTGCCGCTCATATCATAGTAAATCATGCGTCCTGAAATAAATGTAACCGTCTGCGCAAGATTATTCTTAAATCCCACATTAGCCTCGGCATCTGTCCAATCTTGTGAATATTTGGCAAGCGTGATGTCATTCTGTGTGACCTGCGTGACAGTAGTTGTTGAAGCAGGCTTTGTTGAAGTGGCTTGCGTAGCCTGCTGAGAAGGATTAGAGCCTGCATGTGCTGTTTGCTGTACCGGTTTGTTAGCAGGTGAAGATTGGCGCGGTGCGGTAGCTGCCTTTGCTGCGTCGGCTTTCAGTTGGTTCACCTCCCTGTGGAGTTGGCGAACCTCACTCTGGAGAGCATTCCACTCGGCTTCAGATACGACAAAATCACCTTGCACAGGGTCGATAACCAACTCCGGCTCCTCTTGCTCCATATCACTGGGAGTGCTCTCCCAACGAATAAGACCGGTAGCCCACAATACAACTACGATAATAGCAACTACTACCAAGAATAGCAGCACCTTAATAAAACCTCCGTGGTTCTCTGTTCTTTCGTCATCCATAATATCAGTTTATTTTTACTTATAAAATCATTGTTTTTAACATCTTTCCATCCATTGCTTTACCTGCTCAATGCACCATGGCAGTTGGTCACGAACTTGTTGCACCCAAAAGCGCATGACATCCCATCCTTCGCGCATCAATGCTTGATTTCGCAATTGGTCCTTATAACTGAGTTCTCCCGTCCACGCCTGATGATACATAGCTCCATCTACTTCTATGTCAAGTTTTTTACCGTTATGGAATAGGGCAAGGTCTAAATAGTATTTATCTACATGATATTGAGCCGTTACAGGAATGCCTGCATCGGAAAGAGCTTTCTGTAAAATATGCTCCCATTCTGAAACCTCAACAGGTGCATTTTCTCCGCTACTATATTCTGCAAAGTGTTCCAGATAGCTAACACCACATTGCTTGCAATACTTTTTATCACCGACTGTTACAAGCAATGCACGAGCACGTGTTATCGCCACATTGAATAAGTTTCCTGTGGATTTAAGGAACATTAGACTTTGCGACTTTGTCCCTTCTGAAACTACAGGAGAGAAAATTATTACATCCCGTTCATCCCCTTGAAATTTGTGAACTGTATCAATAAGTATTTGGTTGTGTAATTCTAAATGATTGCGCAATTCTGCGTCTCGCTCCAAAGCTTTGGTAATCATTTCTGCTTGCAAATGAAAAGGAGTGGTAACACCAATGCTTCCTTCGAATTCAAGTTCAACAGCTAAGCGATGGAGAATCCTTATTACACCTTCTGCCTCTTTGAGGTTATATGCTCCGCCTGATTCCGGACGAATAGTCTTTCCTTTAATATCCATCCATTGCATTCCAAGAATAGGTTTGCCGTTGTTTGGAGACTGTAAACGGCTATAATCAGTGGCTATGCGGAGCGTGTTGTCGTAGAATTCCTGATTCGAGAACTGAATAATATCAAGAAAACTCCGATGGTGGTCTCGTAACTGGATGATATTTTCCGGCTCTGTCATACTTTCTGCCAGATCATATATAGAACTGCTTCGGTATGACCACCGGGCTTCTATTTGGTTGTTAAGAATGAGAGATAAATCTGTTTGCTTGCTCAATAGACAAATATGATTCAATTGCTGTTTGTCTCCAATTACTGCTACACGTTTAGCACGCATAAGCAACGGAATCATGGAAGCTATGTCGCATTGACTTGCCTCGTCTATAATGAGCAAATCATATACTGCTTCTTTGAATGGAAGTCTTCTGCGTGCACTTAAGGATGTAATGGCACTGACAGGCAACATGGATTTGAGAGCAGGCGTGTACGAATCTACATGGTCATGTTCAAGCAAACTTATATAGTTGTGCAGTTCTCCTCTATTCTTGGCATTAAAAATACTGATATGTTCATTTAGCCATGCGTTCCAAGCTGTCTTTGCTTTTGCTTGCAATTCCACTTGCTCGCCCATCATTGCTGCATCAAGTTGTTCAAGGGATACAGACTCGCAAACATCTTTAAGCAAACTGTCGTATGTGGCAATTAAGTTTAAATTATCTATCAGTGAGTTGAAACTATTATCAAATTGCATCCATTCACGGTCATTGGCAGCATAATCGATAGAAAGTCCCTGATAGTATTTTCTCAAAAAGGAGTTTATAGTTTCTGCAGCCTCTTTAACACGCTCTGTAATTTTATTTTTCCACCTATTTCTGAAAATCTTGTCCAGCAAGCGAGAAGGACCATCTTTTAAGGCTGTTCTGCAATGAACGAAATCTTTATACGCATTTATTACTTTGCTTATCTCATTTTCTGTTATTACACCAATAATATGTTGGTATTTGTCTCTGATTGCACAAACATCTTGCTCTATTTCATCAAGTTTGTTCCTCGTTTGGACAATCTGGTCTTTTTGCCTACGTTTTGAGGTATAGTTAGAATATACTCTGTTATATGCACCTATAGCATCCGAAAAGGATTTATCTTTTCTTCTTGCCTTTTCCCATTGTTGTGCGTAATCGGAAATACATTGTTGGGCACTCTTTTCGTATCGGAGCACCAACGGAAGTTCTTTGTTTAAGGAGTTGACTCGTTTGACTACAACATCAACAGCATTGTTATTTTTACTTGTAAACAGGACACTCTGTCCTGCCATCGCTGCATTGATGATTAGATTGGCAACAACTTGTGTTTTTCCGGTCCCCGGAGGCCCTGCTATCAAGGTAACATCTGCACTCAATGCTGACCGAACTGCTGCTTCCTGTTCGTCATTTAATGGGAGTACTTTTAATATTTCCTTTTCAAATTGTGGATTCCTATTAAACTGCTTGTGTATAAATTTCCATAACACAGAATGACAAATATCCAAGTCTCCATATTCTTCAAGACGGGCTAACTCATTACTTAGTCCGACAGTATAAGGAGTAGGCTCTTTGGCAAATAGAATGGCTCTATTCAAAATGCCATCTCTATCTCCAATACGCATTGGTCCTTTTTGCAGGTCTTCTATATCGAGAATGTCTAGCCAATCCCAATCCGGGCGAACCGTTTTAAGCAAATTAACCTTTTCTGCTAAATCTGAAAACGCTGCATGCCCGTCTGAAAAACCCAACTCTGCTTCGAGTTCTCGCAGTTCATAGATATTCTCTGTTTTTTCGTTTGTGGAGTATTTGTCTATTATATCTTTGTTTATCAACAGTTCGTCATCTATCGAAAACCCTTCCGGCTTACCGTGCGTTCCGTCGCTGTAAGTGATATGAATAATAAATATTGGCGAAAGAAAATGTTTGACTTTAAGAACAGGATAGCCAATCAACAAATCCATTTCCTTCTCTTGGTTTCCCCGTAAAAAAGCGCCAATATCAGGTTTCTTCAAAATACTATCATTTATCCAAGGCAATGTGATAAAAGATTGTTCATCTTTCATTGATGCCCGAAAAGTAGTATTGCTTTCCAACGCAACACAACTGATATAGTATTTACAAAGTCCTTTTAATGTCATGTATTTCTTAAACATTTCTATTCCCGCTCATCGGTCGGTGGATAATTCTTTGGCGGCGGCTAAGGATTTTTGTAATTGGCGCAGAAGAACCTCTTTGGATGGCAGTTCGGTCAGATATTGCGCTACCCGGATGCCCGACTTATCCAATTGAAGCAAGTTTATCTGTTCCTCGCTTCCTTCCGTACACAATAGTAATCCAAGCGGTGACTCTTCACCCGGTTGCATCTCATTCTGCTCCAACCAACG
>ODAI011699984.1_pt1 | contig 11637 bp, 10 predicted proteins | sample 1539321 | NCBI WGS metagenome assembly ODAI01 (sample SAMN02144231, study PRJEB22623) | gut metagenome | biome: sheep rumen | host: Ovis aries | place: New Zealand
AGGGATGCACGGACAGCCGGAGCAGTCTGTACAATGACGGTCTTGTTCGGATCGTTGAGTGCCTTTACAACTTCAGAGATATTTTCCTTTTCTGTCAGAGCACCGACCGGGCAGTTAATGACACACTGTCCGCACTGCATGCAGTTGACGTCCATGAAGCTCTTGTTGTAAACCGGCGCAACGATTGTCTTGAAACCGCGGTTCTCAAGACCGAGGATACCGAGACCCTGAACCTTGCGGCAGGTCTCAACGCAGCGTTCGCAGAGAACACACTTGCTGGTATCACGTACGATGCCATAGCTGAAGTCATCGTACTGCGGCTCGGTGTGCTCGCCTTCAAACTTGTTGTCACGGATTCCAAGATCTTCTGCCAGCTTCTGCAGTTCGCAGTTCTGATTGCGCTTGCAGGAAAGGCAGTTCTTGTTGTGGTTGGACATGATGAGCGAAACGGTATTTTTCCGTCCGCGCAATGCACGTTCACTGTTGGTGAATACTTCCATGCCCTCACTGACCGGAGTCGTGCAGGCAGAAAGCAGAGTTCTTCCGTTCTTGACTTCTACCAGACATACGCGGCAGTTACCGGAACGGTTCACATCTTTCAGATAGCAGAGTGTGGGAATGTTGATTCCAGCATTGCGTGCTGCTTCAAGGACAGTCATTCCCGATTCTGCAGTTACGTTTACATTGTTAATTCTCAGATGTACAGCAGTCATCGTCATTCTCCTTTCATCAGCGACGCACAACCGCGCCGAAGCGGCATGCGTTCATACAGCTGCCACACTTAATGCACTTCTCAGGGTCAATCTTGAAGACTTCCTTGCCGGCAACACCGGAAATCGCGTTGACCGGGCATCCTCTCGAGCAGAGCGAGCACTTGCGGCACTTGTCCGGATCGATCGAGTATGTGAGGAGGTCCTTACATACGCCTGCCGGGCAGCGTTTTTCAAGAATATGAGCTTCATATTCATCACGGAAATGAGAAAGTGTGGAGAGAATCGGGTTCGGTGCTGTCTGACCAAGACCGCAGAGCGCAGTATCCTTGATCTCATGGCAGAGCTGCTCCATTTCATCGAGCATCTCCATGGTTCCCTCACCCTTTGTGATCTTCGTCAGCATCTCAAGCAGACGCTTGGTTCCGACACGGCACGGGGTGCACTTTCCGCAGGATTCTTCGACGATAAATTCCATATAGAACTTCGCTACGTCGACCATGCAGTTGTCCTCATCAAGAACAATCATACCGCCGGAACCCATCATGGATCCTGCAGCTACCAGGTTGTCATAGTCAATCGGAGTATCGAGTTCTTTTTCGGTAAGGCATCCGCCGGAAGGTCCGCCGGTCTGAACTGCCTTGAACTTCTTGTCATTCGGGCATCCGCCGCCGATCTCATAAATGATCTCGCGCAGTGTGGTTCCCATCGGAATCTCTACAAGACCGGTATTGCGGATCTTTCCGCCGAGCGCAAATACCTTTGTGCCCTTGGACTTTTCCGTACCGATGGAGGAGTACCATGCGGCACCCTTGTTGATGATCTGGGCGACATTTGCCAGTGTCTCAACGTTATTGATGGAAGTCGGCTTACCCCAGACACCCTTGACCGCCGGGAACGGAGGTTTCGGACGAGGCATACCACGCTGACCTTCAATAGATGCGATCAGAGCTGTCTCTTCACCGCAGACGAATGCACCTGCGCCAAGACGGATTTCAATATCAAAGTTGAAACCGCTGCCGAAAATATTGTCACCGAGCAGCCCCAGCTCGTGAGCCTGACGGATCGCAATCTTCAGACGGTGTACGGCAATCGGATACTCTGCACGGATATAGATATATCCCTTATGCGCGCCGACTGCGTAAGCCATGATGGCCATACCTTCAAGGACTGCATGCGGATCGCCTTCCAGAATGGAACGGTCCATAAATGCGCCCGGGTCGCCTTCGTCAGCGTTGCAGATGACATACTTCTCATCACCCGGCTGATCCTTTTCAAACTGCCATTTGACACCTGTCGGGAAACCTGCGCCGCCGCGTCCGCGGAGTCCGCTGGCCTTCATCTCATCGATGACTTCCTGCGGTGTCATGGAGGTCAGAGCCTTTGCAAGTCCCTGATAACCATCGATGGCAATATATTCTGTGATATCTTCCGGACCGATTCTGCCGCAGTTGCGCAGTGCAATACGCTGCTGCTTCTCGTAGAATTTGATCTTTTCAATATCATGAATGCGCTGCTTTGTCTCCGGATCTTCGTCATACAGCTGCATGTCTTCAATGACGCGTCCGTTAACGATATGTTCCTCAACAATACGCTCTGCATCTTCCGGCTTTACATGGCAGTAATAAATGTTATCCGGGAAAATGGCCATGATCGGGCCCTTCTGGCAGAGACCGAAGCAGCCTGTTTTTACAAGGTTAACTTCTCCCTGAATACCGCGCTTTACCAGTTCCGCTTTCAGATTTTCGATGATCTTGTCGGAATTGGAAGCGTGACATCCGGTACCGCCGCAGGTAAGCACATCAAGACGGATCTTGTCATCCGCAGGCTTGTCCATGCCTTCGCGCAGCGCAACTTTACTTCTGGACTGCTCACGCAGCTCATTTAATTCATTTACACTGTTCATACGTTGTTCTCCTGGATGTTATCAAGCAAGCTTTTCTGCGGCCTTGATACGGTTGATTTCAGCAGTAACTGTTTCCTTCGTGCAGTTACCGAATACCTTACCGTCAATGACACAGACAGGCGCAAGACCGCACGCACCAAGGCATCTTGTAGCGTCGAGCGAGAAGATGCCGTCATCGCTGGTGGAGTTGATCTGTGTACCTGTAAGAGCCATGGTCTCATCAATCAGTGCCTGTGCACCCTTGACGTAACATGCAGTTCCAAGGCAGATGTTGATGACATGTTTCCCCTTCGGGCTTGTTGTGAACTGCGCATAGAAGCAAACGACACCGTAAACTTCCGCAACACTTGTACCGGTAGCTTCCGCAATCTTTTCCATTGCTTCAAACGGTACATACCCGAGAGAATCCTGCACGTCGTGCAGCATTACGATCACCGGTCCGGGTTCATTCCGGTGACGTTCGACAATCTCGTCGATTGTCTTGAGAGAATCCTGGTTCAGTCTCTCCATCACAGCTCCTCCTTCATTCGCTGAGCCTGCAGCCAGCCAAAGAGCAGATCAATTGCGACTGACAGCAGAATAATAACAATCGTCCATGCGACGATTCCGGCAGTATCAAGATTGAGTCTTGCATAATTCATACTTCGTCCGATACCGCTTCGTACCTGGCCGAGAATTTCAGCCATAATACCTACTTTCAGGCCGAGACCGGCAGCCGTTTTTCCGGTTGCGAGTATCTCGGGGACCAGATCCGGCAGAATTCTGTACTTCAGCCGGAAAAAGAATGTCTCAGGATACATCAGTTCAACTTCCCTGAGCGAAGCGTCTGTATCTGTAAGCCGATTTGAAAATGCGTTGGCAAATACAGGAAACAGAATCATGAAACTGACAGCACTTACTGCCCCTTCCGCGCCAAGCCATATCAGCGCAATAACAATGTAGCTGATATTAGGGATGGTCCGCGTTATCACAAGCAGAGGTGAAATACATGACTGAAAACGCGGGAACCGCTCGGCAAGGATACTGATGACAAGTGCCGCGGCAAATGAAAGAAAGAACCCTTTTGCGACACGGAACAGCGTCGAACCGACAGCCGCATAAAACTCTGCTCTTGTGAACAGTTCAGCCGTTCGCATAAGTGTTTCCAGCGGATAAGGAATCAGAATATCGTTGTGAACACTGACGGCGGCAATCTGCCACAGAATCAGTATAAAAATCACACTGAAAACATGTTCTCTTTTCATGCCTGTACAATTATAGCATGTAAAAATCAAAAAAACGGCTGAATCACAGCCGTTACGTACTGAAACAGGCAGTCGGTATCTGCCTGTTTCAACGCTTTTCCTTTTTGAATCCTGTGTTTACTTGATGATTGTGGACTCCGCATCGGCGATTCCGAAGAGTTCACCGAATTTCTTGAGTTCTTCAACGTGTTCGGATGCACGGACAACATTGATGTTCAGACGCTTCCAGACCTTTGCTACAACCTGTGCATTCGGAATACCAAGCGCTTCCGCACCGCCTGCGCTTTCAATTGCCTTGACGATTGCTTCTTCACCAAGATCACCAGCCGCAAGAGAGAATACATTCATTACCGCAAAGAGGCCGTCAATATCTGCCTTCTTCTCTGCATATGCATCTTCACGAACGAAGAGTGCTGCCTGCGGGAATCCGCTGCCGTCACCCCAGTGGCTCTGCACATCATCGATGATTTCGAGTTCCTTGCCGCTCTCCTTTGCCTTGGCAATAATTGCAGTAGCATTCGGTTCTGCAAGCATCGCGACATCCGCATTGCCTGCCATCAGTGCAGCACTTGCGTCAGCGGTGCTGTTATACCAGGTAACTGTACTCATATCGAGGGCATTTCCGTAAACTTCGCTGAATACCTTGCCGGTTACAGACTGTTCGCCAAATGAAGCAACATTTGTCCAGGTGGATGCATCAGCAGCTGTGCCCTTCGGTCCTACGATATACAGGTTTCCCCAGGTCACAACACCAAGCATCTTATACGGAGATTTGCCTGCCTCCGCAAGTTTCATGCCAAGGTTGCTCGGCGCAACGATAATGTCATATTCCGGTTCCGGATTGACAAGCGCTGCCTGAAGCGGATCAGCACCTTCAACAAAATCAACCTTGAGGCCGCCTACAACAGCCGGTACAAGTGACAGTGCCGGTGCACCGGACGGAGCCAGAACCTTGAGATCTACATTGATATCCGCATTTCCCTCTAATACCGCGTTGATATCAACACCAGCGCCCTCTGCTGCCTGTTCAACTGTCTCTGCAGCCTGCTCGACTGTTTCTTTTGCTTCCTCAGGAAGCGCACTGGCTGCCGGACTCTGTTCCGACGTTGCAGTTCCGCAGCCCGCAAGCATCAGCCCTGCCAGTAATACACTTAAAAACTTTTTCATCTTTCCTCCACTTATAGTTTCTGATATGCCGTCTTGACCGAAATTCCCTTAACGTTACCAAGCTTGCCTGTTATTGCGCTGATCAGTTCATTCGGCGCATCCACCGCAACGCTGATCAATGAGACATTCTTTGCGCGGTACGGAATTCCCATACGGCCTATCACATAAGAACTGTATTCATGCAGAATACGATTCACTTCATCTGCCGCATCCATATCTTCGACAACGATCGCAATCACAGCTATTCTTGTTTCCATCATTCTCTCCTCTTTACCGAAAAAAGCCCTGTCAAATGACAAGGCTCAGCAGAAAAAATAATAAGATATTTCGCTGCCTCGTATCGCTCCGAATAAATCATTGCGGTCAGATGACAGTAATTACTATATCACCATTTTTTCAAACATCAACACTGATGATCCTACTGCCGGTTGATACAAAAAGGAAGCCGCTTCAGAGCAGCTTTCCCGATTGATGCAGTTTACTTCGAATATACCGGGTAAAGGTACAGATTCGAACCGGTATTCTTGATATATGCTCCCGGCTTCCATCTGACATATCCGGTGTTAGCAGCGTAGTCCCAGCCAACAAGGTGCATTCCTTCCGGTGTCCAGGATACTGTCTTCGGCGCAACCCAGTACTGACCGACATAGACCGTATACTGAACTCCGTCTGCTTCCATCATGTTCTTACGGCTGAAGTCCACATCGGAAGACGGTGCAGGAGTCGGAGCCGGCTTATCGCCGCCCTGTCCGCCGGAACCCTGCTTTACAAGATGCGGTGTTCCGTCATTTCCGAACCACCAGTAGTTGTTGTAGTCATCGCGATAGATGTAGTATCCGTCATTGCTGCGGTGGGAATAATAGTAAGTGTAGTTGTTAACTCCAGACTTCCAGTAGCTTCCCTCCGGATAGCCATAGGTCCAGCTCTGCGGCATTCCGCCTGCCGCAAACCACCAGTTTCTGCCGTATGCGTCGGTGTAAACATTGTATCCGTTCGGAGATGTAAAGGAATAATAGAACGTATAGTTGTTTACAGACGGCGCAGGTGCGGGAGCCGGTGCCGGTGCGGGCTCTGTTCCGTACATATGCAGAATTCCGTCATTTCCAACGGTATAAAGCTTTCCATCCGGGCTCTTGTATACGTTGATTCCGCTGACTGTTGTGTAATATGTCAGGCTGTACTGTGTGATCGTCTTTGCAGCTGCTGCAGAAGCACCATCAAGACGGTTTCCGTATGCGTCCAGGTAGGTACGGTTTCCGTAATCATCATAGACCCATGAATATCCGTTCTGAGAATATATGGTCCATCCCTTTCCGTTGATCTGCCATGTGTAAGGACCTTCAATATCGCCCCACGGGCCAAGACCTGCAGTCTGTGCGGCTACTGGAGTAACGTTCATGCCAAGCATTACAATTCCGCAAATCACTGCCACAAAACTGATAAATAATTTCTTCATGTATAGGATTACCTCCTGCTCTATTTTAAATGCTTATTATTTAAATTGATATAAGAATCTTTACAAATGCTGTCTTTTTTCAGCATTCAGCCAGATCAGTGCATGTTTAAGCGGTATCTATTGTTTATAACCGCGTCAGATCAGGCCCCCATCAGCTTTGCGTGCGGGTACAGTGCGCGGAAAATCCGCTCATTGGTTTCCTTCAGACTGCTGCTGATTCTCTGAATTTTATCGTCACCTGCCATAATCAGTGAGCGTACACAGTTAAACAACTGAAGATAAATCATATTTTATTCACCCTCCCGGTGGAAATACCCACCCTATTCTTTACGAATGACTGCGGGAGTTTCCTTGAAGGATGAACCAGGATTTGTCTGCAGTAAAAAACAGACCTCCTGCGAAGCCTGTTCTTTGTAAAACTCTGAGATTTAACGGCGGCTTTCAATTTCTGCCATCATCGCATCCAGGAATTCATCCAGGGACATCTTAACTGCATCCTTGGATCCGTAACGGCGGACAGTAACGCTGTTCTCATTCATTTCGCCTTCACCGACAACGACCTCAACCGGAATCTTGGAAGTCTGTGCTTCACGAACGCGATAACCAAGCTTTTCATTACGGTCATCGATGGAAACACGCATGCCGATCTTCTTCATTGCATGAAGGACCTTTTCGGCATATTCATGATGTGCTTCCGGAGAAACCGGAATGATAACTGCCTGCTTCGCCGCAAGCCAGAGCGGCAGAACACCCTTTGTCTCTTCCAGCAGGAATGCGACAAAACGATCCAGGCTTCCGAGAATCGCACGGTGAATGACAACCGGACGTACTTTTGCGCCGGTATTGTCTACATATTCAAGTTCAAAGCGTTCCGGAAGCTGATAGTCCAGCTGAATCGTGGAAAGTGTAACATCATGGCCAAGCGCAGAACGCACCTGTACATCGATCTTCGGTCCATAGAACGCAGCTTCGCCGATTGCTTCATAGAACGGAACATTCATTTCCTTCAGAATTTCACGAAGCTGAGCCTCACTGGTGCTCCAGAGTTCATCATTGCCGAAGTACTTTTCCGCATTTTCGGGGTCACGGAGCGACAGACGGAAGCTGTAGTTTTCAAACCCGAAGTCCTTATAAACATCAAGAATCAGTTTTGTGACATTTTTGATTTCCGATGCAATCTGATCCGGGCGGCAGAAGATATGAGAGTCATTCTGCACAAATGCACGGCTGCGTTCAATACCGGTAAGTGCACCGCTGGCCTCAAACCGGAAGTCATCTGCGATTTCCGCAATGCGGACCGGCAGATCACGATAGCTGTGAAGCGTGCTGCGGTACATGATCATATGTTCAGGACAGTTCATCGGACGCAGGCAGAACTCTTCCCCGTCACGCTCCATGATCGGGAACATATCGTCCTTATAATGCGCAAGATGACCGGAAATCTTATACAGTTTGGTATTAACGACAACAGGAGTCTTTACATGCACGTAACCCTGTGCGAGTTCCTTATCCATGATGTAGTCGGAAAGGATACGGCGAACTGTAAATCCATTCGGGAGCCACATCGGCAGACCGGCGCCAATCGTTTCCGAGAACATGAATATGGAAAGATCCTTTCCAAGTTTCCGATGATCACGCATCTTCGCATCTTCAAGATCCTTGAGATGTGCTTCCAGTTCTTCCGGTGTCGGAAGACATACACCGTAGATACGCTGCAGAACCTTGTTATGTTCATCACCTTTCCAGTACGCGCCGCTGTGCTTCAGAAGTTTGAAGTTTTTCAGCAGTTTTGTATTATCCACGTGGGGACCGCGGCAGAGATCTGTAAAGTCTCCCTGTGTATACATGGAGATATTGGTGCCCGGTTCCATACGTTCAATCAGATCAACTTTATACGGGTCATCCTTGAACTGTTCCAGCGCTTCTTCGCGGGAAATTTCATGCCGTACAATGCGCTTTGCGTCCTTCGCGCATTTTTTCATTTCCTTTTCGATCTTGGCAAGATCCTCATCACGGATTACATCATCACCAAGGTCAATGTCATAGTAGAATCCTTCTTCCACTACCGGTCCTACCCAGAATTTTGCGTGCGGATACAGATGCTTTACGGCCTGCGCCATCAGATGCGCACAACTGTGATTCAGAGTGTTAAGCTGTTCGTTTTCCTTAAAGTTGATCATATTCCTCTCCTGTGAAAATAAAAACGTCCCATAACGAAGGACGCTGGTCTGCGCGGTACCACCTTGTTTCCCATGTCATGCATGAGCACTTATCTTTCCTTTAACGCAGGAGTTACGGCTGCCCATTACGGCGCTGCTTCCAGGCGGTAACCAATGTTCTGTGCGATGACCTCTCACCAGCCGGTCATCTCTCTGATTCCATTACACAGGTCATGTCCTGTTCAACACATTTCTTTTTTTATAACGCAGTTAATTCACAAAGTCAAATGACTGTGCGAATCAGCTGTTCTGAATCAGACGGTTACGCTGTTTCGAAGCACGGTTCTGCCACCCTCCCTGCAGATAATATGCAATAAACAGAAGACTGGTAAGTATCCATGAGACCGGGTAACAGAGAAGTGTATCAAAGACCGTCTTTCCGGGAAATCCGACGATCCATACAATTCGAAGCAGACCGATTCCAAGTGCCGTAATAATCATCGGAACAAGCGAATCCCCGCAGGAACGAATACTGCTGGACAGAATCTCAACACCGACAAATGTCCCCCAGAACGGCGCAATAAAGCGCATCAGGGACACACCAATCGATATAACGGACGGATCAGCGGTAAACAGACGATAGATCGGCCGCGCAAACAGAAGACAGAATGCACTGATTGCAGTACTGCCAATCAGATAGATTCCGAACGATTCGCGGATTCCCTTATGAACGCGGTCCACTTTGCCTGCGCCGTAATTCTGGCCGCAGAATGTCATGACCGATGTGCCAAGCGCACCGGAATAATTCCAGAACATCGCGTCGATCTTTCCGAATGCTGTATAAGCCGCAACCGTATCAGTTCCGTATCCGTTTACCGAAGCCTGAATAAAGAGATTGGCAACCGAGTAAAGCATGGACTGGATACCGGTGGGAAGTCCAATGATCAGAATCTGTTTTAATACCGAAAGATCAAGATGCATATTACGGAAGGAAAACTGATAACAGTCATGAGACATTTTAAGCGTCCGCAGGATCAGGAAACAGCTAACTGTCTGGGCAATGATCGTAGCGGTTGCGGCGCCCTCCACTCCCATATGAACAATTGCGACAAGAACGATATCAAGAACAATATTGATCACACAGGAAACAATCAGAAAATACAGCGGCCGTCTGGAATCACCGACTGCGCGCAGAACAGCTGCGCCGGTGTTGTATATCAGTGTCGGAAGCAGACCAGCAAAATAGATCCGCATATAAGACAGTGAATACGGAAAGATTTCGTCCGGTACATTCAGAAGACGAAGAATATACGGCGCAGCAGCAATCCCTACAAGAGAGAGAATTCCGCCAAGAACAAGGGACAGTGCCATGCCTGCATCTACGCCTTTCCGCACACCTGCTCGTTCGCCTCGTCCGTAATACTGCGCAACAACAACCGTTGCGCCGGAAGACAGTCCGGCGACAAAGTTTACAAGAAGATTGATAACAGTACCGGTTGACCCGCCGACTGCGCCAAGCGCTTCCTTACCTACTGCGTTTCCGACAACGATTGCGTCTACCGTATTGTAGAGCTGCTGAAAGAGCGTTCCAAAGAATACCGGAAAGAAGAATAAAAGAATCTGACGATAAATAACACCGTTCAGAAAATCAGTTCTACGCTGGCGGAATAAATTTCTCATACAGGAAAGCATTCTATCACTGTATGAATTCAAATCAATCAAAATAATTAAAAGAATTAATCAGCAGATGATAAGCCGGAAGAAATGAAAAAAGAGGATCGGAATAAACCGGTCCTCTCTTCCCCAATATAATTACTTGGATTTCTTAGCAGCTGTCTTTTTTGCAGGAGCAGCCTTCTTAGCAGCTGTCTTCTTCGCAGGAGCAGCGGCCTTCTTAGCAGCTGTCTTCTTCGCAGGAGCAGCAGCCTTCTTGGCAACTGTCTTCTTTGCAGGAGCAGCAGCCTTCTTGGCAACTGTCTTCTTTGCAGGAGCAGCAGCCTTCTTAGCAGCTGTCTTCTTCGCAGGAGCAGCATTCTTAGCAACTTCCTTCTTCGCAGGAGCGGCAGCTTTCTTGGCAACTGTCTTCTTCGCAGGAGCGGCAGCCTTCTTAACAGCCTTCTTCTTAGCAACAACAGCTTTCTTCGGTTCAGCTTTCTTAGCAGCAGCCTTCTTTACAGCAGGCTTCTTTGCTTCAGCTTTCTTAACAACCTTCTTTTCAGCCATGAGATATCCTCCTTTCTTGCCTCCTTCTATCCCCAAAAGGCATCAGCCAATATAGGATACTTTCAATAGATTACTTCTTTTTTGCCTTTTTTGCAGGTGCTTTTTTCGCAGGAGCCTTCTTGGCAGCAGCTTTCTTGACCGGTGCACCGACCTTGATTGCTGCCTGAGCCGCCGCAAGACGAGCGATAGGTACACGGAACGGCGAGCAGCTTACATAGTTCAGTCCAACTGTCTGGAAGAACTCGATGGACGCAGGGTCACCGCCGTGTTCACCGCAGACACCGAGATGGATATCCGGGCGTGTTGCACGGCCGTTCTTTGCAGCCATGGCAATCAGCTGACCAACACCGTTTGTATCAACATGAGCGAACGGATCAGACTCATAGATGTGCTTGGAATAGTAGTCATCCAGGAACTTGCCCGCATCATCACGCGAGAAGCCGAATGTCATCTGTGTGAGGTCGTTTGTACCGAAGCTGAAGAATTCAGCGGTCTGAGCAATTTCACCTGCGAGCAGAGCTGCACGCGGAATCTCAATCATGGTACCTGCCTTGTATGTCTGCTTTGTTGCCTTGGCAGCCTTGATTGTTGCATCAGCAGTCTCTCTGACGATCTTGACAACATACTCAAGTTCCTTCGGTTCACCGACAAGCGGAATCATGATTTCAGGAACAACCTTCCATCTCGGATGCTTCTTGTTGACCTTGATCGCAGCCTTGATGATGGCACGAGCCTGCATCTCACCGATTTCCGGATAGGTAACATCGAGACG
>ODAI010801427.1_pt1 | contig 11636 bp, 7 predicted proteins | sample 1539321 | NCBI WGS metagenome assembly ODAI01 (sample SAMN02144231, study PRJEB22623) | gut metagenome | biome: sheep rumen | host: Ovis aries | place: New Zealand
TCTTTAAACAAATCAAATATTTTATCTTGTGCTTCATTATAGTCAGTTCCATCTTCCAATGCTATCTCTATTTCCATATATGGTTCTAAACCTTCAACATCGTCAAGGCTTATCTCAAAATTGTCAAGCTTAAAGTATTCTCTGTTCTTTTTGACAGTTCTTACTTCCTTAAACCCTAAGTTTTCAAAGATCCTGCTGCATTTGTCGCTGTCCTCTATCTTCATCTCAACTTCTTCCCTAGTCTTGCTTTTTTTATCTATTTTAGGGCCTTTATAAGTTATGAATAAATTGTGTGAGTCTTCTGTTATTGTTTCTCTTATTCTTAAAGCCTCATCAGTTTCAGCAAAGTCTTTAACTGGGCTGTTAAAGTATCTGTCAATCTGCTTTTCTGTTTTTGTTTTAATTGCATTAATTTGGTCTAGTTTCACTTTTATGTCTTCAAAATTATCGATTTTTGCTTTGACTTCTACTTCTATCATATTATCCCTTCAAATATGAATTCTTCAATTCTTGGTTTTTATAAAATCTATTTTTTGTCAAAAGTTTCTATCAGTTCAAATAAGTTTTTTAAATTCTCATTTATTGAATTTTTAACTTAAGAATTTCTATTTTTTAATTTAAAACTTATCTTTTATTATTTATACTTTTTCCCTTATTATTTAAAAAATTATTCTAAGATTTTTTGTTTTTATTTCATGAAACAATAAAATTATTACTTTTGCCTTATTTCATAATATTTTTATGATTTTTTAAAAATTTTTCAATTAACTTTATATACTATTTAAATAATATATTTTATTAGTAAAAATTTTATTAAATAATTTATTAATTTTACCGTTTTTTTTATATTAGATTTTTTCATTTGTAAAACTAAAATTATATTGATTTTTTAAAATATTTACTTACTTTTTTTAAATTTGATTTGGAGGTATATAATTGACCGATGTTGATATAAAAATTGAAAACATTGTAGCTTCTGCTAGCATTGGTAAAGATATCGTTCTTACTGAAGTTGCTGAAGCATTAGAAGGTGTCGATTTTAATAGAGAACAGTTTCCAGGTCTAGTCTTTAAACTTCAAGACCCTAAAACTGCAGCTTTGATTTTTAGTTCTGGTAAACTCGTTTGTACTGGCGCTAAATCTATCGATGATTCTAAATTAGCTATTAAAAAGACAGTCGATCTTATGAGAAAAATTGATACTGAAATTCCTCATGAGTTTGATATTAAAATTCAAAATATTGTTGCTTCTGCAAATTTACAATCCACATTAAATTTAGAAGCAGTTGCTTTGGAATTAGAAAACACTGAATATGAACCTGAACAATTCCCAGGTTTAGTTTACCGTTTATCTGATCCTAAAGTAGTTTTATTATTATTCGGTTCCGGTAAAGTAGTATGTACCGGTGCAAAAACCAAACAAGACGCTAGGTTAGGTGTTGAAAACGCTAAAGCTAGACTTAGCGAATTGGACTTAATATAATTTGGTGATATATTTGATTAAACTTGTAGTATTTGACTTAGATAATGTTATTATTGATGGTGAGGGCATAGATGAGATTGGAAAATTGGTAAATATTGAAGATCAAATTGCAAAAATCACTGAGCAAGCTATGCAAGGTGAAATCGACTTCGAAACATCCATTAAGAAAAGAGTTGGGCTTCTTAAAGGAGCTTCTACTGAAGATATTAAAACATTAGCTAATGAAATGCCTCTAATGGAAGGTGCTGAAGAAACTATTTCCGGATTAAAGGAAAATGGTTTTGATGTAGCTATTATAAGTGGCAGTTTTAATATAATTGCCGATGTTATTAAGGAAAAACTAAATGTGGATAATGTATTCACAAATTCACTTGTTGAAGAAAACGGGGTCTTAACAGGTGAAGTTACTGGACCATTAGTATCTGGTTCAAAATTAGATGTTTTATCTAAATTCATTGAAGACAAAGACATTTCTTTAGAGGAATGTGTTGCTGTTGGAGATGGAGCTAATGATATTTCTATGATTGAATCTGCTGGTTATGGTGTTGCATTCAATGCTAAACCTGCTTTAAAAGAAAATGCAGATATTATTGTAGAAACCCGTAATCTTACCGACGTCTTAGATGTCGTTATTAACTTAAATTCTGAAAACACTGAAGAGGGTGCTGACGTGGATAAAGAAGTTGAAATTGAAACTGAAGTAGTTGAATCTACTGATGTAGTTGTCGAAAATCAAGAAGAACAAGTTGCAGACGCAACTGAAGAAGTAGTTGAAGAAGAAGCAGAAGAAGTTGTTGAAGCTGAAGAAGAAGTAGTTGAAGAGGCTGCTGAGGAAGAAGCTGAAGAGGAAGTAGTTGAGGAAGCTGCTGAGGAAGAAGCTGAAGAGGAAGTAGTTGAGGAAGCTGCTGAGGAAGAAGCTGAAGAAGAAAAACCTAAAAAATCTAAAAGGAAAAACTCTCTTCCAGAACCTGTTGATTTTGAATTAGCTGATACCATTGAAGGAGTCAGAGCTCAAAAAGACGAAAGGGAAGAACTCATCGCTAATGTTGCTGATGAAAGAGAAGCTTTCAACAGAGAAGCTAAAGAACAACGTAAAATCCGTGATGAATTAAACTCTGAATTAAAAGAAAACTTAGCAAAAGCTATTGAATACAGAGACCAACGTAATGAAATCAACAAACAAGTTGAAGAAAACAAGAAAGCACGTAATAAAGTAAACGAAGAAATCAAAAATCTCGAATGGTCTTCTGGTAAAAGAGATAAAATCAAGATTGAAACTGAAATCAAAAAGATTGATAAGATCATTGAAACCAGAGTTTTAGACATCAAAAAAGAAAATCAGCTTGTTAAAACAGCAAACGATTTAAGAAAACAACTTGCAGAAATCAAAGAAGACAACAAAGTTAAAGAAGAAGCTGCTGAACTCAAGAAAAAATCTGAAGAGTATCACGCTAAAGTTGTCGAACTTTCTGAACAAGCACAAGAAGCTCACGAACAAATGCTTTCTTACTTTAGAAAAACCGATGAAATAAGAACTGCTGCTGATGAAGCACACAAATTATTCATCCAAGCTAGGAAAAACGCTTCTGCTAAACATGAAGAATTTAAAGGCATTTTAAGTGAAATTCATGTTATCAATAAAAAATTAGGAAGCAACAGATCTAGAAGGCGCAGACCTGAAAAATCTAGCAATGCTCCTGGTAAGAAAAATCGTGAAGAAAAAGAAAGAGCTGAAGCTATCTTCGATAAATTCAAAAACGGTAAAAAATTATCTACTGAAGAGCTTTTACTCTTACAAAAATATGATATTAATTAATTAAATTCTTTTTAATTAATTTTTTATTTTATTTTTATTCTTTTTTAATTTAGATTTTTTTTAATTTTTTTTTTTTTTAATTTAATAATTTTTTTCTATTTTTATTTATTTTATTTAATTTTCTTTATTTTTTATCTATTTTTATATATTGCACTGATTTTATTCTATTTAATTTAATAATCTTTATTTTATTAAATAAGTGATTTTTAGTATTACTTAAATAACTAAAATTACTAAATAACTAAAATTTAAATAATATTAAGTCTAAGTTTATAATATATTCAAATTTTAATTTTGTCAAAAGAGTTCTATACAAAATAGTCTTTTAATAACTAGTTTTGTATACTATAATATAATTAATATTATTATTGATAATTTTATGAATGGTTTTATTGATGGATGATATTATGGATATGGAAAATAATAATGAAGATCACAATCAGGAAGAAAAAACTCAATCAGATAAAGAAGCAAAGATAGAAACTTGTTATACTTGTGGAAAAGAGTTTGATATGAACTCTGATGAAGGTGCACACTATCATTATGGCGAATATCCTATGTGTGGCTATTGTACAAACTTCTTTGGATTTTATAAAGAAGACATGATGGATAATAAGGTAAAAAAGGAATAAAATATTCTAATTTACAATTTATTATTAAATTATTATTCATTTTTCTTAAATTTCCTAATATTTACTTGTTTTATTGAAAGATATTTGATACTTCTTTTTATCAAAATCAATTTTGACTTAACTTAGTTTTTATTTTTTCAAAAAATAGAAAACATTAAATATTAAAATTGAATATAAAATATTTATAATTTCAAATAATTTTTTTTCATTTTGAAAAACCATTAATTTTTTTTAAAGCTTTATTTGAAATTCATTTAAAATTATTATAACAAATTTTACAAAATGAAATTTGTATTTTATTAATAGCAAATTTTTACAAATTGAAATTTATAATTTTATTAAAATTTTTTTTATTATTATGTGATAATATGCATGAGGTAATTATTTCAGAAAAACCAAAATCTGCTGAGAAGATAGCAAAGGCACTTTCTAAAAATGCCCAGAAGAAAAGATACAATAAAAAGATTAATTATTGGGAATTGGAAAGGGATGGTAAACAGATCACTGTTTTATCTGCTGTAGGACATTTATATTCCTTAACTTCTGCTAGCTCTAGAGATAGGTTAGGTTTTGATTTGACTTGGGTTCCTGCTTATGAAGTGGAAAAGCAAAAGTATACTCGAGATTACATTAATGCAATTAAAAAGATGTCAAAAGGCGCAGATAAGTTTATTCATGCTTGCGATTACGATGTGGAAGGAACTTTAATCGGATATAATGCATTGAAGTATGCGTGCGGCAATAATGCTGAAGCTAAAGCTGCCCGTATGAAATTTTCAACCTTGACTAAAAAAGACATCATTGATGCTTATGAGAATTTGATTGATATAGATATTCATCAGGTTGACAGAGGTATTGCAAGGCATATGCTTGACTATTATTATGGTATGAACATTTCCTCTGCATTGATGAGAGCAGTGAGAACATCAAGTTCAAGATACATCAGCTTATCTGTAGGTCGTGTCCAGACTCCAACCTTATCAATTTTGGCAGATAGGGAAAAGGAGATTCAAGCATTCGTACCAGAGCCTTACTGGCAAATCAAAGCAAAATCTGATTATGATATTATAGCAGAACATGTTGAAGGCAAGATCTTTGATGAAGAAAGAGCTAAAAAGATATATGCTGAATGTCAAGGGGCAGATGCTGATGTCAGTAGCGTAAGCGTTAAGGAAACTGTTAGAAAACCACCTATTCCATTTAATTTAGGAGGTCTTCAATCTGAAGCTCACACTGTATTCGGTTTCTCTCCTAAAAGAACTCAAGTGGCAGCTCAAAACCTATATGTTGGAGGATATACATCCTATCCACGTACTTCATCTCAAAAACTTCCAGAGTCCTTGGAATTCAAGACCATTTTTGCAGGCCTTGCTAAGGATCCTGAGTTTAAGAAGCATATAATTGACTTGCCTGCTACTCTTAAGCCTAATGAAGGTAAAAAGACAGATGCAGCTCACCCTGCTATACACCCTACTGGCGTATTGCCATCTAATTTGTCTGCAGATGAGGCAAAGATTTATGAGTTAATCGTTTACAGATTTATCAGTGTATTCTCTGAAGATTCCAAATTGGAAACCATGAAAACCCTTTTGAATGTGGCTGATGAGAAATTCGTATTCTCAAGAAAAAGAGTTTCCTATGAAGGTTGGCTAAAGCATTATCCATTCAAGAAACAGGAAAATGACCAGTTCCCTCCAATCAAGAAAGGCGATAAGCTTAAGATTCATAAGATTCTTGTAGAGGAAAAGGAAACTAAGCCGCCTGCTCGTTATAATGAGGCTTCTCTTATTAAGGAACTTGAAAAGAGAGAGTTAGGTACAAAGGCTACACGTGCAGACATTGTTGCTAAGTTATATGATAGAAAATACATTGAAGGCAAGAAGATTGAAGTCAAGCCTTTAGGTATTAATATGATAGATACATTAAAGCAGTACTGTAATGACCTAACAAGTGAAGAGTTGACTCGTGGCTTTGAAAAAGAGCTTGAAGGAATCTCTCAAGATAAGTTCACTAAAGAACAGATTCTTGAAAATGGTGAAAAGGAAGTAAAAACCATTTTAAGTGAAATCAACCAAAACAAAAAGAATATTGGTGAAAAGCTTTATGGTGCTTATCAGGAAACTAATGTTGTAGGTGAGTGTACTTGCGGAGGCAAATTGATTAAGAGGTACTCTCCAAGAAATAAGAACACATTTGTGGGCTGTTCTAACTTCCCTAAATGTAAGATCACCTATTCCTTGCCGAAAGGAGCTAATATTCTAAAGAAAACATGTCCTAATTGTGGATTGCCTATGATTTCCATTAAGAAGCAAAGTGGAAAAGGCAGAGATCATGTTTGTCTTGACCCTCATTGTGGTAAGGATGTAAGCAGACGAAGGGCTCCTGAAGTCGTTGGAGTATGTCCTGAATGTGGTAAAGACTTATTAAAACGTTCTGGGAGATATGGTGACTTTGTAGGATGTTCTGGATTCCCAAGATGTCGCTTTACCTGCTCACTAGAAGAGCTTAATAATCTTGGAAAGGAAAAGAATGAAAAAGACGTAAAAGGAAATGCTAAGGCTAAAAAGATTGTAAGGTCTGAGGCTAAATAGTTGTTTTCTTTTATTTTAACTTTTTTTTATTCATTATTTCTTTTATTTTAACTTTTTTTTATTCATTATTTCTTTTACTTTTACTTTTTTTATTCATTTTCTTTTATTTTTATTTTTAATCTATCAATTTCTTTTTTTTTAATACTTAATTTTAAACTTTTTTATAAATTCATTTAGAAAACTTTTTATATTACCAATCCTAATTATTATTATCAATATTAGGGGTGATTCTCATGAAAGTATGTCCAAAATGTGGTTTTGAAAACTCTGATGATGATACATATTGTAGAGAATGTGGTGCAAACTTAGAAGAAAATTACAATGACGATTATGATGAAGATGAGGAGTTAATCATGATGGGCGTGTTCGATAGGTGAATAATTTTCTTAAATTTTCATCAAAAGAGCACATATAAACTTCCAATCATTTTCTTTTTCTTCTTATTTTCATATTTTCATTATCTTTTTTTTTTAATTGATTTTCTTTTTTACTCATATTTTAATTTCATAATTATCAAACTATTTTTTAAGCTCTTAATAATTTACTTTATTAGAAAATTATATAAGTATATAAAATGTATATTTAATTATTATTAAATTTAGATTGATTTTTTTAAATCTTAATTTTATTTAATAATCTTAATATATGTTATTAGAAATATATTTTAAAATATATTAATAACTTTATACTAAAAAATAAAAAGAATTTTTTAGCTATTGGGGATTATAATTAGTCTCAATGGTTTAAATTCATTTTAACTCAAATAGATTCTTATTTGAGATTTTTTCTTTAATTAAATAAATAAGATGTTTATTTAGGTGAACTAATAAAAAAATGCATTTTGTTTATTTATGTTTTTATAAAAATATTCGAATATTTATGTAAGAGGATTTTATATGGAAAATCAAAAAGTAAAAACAATTTTAAAATCTGTGGTTATCATAGCTATATTGTTTATTATTGTTTTTGGTCTTAGGGCTCAATCTGCTGATATCGGCGGAGTTCCTAACGATCTTAAAGCATATTATTCCGATGCTAACGGTCTTCCTTACTTCAGTGAAATGGACTCATACTTCAACTACAGGATGACTGAGAACTATATGGACCATGGATACTTTGGTGATACTTTAGTAAATGGTTCCGGTTGGGATATGCACTCATACTACCCGTCTGGTAGGGATGTAGGGTCATATCAGCCGATGATTGCTTATGTGACTTCTGCATTGTATGGACTATTCAACATGTTCCAAAGCATGTCCCTTTTGGAAGTTGCATTCTGGACTGGTGCTATTGTCTCCTCATTTGCTGTAATTCCAGTATATATCTTTACAAGAAGAATTACAAACGATTATGGTGCAATAGCCGCTTCTTTAATCGTAGCTTTAGGTCCGAACTATATTTCACACACCTTTGCAGGATTTTTCGATACAGATATGTTTAACGTGACCCTTCCATTATTCTTTATACTCTTCTTCATTGAAGCGGTAAAAAGCGATAATCTGGTTCACAAGATCATCTTCTCATTACTTGCAATTATTTCAATAGGACTCTTCTCCCTTTCATGGACAGGTTATATGTTCTATGTTGCAGTAATGGTTTTAGTAATGATTGTATTCTTCGTACTCTGTTTCTATCTTAACATTGGTGTTATCGAACCGACAAAAAATTATGGAAGTAAATTACAATGGTTCATTAACCAAAAAGAGTTATTTGCAACAGTATTCATTATTGTTGTAGGTGCTATTGGCTTACTCGCTACTGTTGGATTCAATGGAGTTCTCACAGGTATTGGCGGTCTTACTGGAGGTTTCTCCCTTCAATCTGCTGCTAATAATGTATGGCCTAACGTACTTATTTCCGTTGCAGAGATGCAAATTCCAAGCCTTGTTACCGGTGGACTTGTAGGTTCATTCTTGGCTAATACCGGTGGAGTAGTAAACGGGGTTGGAGGAATCGTATGTCTCTTTGGTGTATTGATAGTATTATACACATTCGTTCAAAGATTATTCAGATTAAGATCTGTTAAAATTAAAGGAGATACCTCTAAACCACACAAATCTAAACGTAAAGCAACCTCTGTTAGAAAAGAACAAGACAGGTTCAGAGTATCCTTAAAGGATATTGGTTCATTCGGTTCAACAGACGAAATCAATAAGAGTAAACGTCTTAACGTGCTTTATTTAAGTTTATTCTTCGTATGGATCATTTCATCTGCAATTGCAGTAACTCAAGGTACAAGGTTTATTCAGGTATTAGTAGTACCTATGGGTATTTGTGCAGGTATATTCGTCGGTTATGCAGCTGATTATGTAAAAGCTAATGTAAGTGATGATAGAACCTTATTGTTAATTGCTATTGTCTCATCCATTTTAATTGCATTGCCAATAACTCAAATCGTTTATGGTTTAGAAAATGCATTGACTATTGGTTTAATTGTATTGGTGATTCTTGTAGCAATTTCATTAGTTGTCATTTATGCTAAAAAATCTGTCAAAGATTCTGATGTTTCAATCAAGAAGGCTTTAGTTGTCGTATTGATTACTCTTGCTTTAGTGTCTCCAACAGTTTGTGGTGCTTATCAAACCACTGCAGCTACTGTTCCAGGTTCCAGTGACCCATTATGGTTTGCTATGGATTATGTTCAAGAAAACTCTACCAACGATACTGTAATCATATCCTGGTGGGACTACGGTTACCTATTCCAAGTTGCATCTGACCATCCAACCGCTTTCGACGGTGGTTCCCAGTCAGGGGATCGTGCATACTGGGTAGGTAAGTCATTGACTACTTCTGACTATGCCCAATCTAGAGGAATCCTCGAGATGTTGGCAACTACAGGTAGCAATGCCTCTGAATTATTAGCTAATTACACTGGAAGCAATGTCACTGCAGTTCATGCTTTAGATGACACACTCGGAAAAAGCAGATCTCAAGCACAAAAGATTTTAGTTAGCGACTATAACTTAACCAGCTCTCAAGCTAAGGCTGTTGTAAAACAATCACATCCAAGCAATCCTAATAACGTATCTTTCGTTTTAAGTTCAGATATGATTGGAAAAGCTGGATGGTGGTCCTACTTCGGTTCATGGAACTTTGATACCTTAAACAGTACAAACTATCAATATTACATGGCAAACGATTACGAACCTATTAAACAGAACTCTCAAGGAAGCATTACTGTTTTAAATGAAAGTGGTATTGAATACAATGCTATTGTTAATAGGGGTGCAAACGGTACTAATGAAACTACTGCTCAAATGACTGCTGTTTGGGCTAATAATCATACTAAAGTTGACTTAAACGGTACTGAATATAACCCTCTCAAGGCAAGCCACCTTATTTGTATTGAAAACAGTTACTTAACTGTAAATAAAACATTAAATAATGATGGAAACTATTCATTATATCTCTTAGGTTCTGGTGATGACTATACTGCTATATTAATGGACAATAAGCTTCAAGACTCTGTCTTTACCAGATTGTTCTTATTAGGTGGTGTTGGTCAGGACGAATTTGAGTTAAGTAATATGCAAGATGGTGTATCTGTCTGGACTCTCAAGCACGGATCATCAAGTGATAACTAGAGAAGTTTGGTTATTTAAAATTAAAACAAAATAAGTAATTTTTATAAGTTTGCTTATAAAATTTTACTTATACTTTTTCTTTTTTTTATTTTTTTATAGTATTTTTCTTATTTCTATTTCTGGAATTTTTTTACCGTAGATTTTATATGTTAAAAAAATATATATTTATACTATAATAAACTTATTAATGATTTCATATTCTAGTTTTAATATTTAATTTTAATATTTAATTTTAATAATTAAAGGGAATATGAATTTAGATTTAAATAAATTAAATTATTTTAATTGTTTATTTATAATTATTCGAGTATTAAGACACTTATTTATAATTAAATAACTTATTTATTAATTAATTTTACAATGGGGAGTTTATGACTATAGAAGAAAAGATTAAAGCTATTGAAGAGGAAATTCAAAAAACACCTTATAATAAAGCTACTTCTCATCACATAGGTAAATTAAAAGCTAAGATTTCTAAACTTAAGGAAGAACAAATTAAAAGAAGTAGTGGTGGAACAAAAGGTGAAGGTTTCCATATTAAAAAAAGTGGAGATGCTACGGCTGTTTTAGTCGGTTTTCCATCTGTAGGTAAATCTACATTACTTAATGAACTTACAAATGCTGAAAGTAAGGTTGGAGCTTATCAATTCACTACATTGGAGATCATTCCTGGTGTTATGGAATATAATAATGCTCAAATTCAAATATTTGATATTCCTGGAATCATTACTGGTGCTGCAGGTGGTAAAGGTAGAGGTAAAGAGATTTTGTCTGTAGCAAGAACTGCAGATTTGATCATTGTTGTATTGGATACTCTTAATCCTCAACACATTAATGTTATCTTAAAGGAACTTAGAAGCGTTGGTGTAAGGCCAAACGAAACTAAACCGGATGTTAGAATTAAAAAGACACGTAAAGGTGGTGTAAATGTTTCATCAACAGTTCCTTTAACTTATTTAGATGAAAAAACCATTAGATCAATTATCAATGAGTATGGAATTCATAATGCTGATGTCCTCTTTAGGGATGACGTAACCATTGACCAGTTCATTGATGTCATTGAGGACAATAAGTCTTACGTTCCTATGATGGTCCTATTGAACAAGGTTGATTTGGTTGATGAGCATTACTTAAATGAAATCAAGAAAGACCTTCCTCCATTTATTCCGATTTCTGCAGATAAGAAATTGAATATTGATGCTCTTAAGGAAGAGATCTTTAATAATCTGGACCTTGTAAGGGTTTATTTAAAGCCACAAGGAAGAAAAGCAGATATGGAAGATCCTTTAGTAATTAAAAAAGGTTCTTCTGTTATTGATGTCTGTGGAAAGCTTCACAGAGAGTTTGTTAAGAACTTTAGACACGCTAAGATTTGGGGAACTTCTGTAAAATTCCCAGGTCAAAAGGTAGGTCCAGACCATATTGTTGAAGATGAAGACATTTTAAGGATTATTCTAAAGAAATAGTTCTTTTATCTTCTTTTTTCACTAAAACATGTTTCTTATTTTATCAGTAAATTTGTTTTAATTAA
>ODAI011273448.1_pt1 | contig 11636 bp, 7 predicted proteins | sample 1539321 | NCBI WGS metagenome assembly ODAI01 (sample SAMN02144231, study PRJEB22623) | gut metagenome | biome: sheep rumen | host: Ovis aries | place: New Zealand
AGGCTCGTTCATACTCCTGGGTACTACGGGTGTCGGTGAGACGGAACTGGCGCGTGCTTTGGCAGATTACCTGTTTGACTATGAGCAGATGATGACGCGTATCGACATGAGCGAGTATCAGGAGAAATTCAGCGTGACGCGTCTGATAGGTGCGCCTCCAGGATATGTAGGGTACGACGAGGGCGGTCAGCTGACCGAGGCGGTACGCCGCAAGCCTTACAGCGTGGTATTGTTCGACGAGATTGAGAAGGCTCATCCTGATGTCTTCAACACCTTGCTGCAGGTTCTGGATGACGGTCGCCTGACGGATTCCAAGGGGCGTACGGTCAACTTCAAGAACACCTTGATAATAATGACCAGCAACTATACCCGCGAACAGCTGTTCCAGACGGTGCGGCCCGAATTCCTGAATCGTGTTGACGAAATCATCACGTTTACTCCGCTGAACGAGAGCCAGATACGCGAAATAGTCAAACTGCAGCTTTCAATCATACAGAAGCGTCTGAAGGATAACGACATCACGATGAACGTGAGCGAGGGGGCTGTGGATCTCCTGGCCAAAGAGGGTTATAGCCCCGAGTTTGGCGCACGTCCCGTTAAGCGTGCCATACAGCATCTGTTACTGAACAATCTGAGCAGTGAGCTGATTGCCGGCACGATAGATCGTACAAAGCCTATTGAGGTGGAAGCTGACAATAATGCACAATTGATAATTCATAATGCATAATGCTTAATTCATAATGCATAATTCATAATTGAGCTGTGAAAAGAATTTGAAAAAATAGATTATGAATTAATCAAAGTGATTACGACACTCCAGTGTGCTATTGAGCCAAGTAGTACGAAGATGTGCCAGATGGCGTGGAAATGCCTGCGGTCGTCGTGCGAGAAGAAATAGGTTCCTGCGGTGTAGAAGATGCCCTCGGACAACAGGAATATCAGTCCCCATACCGTCAGGCGACTGAACACTTGCGGCGCGACGAGCAGGGCGCTCCAACCCATAACCAGGTAGATTGCAAGGGAGAGCTTGGGATATTTGCCGAATGCGTAAATCTTGTAGAACGTACCTGCAAGGACTATCGCCCATTGGATTCCGAACAGGGTCCACCCTACCCAACCGCCTACTACGCCCACACATATGGGTGTGTAAGAGCAGGCTATCATTACATATATGCTGATATGGTCAAGGCGTCGCAGCACGTCCTTGGCCATACCTGGTTTTACCCAGTGGTACAGGGAGCTGGAAAGGTACATGAGAAACATGCCGACGACGAAGAATATCACACCGAACGCCATTTCCCAGCCCTTGCCCACAGCGGGCCATACCATCCATATCGAGGAGAGGGCGAAGACGACACCTACAAGATGTGTCCAGGTATTACCGCGCTCGCTTATGCCCCACATAGGCTGCTGACGAGCTCTTCGGCACTGAGCCTGGCCTGTTCGCCGGTTGCCATATTCTTTAGTGTTACGGTATTGCTCTGTATCTCATCCTCGCCTGCAAGTACGACGAAGGGGATGGCCTTTGCATTGGCGTACTGCATCTGTTTCTTCATCTTGACTGCATCGGGATATATCTCGGCACGTATGCCGTTTTCACGCAGCCTGGCAACAACGGGCATCAGGTAGTTTGTTTCCTGCTCGCCAAAGTTGACGAACATCACCTGTGTTGCCGTGCGTACTGTATCGGGGTATAGATCCAGCTGGTTAAGGACGTCGTAGATGCGGTCGGCACCGAACGATATACCTACGCCCGAGAGACCGGGCATGCCGAATATGCCTGTAAGGTTGTCGTATCTGCCGCCTCCGGTAATGCTGCCTATCTGTACGTCCAGAGCCTTGACCTCGAATATGCACCCCGTATAGTAGTTGAGTCCGCGAGCAAGTGTCAGGTCCAGCTCAACCTGATTATGCATTATGCATTGTGAATTCTGAATTGTACTTAAAACGTACTCTACTTCTTCAAGACCCTTGAGACCGGTCTCGCTGTCTGCAAGGCATTGGCGCATGGTAGCAATTTTCTGTTCATTACTGCCTGTGAGTTGTATTATGGGCTGCAGTTTCTGTACATTGTCGGGGCTGATGCCTGCGGCTATAAGCTCGGCATTGACATTGTCCAGCCCTATCTTGTCCAACTTGTCAATAGCAACTGTGATATCGGTAATCTTGTCAGCCTGCCCTATCATTTCTGCAATGCCTGCCAGTATCTTGCGGTTGTTGATCTTGATGCAGACGCGGATACCGAACTTGTTGAAAACGGTATCGATTATCTGCATGAGCTCGACTTCGTTCAGCAGCGAGTCACTGCCTACGACATCGGCATCGCACTGGTAGAACTCGCGGTAACGGCCCTTCTGTGGTCGGTCGGCCCGCCACACGGGTTGTATCTGATAGCGGCGGAAGGGGAACTGCAGCTCCTCGCGGTGCTGTACGACGTAGCGTGCGAAGGGAACTGTCAGGTCGTAGCGCAGACCTTTTTCGCTGAGGGCACTGGTAAGCTGTCCCAGGGTCTTGTCTGTCCAGTCACTGGCGGTGATGTCGCTGCGGAAGTCACCGCTGTTAAGAATCTTGAACAGAAGTTTGTCGCCTTCCTCGCCGTATTTGCCCATCAGTGTCGAGAGGTTTTCCATTGCCGGAGTCTCGATTTGAGTGAAGCCGTACAACGAGTAAACGCTACGGATTGTGTCGAAAATATAATTACGGCGTGCCATCTCGGCTGCACCGAAATCACGGGTTCCCTTGGGTATTCCTGGTTTCATCTGTGCGAAAAATATCTTGTTTATTTTCGTGCAAAGGTATGAAAAGTATTTGAATGATGCAGTGTCTTATGTAAAAATTTTGTATCTTTGTGCAAAAGATAATACATAAGATGACAACTGATAATACCGAACTTGCCAGTGCACAGCAGCAGCGTATGCGTGAGACGATGAAACTGACGGAGTCAAGACTGCGAAATATCGAGGACACGCTGAAACGCCTGAATGCGCAGCGTAATAACCTGTCACGCTACCACGACCTGTTTTCGGCATTGCAGGAACATTCCGATCATCTGTATAAGCTGAACAAGGAATTCTCGACCATGAGCCGCGAGGCGAACGAGTTGGAACGGTTTGAAACGTTCGAGAGTATCATGGTTCCGTTCCTGCGCATGCAGATGCTGAATGACGAAGCTGCGAGAAACCGGCGTCAGGGGAACGAACTGGAGCAGAAACTGCATGACACTGACATACAGATTGACGAGAAACGTATATCCCTGAAGGAGTGTGAGGATGTGATGAACGAGACCGATGGCGTCTTTGCAGATACATGCCGTACGTTGCTGGAGGTGTGCGCCCTTGATGGCAGGATATCTGAGCTGGGAGAGATAGCCAAGCACATGCAGGAGGCGATAAACGCCAATGATCTGCACATGGGGGAGTTGATAAGGCGTAACGAGAGCATTGTACAAAGTGCCAGGGTGGAGGAAGACCGCCTGGAGCACTTGCAGGAGCGCCGTCGCGGGATGGAAAACCACGAAAACATGCTGGAGCATACGGACCAGGTGCTGGAGTTGCTGAACGAGATGGAACGCAAGGAGCAGGAGAGCAGGAGTAACGTGGACGAACGCCAGAAACTGACGGATGAGCTGACAGTACAGAAAGACATATTGGCAAGCGTCAGCAACCGCCTGACAGACGTCAATCAGAAAATACAGAGCCTGCAGGATGAGATTGGCGTACACCGCACAAACATCCGCGGCATGCTGAGCTTTGATGTACAGGAGAGGGTTCTGGAGCTGAAGAGCCGTATCCAGATGCTACTGTCTGCACAGAGTCTGTGGCGGCGTATCGCAACGGGTTATGCTACAATCGAGGAGAAGACACTTCTGATAAACAGCATGAGCCAGCAGATAGAATATGACCTGCGCAACGAGCAGGAACTGACCCAAAAGGTCAGTGATTTGCGCCGCCAGGTCAAAGACCGCGAGTACAGTTTGACTATCAGCAAGAGCCAGAACGTGGTTCAGTTGCGCTCTGACCTGAACGAGGGCACGGCGTGTTCGGTTTGCGGCTCGACCCACCATCCCTTCCACAGCGACACCATGCTGGAACAGAGCAAGCTGATAAGTGATATGCGCAGCGAGTACGAAACCATGTTGCTGGAGCTGAGCGGACTGAAGAATCAGCTGAGCCAGCTGCACGACAAGCTGACGAAGTCTATGGGACAGCTGGTGGCAGAACAGCAGAATCTGGAAATAGTGCGGTTGCGTCAAAGCGAGGACGTCAAGGAGTGGAACGTATTCTCTACGCTGGACACGACGTTCGCAGAATGCTTGCCAAGCACGGATGCCGAGGCTCGCATGGCTACGATACGCCAGTTGCTGGACAACTCTCAGCGTGACCTGCAGACAGCTGTTGCCGATCTTAAGGAGTTCAACTATCACAGCAACCAGATTGATGTACTGAGCGAACAGGTGGAGAATCTGGAAGAGCAGAAGGACGAACTGACCGTACAGATGGCGGATATCAATGCAGTGTGCCAGATATTAACGGCGCGTGTTGAATACCTGAATACCATTATCAAGACAGTTGATGAGCAATACCACCAGCTGTACAACCATCTGATGACGGTCATCACGGTGCCTGAATGGTATCGCAAATGGCAGGAAAGCCCCACAAAGCTACGCAGTACACTGCGTCTGATGCGTGACGAGTGGCAGGAGGTCAACAGAAAACTGACTGACGAGAGACTGGTTGTCGAGGGGCTACGTGTCCAACGGTCAATGATGAAGGAACTGATGATCAAGGTGGCTACGACTCAGGATATGCTTCGCGAGGAGAGTGTCCGCATTGCTGACGAGACGAAGCGCATAAGCGGTCATCGGGAGTCGGTGCTGAGTGAAAGGGATACCGCTGCTGTATTAGAGAACAGCATGGTGCGCATGCAAGAAGCCAGACATCGTATGGAGAGTATGCGGAATACCATGAAAGAACTGGTTGCCAGACGCAACTTGCAGGAAGGTACTCTTTCGGGGTTGCGTCAGACGGGCAAGCGTCTGGATGAGCAGGCGTGCAGCCAGCAGTCACGCGTAGATTTGTGGATACATGCGTACAATGCAAATCATCCGCCCGTACAGTATCAGGAGTTGAGCGATGTACTGACACAGGACGTTGATTGGACGGAGAAGCGCAAGCGCATACGGCAGAACATGATGGACACCCTGCTTGAGAAACAGACGGTCAAGGCTCTTCAGGCCGAAATCGTAGGCTTGCAGATCGATACCGGCACGCTGACTGCTGACCAGCTGGATGCCAAGATTACAGATGTAGAGCGGAATATCGTAACAGAGGAGGAGAAGTTGCGACAGACCTTGATGCAATTGACAAAGATCAAATTTCAGCTGGGGTTGGAGTGAATCCGGATGCTACTGAATAATACGAACCTTATATCCATATATCCATACAATGAAAAGCAAATACAATATAGGTGAGAAGAAAGAGAGAACTGCAAACTATATTTCGGCCATGAAGCCCGAAACCGTTGAGAGGATATACGAACAGATAATGCTCAAGTTTGTCGTCGAGAAAAAGTATCGCGACTCGGCATACACTGCTGCACAGATGGCAGAGGAAATCGGGTACAACACTCGCTACATAAGTGCCGTGACACATCTGCGTTTCCGCGACAATTTTTCGCAGCTGATCAATTCCTTCCGCATTCGCGAAGCTATGTATATGCTGACGGACAAGCATTTTGCCAACATGTCGGCCGAAGAGATTGGCCTGTACACAGGCTTTTCCAGCCGGCAGAGCTTCTACGCAGCATTCTTCCGCATGAACAGCATGACTCCGATGGAGTATCGTGTAAGTATGACTGAAAATAAGGACAAGAAGAAATAATGGAGATACGTTTTGCCGACATAGAGTTGCTGCGATACAAGGTTCCGGCTTTCGACACTCTGTCGCTCAGGGACAAGCTCTACGTATATCATCTGGCACAGGCCTCGCTGTACGGAAGGGATATCCTGTGGGACCAGAACGGGAAATATAATCTGCAGATACGATACCTGCTGGAAGACATCCTGCAGTACAGCACCGTCAGCCGCAAGGATGGACAGTGGCAGGCATTTGTAACATATCTGAGACAAGTTTGGTTTGCCAACGGCATACACCACCACTACTCCACCGACAAATTCCAGCCGTCATTTACAAAACAGTGGCTTGCAGGGGCGTGGGAAGCGGTTCCGGCTGAGAAGCGCAACACGCATATCAAGGACGGAGATGTCAAGCTTTTGGCAGATATAATCACCAACCCCGATGTTATGCCAAAACGTGTATGTCAAAAAGGCAACGATTTGCTCAAAGGCTCGGCATGCAACTATTACGACGAAAGCATCACACAAAGAGAGGCTGAGGAATATTATGCTGCACGGAAGGCTGCGGCGGCAAACCCCGACCGTACGGTAATGTATGGGATGAACAGCCGCCTGGAGCGTGACAAGGACGGGACGCTGTGGGAAAACACTTATTGTCTGGACGGTCTGTACGGAGAGAAAATACAACTGATTGTAAACGAGTTGGAAACCGCACGGACATACGCACAGACGGACTTGCAGGAAAGGAACATAGACCTGCTGATAGAATTCTACCGGACAGGTTCGCTGGAGACGTTTGACGAATATACCATTAGTTGGGTTGGCGAGACGCAGGGTACTGTTGACTTTGTAAACGGATTTACCGAGGTCTATGGTGACCCGCTGGGGCTGAAGGCTTCGTGGGAAGGATATGTGAATATACTGGACAGCGAGGCTACGCACCGCACCGAGATTATCAGCAGTAATGCACAGTGGTTCGAGGACAACAGTCCTGTGGACGGGCGTTTCAAGCGCAAGGACTGCCGCGGCGTAACGGCACGCGTAGTACAGGCGGCCATGCTGGGTGGTGACCTGTATCCCAGCAGTGCCATAGGCATTAACCTGCCTAACAGCAACTGGATACGCGCCGTACACGGGAGCAAGAGCGTAACAATAGGCAACCTTACCAAGGCATATAGCGAAGCCGCCAGGGAAAGTGGATTCCGCGAGGAGTTTATTCCGGACGAGGATATACGCCGTATGGTCAATATGTATGGCGACAGGTGCGACGACCTGCATACAGACCTGCACGAGTGTCTCGGGCATGGTAGCGGACAGATGCTGCCCGGAGTGGATGCTGATGCGTTGGGGGTCTATGCAAGCACAATCGAGGAAGCACGTGCCGACCTGTTCGGCCTTTACTACATCGCAGACCCCAGGATGTACGAACTGGGACTAACCCCTGCACCCGATGCATGGAGGGCCAACTACTACACATACATGATGAACGGCATCATGACTCAGCTGGTACGTATTCAGCCTGGTCGGGACATCGAGGAGGCACACATGCGTAACCGCGCTCTTATTGGAAACTGGTGTCTGCGCAACGGCAGTGCGATGCAGTTGGTGAAGGATAACGGAAAGACCACCCTGCGTATCAATGACTATGATGCCTTGCGGAAGCTGGTTGCCCGGTTGCTGGCAGAGATTCAGCGTATCAAGAGTACCGGAGACGTTGCGGCTGCACGCGACATTGTCGAGACTTACGGTGTCAGGATTGACCCCAAACTGCATGCCGAAATGCTACAACGCTACAAAGCACTGGACCTTGCTCCGTACAAGGGGTTCATCAATCCCAGATATACACTGGTCAGGGACAACGACGGCAACATAACGGACGTAACGGTGGATTACACGGAAACATACGACGAACAGATGCTGAGGTATGGTAGAGATTATTAAGGATATCAAGAAGGAACTGCGTGCCAACATGAATGGCGTCGCGAGCAAAGCCATGCGTGATGCCGGGATGCCGTTTCACGTTATCTGGGGAATCGAACTGCCCAGGCTCCGTAGCATTGCCGCCCAGTTTCCCAAGGACCGTCGTCTGGCTCAGGAACTGTGGAACGAGAATGTACGCGAAAGCCGCCTGCTTGCGATATTGCTCACCCCAGTGGAACAGTTCCTGCCCGAGGTTGCGGAGATATGGGCACAGGAGTTCAGGACGACCGAGGAAGCATCGCTCATGTCGATGGAACTGATATCCCCGCAGAAATGGGCTACGAGCTTTGCATTCGAACAGATTGCACAGGGCAGATACCTTCCGTCGTTGTGTGGCTGGCTGACAATCTGCCGTCTGATACGCGATGGAGGCAAACTGATGGAACGCTCGGAACAGGAACTGCGTGACCATGCCGCGAGCATAGGCGATGATGCTCCGCTGCCCCTCAGGAAAGCCGTACAGGCTACCATTCAATACCTATCGGATTGAATTATGCATTATGAATTATAAATTATGAATTAAATAATATGAGTACAGGAAAAGTTGATGCCCTCTTAGGCATAGTATTTGGCGATGAAGGCAAAGGTAAGGTCGTTGATGTGTTCACTCCGCGATATGACGTGGTAGCACGCTTTGCGGGAGGTCCCAATGCAGGGCACACAATCATATTCGAAGGAAAGAAATTTGTCCTCCGTTCAATACCATCAGGTATTTTTGACGAAGGCAAGCTGAATATCATCGGTAACGGCTGCGTAATTGCGCCCGACCTGTTTATGACCGAAGCCAAAGAGTTGGAGAATGCAGGATATGACCTGAAGAGCCGTCTGCACATCAGTCGCCGTGCACACCTCATCCTGCCCACGCACCGCGTCCTGGATCGCGCATACGAGGCAGCCAAAGGCAAGAACAAGGTTGGCACTACCGGCAAGGGCATAGGCCCCACATACAGCGACAAGGCAAGTCGCACAGGACTGCGCGTAGGAGACATCCAAGAGAACTTTCTGGAAAAGTACGAGGCACTGAAGGCCCGTCACGAGCAGATACTCAGTGACCTCCATTATACCGACTACGACATTACTGACGAAGAAGCCCTGTGGATGCACGGCATACAGTATATGAGCCAGTTCCCGATTACGGACACCGAGATTGAAATCAATCAGGCGCTGGAGGAAGGCAAGAACGTTCTGGCCGAGGGTGCACAGGGAACAATGCTGGATATTGATCACGGCACATACCCGTTTGTCAGCAGCAGTAATACCTGCACGGGCGGTGTATGCACAGGTCTGGGTGTTGCCCCGAACAGGATTGGCGAGGTATTCGGCATATTCAAGGCATACAGCACACGCGTAGGCAGCGGCCCCTTCCCCGTCGAGCTGTTTGACGAGATTGGCGACAGGATTCGCGAGATAGGCAACGAATACGGTGCCGTCACCGGACGTAACCGTCGCTGCGGCTGGATTGACCTTGTCGCACTCAGATATGCCATAATGATAAACGGCGTTACACAACTGATAATGATGAAGAGCGACGTCCTGGATACGTTCGAGACAATACGCGTCTGTGTCGCATACGAGAAGAACGGCCAGCGCACAACCACAATGCCATACGATACCGAAGGCTGGCAGGCGGTATATGAGGACATCCCCGGATGGCAGACAGACCTGACGAAGATGACATCCAAGGAACAGTTCCCCGAAGCATTCCAGAACTACATCAAGTATCTGGAGAATGCCCTGGAACGCCCCATCACAATCGTCAGCGTAGGTCCCGACCGCGCCCAAACAATAGAGATGAATTGAGATAGTATAGGAAAGGCGTAGGAAAGGTGTAGGAAAGGTGTAGGGATAATCAGGAATAGAATAACCAAGTAACCTATGTTCGTAGGTCCTTGAACACGATGTTCATTTTAGGGGGTCACGTAGCAAAACATGTTTTAGCACGTGCCAAACGGTGTTTTGGCACGTGCCCCTATTATTCTACCCCCGTCGTGGGTCCATCAAAGATACGGTCTCTCGCTTTTTGGGCTAAATACCCCTTCAAAAACAACGCCGTTGTTTTAGCATTTCTACGCCGTTGGCGTGCCCTTTGTACGGCGTTGTTTTTGTCTTGGTACGCTGTACTCTGAAAAGTGGCTACACTCTGTCGTTGGCTTTGTTAAGTAATCGTACAACATTTCCTATATATTTTATATCCTTTTTACTTAAGAATTTTTATCCATTTTACTTAACTATTTTTGCCAGAAATCCTTAAGGTTTTATATCTCTTTATCACAATTACGCCATAAAACACCTCAGAATCGTATCCGAGCACGAAATTTTACAAAGCCGCTTTTTGCACTAAGTATAGGAAAACTTGTCGAAAACTGGGGTCTCGGTGCGTTTTTTGTGGCTTTTTAGCAGGGAAAATCACATAAAACTGAGACGATTTCCAGTTGTAGCGACACTGAGACAGTACCTCACGAAGGCCCTAATTGATTGCTTTATAGGGAGTTAAGCAGGTTATCACTATGCTTGCAATCTCAAATCTCAGAATCTCAATTGTTTTTCAAGGGTATCCCCTTTATCTTATTCTTATATATATTATATATTTATATTATTAATAATCAATAAGTTATTAGAGTATAGGGGATGACTTGCGCAATAGATGGTATCCTTTATTTTTAACTGAGATTTGAGATTTGAGACTGGTAGCTACGAAGCCCCCAGCCAGCTCCCAGGCAGCAACCACTCTGCTCCTACCCCTAAAAGCGAAGGGTTGTATTTTTCTAAAAAACATCAATCTTCATGGTAAAGACGTTGATAATCCGAAATTTTGTGTAACTTTGCAGTAAATTTCGAATTGGGATATAAATAATAGAGCTTCCTATGACTAATTACATTAACAGACCGCGATACCTGCAACAGCTCATTGACAGACGTGACAATGGTGAAGTGAAAATAATCACAGGCCCTCGCCGCAGTGGAAAATCATGGCTTTTGTCTCATATTTACAAGGATTACCTTTTGTCTCATGACGTAAAAGAAAGCCAAATTATCTCTGTATCGCTTGATTCAGATGAGAGCGACGAAGGTAATGATTTGATTGATCCCAAGAAGTTGAAAGCCTACCTTCGCGAAAGAATTGTGGATGATGAAGACAATTACTACGTCTTCCTTGATGAAATTCAGGAAGTGGAAGGCTTTGAGCGAATTGTCAATGGTCTTAATTCACACGATAACGTGGATGTATATGTGACTGGAAGTAATTCTAAATTCCTTTCAAGCGATATCCGAACCATATTTCGCGGACGTGGTGATGAAGTAAGGGTGTTTCCGCTTTCATTCAAAGAGTTTATCACTAATCGGTCAGAGCCTATGAATGAACTATGGAAAGAGTATTATACTTATGGAGGAATGCCAGCCCTGCTTAAACAACGTACTCCCGAGCAAAAAGTGAAATACCTCCAGCGATTATGGGACAAAACCTACATAGACGACGTCGTAGAACGTAATAATGTTAAAAACAGACAGGCGCTAGAATCGCTTGTTAATGCACTCTGTTCTTCCATCGGTTCACTGACAAACCCCAACAGGGTGACAAACATTCTGGCGAGTGTGCAGCATGTGAAGGTCGATGACGAAACCATCAACTCATACATTGGATATTTAGCAAACGCTTTCCTGTTCGAAGGTGCAAAACGTTTTAATATCAAAGGTAACAAGTATTATGAAAGCATTGCCAAATACTATTCCGTTGATGTTGGATTGAGGAATGCCAGATTGAATTTTCGTCAACAAGAGATAACCCATATCATGGAGAATG
>ODAI013794518.1_pt1 | contig 11636 bp, 9 predicted proteins | sample 1539321 | NCBI WGS metagenome assembly ODAI01 (sample SAMN02144231, study PRJEB22623) | gut metagenome | biome: sheep rumen | host: Ovis aries | place: New Zealand
ATCGTCGATGGTGCCCACCAAGTTGAAGGCGGCCTCGGGATATTGGTCCACTTCGCCGTCCATGATCATGTTGAAGCCTCGGATGGTCTCCTCTATCGGCACCATCACGCCTTTCAGGCCGGTGAACTGCTCGGCCACGTGGAAGGGCTGCGACAGGAAGCGCTGCACACGACGGGCGCGGTGGACGACGATTTTGTCCTCCTCCGATAGTTCCTCCATGCCGAGGATGGCGATGATGTCCTGCAATTCCTTGTTGCGTTGCAGCAGCTGGATGACGCGCTGGGCGGTGTTGTAGTGTTTCTCGCCAATGATGTTCGGGTCGAGGATGCGCGAAGTGGAGTCGAGCGGGTCCACAGCGGGGTAGATGCCCAACTCGGCGATTTTACGGCTCAATACGGTGGTGGCATCCAGGTGCGAGAAGGTGGTGGCAGGGGCGGGGTCGGTCAAGTCGTCGGCAGGCACGTAGATGGCTTGCACCGAAGTGATTGACCCGTTTTTCGTTGAAGTGATGCGCTCTTGCATCTGACCCATTTCGGTGGCCAATGTAGGCTGATAACCCACAGCCGAAGGCATACGGCCCAACAAAGCCGACACCTCCGAACCGGCTTGCGTGAAACGGAAGATGTTGTCGATGAAGAGCAGGATGTCGTCGACGCCGTCGTTCTGTTCGTCGCGGAACGACTCGGCCACAGTCAGGCCCGAAAGGGCCACCGAGACGCGTGCCCCGGGAGGCTCGTTCATCTGGCCAAACACCAAGGTGGCCTGCGATGTGGCAAGGGCTTCCTTGTCGATTTTCGAGAGGTCCCAGTCGCCTTCCTGCATGGCCTTGACGAACTCGTCGCCGTATTTGATGATGCCCGACTCGATCATTTCGCGGAGCAGGTCGTTGCCCTCGCGGGTGCGCTCGCCCACGCCGGTGAACACCGAGTAGCCGTTATAGCCCTTGGCGATGTTGTTGATGAGTTCCATGATGAGCACTGTCTTGCCCACGCCGGCGCCTCCGAAGAGGCCGATCTTGCCGCCTTTCAGGTAAGGCTCAAGCAGGTCGATGACCTTGATGCCCGTAAACAAGACCTCTTTCGAGGTGGCCAAGTCTTCATACTTGGGTGCTTCGCGGTGGATGGGGTATTCCGTGCTGCGGTCGAGATTGCCGATGCCGTCGATGGCGTCGCCCGTCACGTTCAGCAGGCGGCCTTTGATCTGGTTGCCGACGGGGATGGAGATGGGTTTGCCTATCAGGTCGACCACCATGCCACGCATGAGGCCGTCGGTCGAGTCCATGGCGATGGTGCGCACCGTATCCTCGCCGATATGCTGCTGGCATTCGAGCACCACACGCTTGCCATTGGGCCTGGCCACCTCCAAGGCATCGTGGATCTTGGGCAGCGAGGCCTCGCCTTCTTCAAAGTAAACATCGACCACGGGGCCAATGATTTGCGTGATACGTCCTTTGGCTTTTTGTGACATTTCCTCTGTTTGTTTTTCTATTCCTATTTAATAAATAAGCCGCAAATTTACCAAATTATTGTATATCGTCTGGCTAATTTCGATGAAAATTGCCCAAATTTGTCCGAAACCGCAGAAAACGGCACCAGATCCGACGAAACGGGCCCGCAGATCGACGAAGGACCGTGGTTGCGCTATGCATCAAGTAGGTTGCTATTATCGGCAATTGGTTGAAAAATAACCCTTTTACAATGAAAAACCGTGTGTGTTTTGTTTATGTTCGGTATTTTTGCGAAACAAATAAACGGTAATTATGGCAAACAAGGAAAATTCGGTTAGGATCCAGACGTCGTTCCTCAACGCGGCAGAAAAGAAAGCCCTCGTTTGGCTTGCCGAGCGCCAGCCCAAGTGGGTCGATTCCGACATGCTGACCTTCGTTGGGCATATAGGGGCGGCCATCATCGCCTTGGGATTCATCTTGTCGAACCTCGGCATCCACTTCCTGTGGATCAGTATCTTGGGCTTTGTCGTCAACTGGTACGGCGACTCCTTGGACGGCACGCTTGCACGGGTGCGCAAGCAGCAGCGACCTGTCTATGGCTTCTACATCGACCACACGATGGATGCCATCAACGAGGCCCTGATGTTCATGGGGGCTGGCCTGTCGCCCTTCATGCGCTTCGACTTGGCTTGCGTCCTTCTTGTCGTCTATCTCATGCTGACGCTCAACGTGGCCATGAATGCCCATCTCAAGGGCGAGTTCCGTCTGACCTACGCCAAGCTCGGCCCCACCGAGTTTCGGCTTATCTGCATCATCGTCTGCCTCATATTAATAGGTGTGAAGCCCCTGCGAGCCTTTGTGATTGAGATGCCGTGGCTGGGAGGACTTTTCGTGATGAACATCCTCGACATCATCGGCCTCGTCATCCTGCTCGTGCTGATGGCCATCTATTTCATGACCATCATCCAAGATGCGCGTTACTACGCCAAAATCGACCCGAAGCATAAGAATGATTGATCTCAGGGTGTTGATATTGAGACGTGTGCCGAAATTCGTGCTTGGCAACTTGATAGGCACCTTGGTTGACACCTTCGTGTTGTGGGTGTTCTCGCATTTCGTGTTCGACGGATATGTGGGCGAGGTCATCATTTCGCCCGTCATCTCTTTCGAATGCGCCGTGTTGGTCAACTTCCTCTTGTCTTACCACTTTATATGGAGAGATCGCGTGCCGAACATGACGGCTAAGTCGTTTTGGCACCGTTTTTGGCCCTACAACGCCTCGTGCATCGGCGGCTTCCTCATCAAAATGGGCGCGTTGATGCTGATCCAGTACCTAACCAAGTGGGACGTGGTGATTTGCAACCTTTTGGCGCTCTGCGTATCGGGTACGTTCAATTTCATGATGAACGAGTTCGTGGTGTTCAGGAAAAGGAAGGAGAATTGACGATGGCACTGGTTACGATAGACGAAATCGAGGCGCTGTCGCCCGTTTTCAAAGGCGAAAAGGGACACAAGTTGGCCCAACGGCTGATGCATTTCATCGGCATCGACCAACTGGCCGATAGATATGGGCAGCATGAAGACCTTTCGGGGCCGGATTTCGTCGACGCTTTCCTCAAAGACCTGAACGTCAACTACGAAGTGGCCGGAATGGAGCATTTGGCCGACTTGAAGGAAGGCCCGTTCATCACCGTCAGCAACCACCCCTACGGCGGCTTGGACGGATTGGCGCTGATTGACTTGATGGGCCATTTTCGTAGCGACTACAAGGTGATGGCCAACCAGATCCTCACGCTGGTGAAGACCATCAAGGACAACTTCATCAGCGTTGTTCCCGCCACGAAAGACGCGGCCAAGGCCACCAAGGAGAGCGTTGCCGGAGTGCGCAAGGCCATCGGGCAGGTGAGGGACGGCCATCCGTTGGGCATCTTCCCGGCGGGTGCCGTCTCCGACTTCCACCTGCGCGACTTCCGCATCTACGACCGCGAGTGGCAAAAGTCGGCCATCCGCTTGATACACAAGCTGAAAGTGCCTGTGGTGCCCATCCGCTTCTTCGACCGCAACTCCGCGTTTTTCTATTTCCTCGGCCTCGTCAACTGGAAGGTGCGCACCTTGCGCCTGCCCATGGAAGTGCTCAACAAAGCGGGCCAGCGCGTCCGGATCGGCATCGGGCCGGTGGTCACTGCCGATGAGCAAAACGAAGCGGAAAACCTTGGCCAATTGCTTCGCAACGCGGTTTATGGCATGGGCATTCCGGAACGTTTCGTGCCCCGAAACGAACTAAATTTTGATTTTTTTTGAGTGTTGAACGCAATAAAACCCTATTTTTGCAAAATGGTTACACAGATAAAAGAAGTTGCCACAAGGAAGGAACTGAAGGCTTTCGTCCATTTCCCGAACCAACTGTACAAAGGGAATCCGTATTATGTGCCTCAGCTTGAGTCGATGGATTTCGACACCCTTTCGCCATCGAAAAACCATGCCTTTGAAGTTTGCGAAGGCAAGTATTGGCTGGCCTACGACGAAAAAGGCGGCATCGTGGGGCGCGTGGCGGGCATCATCAACCACAAGTACAACGAGAAGACCGGCGAGAAGCACTGCCGCTTCGGCTGGATTGATTTCGTTGACGACCGCGACGTTAGCAAGGCATTGGTGGACACAGTGGAAAGCTATGCCAAGGCGAAAGGCATGAACGTGATGAGCGGCCCGATGGGCTTCCTCGAGTTTGACGCGGCTGGCGTGTTGGTGGAAGGCTTTGACAAACTGCCAACCGCATACGGCAAATACAACGCGCCATACTACGAGAAGCACCTGACGGCCTTGGGCTACCAGAAAGACGCCGACTATGTGGAGTATCTGATCAAGGTGCCCGAAATCATCCCCGACCGCTATGAGCGCATGGCGCAGCTGGTCTCCGTCAAGAACAGCCTTCACGAGGCACCCATCCACAATCGAGCCGAGTTGATGCCTTACCTCGATGGCATTTTCAAGTGCATGAACTCTGCCTATTCGCAACTTCACGGCTTCTCGGAACTTTCGCCCGGCCAGTGCGCCGACCTCAAGAAGCAGTTCGTGACCAACATCAACGTCGACTATGTGTCCGTTGTGCTCGATGCCGACGAGCAGGTGGTGGGCTTCGGTGTGGCGCTGCCCTCGCTTTCCAAGGCGATGCAAAAGGCCAACGGCAGCCTGTTCCCCCTCGGCTGGTACCACATGCTTAAGGCGTTCAAGCAAAACGACACCATCGACCTGCTGCTGATCGCCATCGACGAGAAATACAAGAACAAAGGCGTGAACGCCATGATTTTCCACAAGTTCGCGCAAGGCATTGTGAAAAACGGTGTCAAATTCATCGAGTCGACACGTGAGCTGGAGGACAACACAAGTGTGCAAAACCTCTGGCGCTACCTCGAACACGACCTGACCAAGAGAGCAAGAACATACATCAAACAAATTTAATTCATAACACGATGAGAACGAATCTGTTACAAAAATCATGCGCAAGATATAGAGCCCCACAAGAAGCCAAGGCCAAGGGCATATACCCTTACTATAAGCCCATCGAGTCGGAGCAAAGCACCGTGGTGAAAATCAACGGCAAGGATGTGCTGATGTTTGGATCCAACAGCTATCTCGGCTTGGCCAACGACCCGCGCCTGAAAGAAGCCGCCATCGAGGCCATCAAGAAATACGGCACCAGCTGCTCGGGCTCGCGTTTCCTCAACGGCACGTTGGACATCCATGTGGAGTTGGAGGAGAAATTGGCCAAACTCGTCGGCAAAGAGCAGGCCGTTTGCTTCAGCACGGGCTTCCAGGTCAACTTGGGCGTGGTTTCGGCACTCTGCGGTCGCAACGACTACCTGCTTCTCGACAGTCTCGACCATGCCTCCATCATTGAGGGCAGCCGCCTCTCGTTCGGAAAGGTGTGGAAATACAACCACAACGACATGGAGCAGCTTGAAGCCAAGCTGAAACTCTGTAACCCCGATAGCGTCAAACTCATCGTGGCCGATGGCATCTTCTCGATGGAAGGCGACATCGTCGACCTGCCCAAGATGGTGGAACTGGCCGACAAATACGACGCCAACATCATGATTGACGACGCCCATGCCTTGGGTGTGCTCGGGCAACAGGGGCGCGGCACGGCTGACCATTTCGGCCTGACCGACAAGGTCGACTTGATTATGGGCACGTTCAGCAAGTCGTTCGGCTCGCTCGGAGGTTTCATCGCCGCCGATTTCGACGTCATCAACTTCCTGAAGCACAACGCACGCTCACTCATTTTCAGCGCCAGTATGCCGCCCTCAAATGTGGCTTCGGTGAGCAAGGCCATCGACATCATGCTCAGCGAGCCGGAGCGCATCGAGCACCTTTGGGACTTGAGCAACTACGCCCGCAAGCAGTTCCAAGACCGTGGCTTCGACACGGGCCACAGCTGCACGCCCATCATCCCGCTCTTGGTGCGTAATTCGGAAAAAGCTTTCTGGCTGTGCAACAGGCTGTTGGACGATGGCGTGTTCGTCACGCCCGTCATCGCGCCCGCCGTGCCCGAAGAGGACGTGTTGATTCGCTTCGCACTCATGGCCACGCATACCTTCGAGCAGGTTGACGAAGCCGTGGAGAAGATTACGAAGGCATTCAAAGAAGCGGGAGTGATTTAGAATAAATAGGATTGCTTTCGGTTCGCTTTGCGTCATTGCGAGGCACGAAGCAGTCCAGATAATTGGCAATTCCTGCTCTGGATTGCTTCGTCGTTCCTTTTTGCAATGACTTTAAGCTATGCCTGTAAAATCCGTGAAATCTGTAGTTAAATGAATAAGTCGGTAGTTCTCATCACTGGAATTTCGTCGGGCTTTGGCCTTGAAACGGCGCGGCTGCTTGCGCAGGAAGGCCACACCGTTTACGGTACGGTGCGCCGCTCAGTGGAGCCGTTGCCCAATGTGCATTATCTGACGCTTGATGTCCGCGACCGCGAGGCCGTGGCGAAAGCCGTTGATGAAATCGTGGCGAAAGAAGGCCGCATCGACGTGTTGGTCAACAATGCTGGCATGGGCATTGGCGGTCCGCTTGAGTTTGCCACCGACGAGGAAATCCGCTTGCAGATGGACACCAACTTCATGGGCTTGGTGCATTGCGTTGATGCCGTTTTGCCCCACATGCGCAGGCAGGGGAGGGGCAAGGTCATCGCCCTCAGCAGCATCGGCGGCCTGATGGGGCTGCCGTTCCAAGGTTTCTATTCCGCCAGCAAGTTCGCCATCGAGGGCTATTGCGAGGCTTTGCGCTTGGAGACGAAATCGTTTGGCTTGCAAGTCGTTGTGCTTCGCCCCGGCGACTTCGCCACGGGCTTCACAGGCAGCCGCAAGAAGGTGGCCGATGAAGCCGCGCTCGAAGCCTATCCCGTTTATAAAACCGCCATCAGCAAGGTGGAACACGACGAAAACGGTGGCTTGAAGCCAGTCGTTTTGGCCCGAAGAATCAGCAAAATCATCAGGAAAAAGAACCCACGCAACGGTTATGTGGTGGCTTCGTTGGAGCAAAGACTCTCCGTTTTGCTGAAGCGCATCCTGCCCGCGAAGTGGTTTGGGAGGATTTTGGGGTCGTATTATAAGATGTAGGGAAACAAATCTTTGGTGTGTAAATTAGGCCAAAACCGCGAAATTTTAGCGGTTTTGGCCCAAACTCGCTTGTTTGAGGACGTTGTAATTAATGCGCAAAAGGCTGACGGTTTCGGTGATTTATAAAGCCCTTTCGGTGAGTTCCATGAAATTTTTCCCGTTTCTTTTCGTTTTCTTGTTTGGAATGCTTAATTTTGCCCCCTAAAACAAAAAGCAACAGACAAAACGAAAAATATATGCAAGACAAACTTCAAGAACTGACCGACAGATTGTATAATGAAGGTCTGTCGAAAGGAAAACACGACGGCGAGGAACTGCTGCAAAAGGCACAGGCCGAGGCCGACCGCATCGTGGCCTACGCCAAGGCCGAGGCCGACCGCATCATTGCCCAAGCCAACAAGGAAGCCGACGAGCTGAAAACCAAGGTGACCGCCGACGTGAAGATGGCCGCCACGCAAAGCATCGCCGTGACGAAACAGGAAATCGAGAAAATGATCGTGACCAAGGCCGCCACTGAGGGCGTGAAAGCCAACATGGGCAACGCTGCCTTCGTGAAAGAACTGATTTCGAGCGTGGTGAAGGCCTTCAACCCGCAAAACGCCTCGCCCGTGGCTTTGGATCTCATCCTGCCCGAAAAACTGAAGGCCGAGGTAGAACCTTTTGTGAAGAACGAAATCGCTAACCAACTCAAGGCCGACGTAAAAGTGGACTACTCCAAGAAGATGAACGGCGGCTTCAAGGTCGCCCCTAAGGACGGCGGCTATGTGCTCAGCTTCACCGATGAGGAGTTCACTCAGCTCATCGCCAACTACCTGCGTCCCGCCACCAAGAAAATCCTCTTCGGCTGATGGATAACTACGTTTATATCGTGGCCGGCTTGCCGGAACTGACCTCGGGATTCGAGACCACAGGCTTCGACTATGCCGCGCTCAAGGAATCCGTCATGGAGCTGCTTTCCGAGAAAGACCAACAACTGGTCGAACTCATGGAGGAGGGCTTCGATGAACAGACCCTCGGTGCCGACTTCTACGCGAAGGCCGCCGAGAGCAAGAACCGCTTCATCCGCGAGTATTTCGACTTCGACGGCCGCCTGCGCAACATGAAAGTGAGCTATTTGGCCAAACGCCTCGGCAAGGACGGCAATGCTTTTGTCGTCGATTTCCCTGAAGCCGACTTCGAGGAGGAACACCAAATCAAGGAAATCCTTGAGGATGCCGACTTCGTGAAGCGTGAGCAGAAGATGGACGAACTGAAGTGGGAAAAGGCCAGCGACATCGCCCGCATGGACTACTTCAACATGAACGCCATCCTCGCATTCCTCGTCAAGGCCAAGACCGTCCAGCGCTGGGCTGAACTCGACACGGCGAAGGGCGAGGAGATGTTCCGCAAGTTGGTGAAGGAGATCCGTGGGACGAATGCGGATTTGGATTTGAGTCTTAAATCTTGAAATGCGTAGCATTCGATGAAGTCAATTTTAAATCTTAAATTTTGAATTAAGAATTACAATATATGAAAACAACAGGAAAAGTTACAGGAATCATTGCAAACCTCGTCACTGTGGAGGTGGACGGCCCTGTGGCACAGAATGAAATCTGCTTCATCGACCTCGATGGCGTCGAGCTGATGGCAGAGGTCATCAAGGTGAACGGGAACAAAGCCTCGGTGCAGGTGTTTGAGAGCACCCGTGGCCTCCAGATCGGTGATCCAGTGGAATTCCAAGGCTACATGCTTGAAGTGACCTTGGGTCCTGGTTTGCTATCGAGCAACTTCGACGGCCTGCAAAACAACTTAGCCACGATGGAAGGCGTCTTCCTGAAACGTGGCGAATACACCAAGCCGTTGGACGAGAATAAGTTATGGGACTTTACGCCTATCGCCAATGCCGGCGACCAAGTCATCGCCGCCGACTGGCTGGGCGAAGTCAAGGAAGGCTGGCTGTCGCACAAAATCATGGTGCCGTTCAACTTTGAAGGGACTTACACCGTGAAAAACATGGCTGCCGCTGGCCAGTACAAAATCACCGACACCATTGCCACGCTGACCAACGCGGAAGGCGAGGAGGTGAAGGTGACGATGATGCAGAAATGGCCCGTCAAGGTGGCCGTGGGCGGTTATGTGGAGAAACCGCGTCCCTTCAAAGTGATGGAGACGGGCGTGCGTTGCATCGACACGCTGAATCCCATTGCCGAAGGCGGCACGGGCTTCATCCCCGGACCTTTCGGCTGCGGCAAGACCGTGCTGCAACACGCCTTAGCAGAGCAAGCCGATGCCGACATCATCATCATGGCGGCTTGCGGTGAGCGTGCCAACGAGGTCGTGGAAATCTTCACGGAGTTCCCCGAACTGAAGGACAAGCACACAGGTCGTTCGCTGATGGAACGTACCATCATCATTTGCAACACGTCGAACATGCCCGTCGCGGCTCGTGAGGCTTCGGTCTACACGGCCATGACCCTCGGCGAGTATTACCGTGCCATGGGTATGAAGGTCTTGCTTCTGGCCGACTCCACCTCGCGTTGGGCACAGGCCTTGCGTGAGATGAGTAACCGCTTGGAGGAACTGCCGGGTCAGGACGGCTTCCCCGTCGACCTCTCGGCCATCATCTCCAACTTCTACGCCCGTGCAGGTTTTGTGAAACTTAACAATGGTTCTACAGGTTCCATCACCTTCATTGGAACGGTGTCGCCCGCTGGCGGTAACCTGAAGGAACCCGTCACCGAGTCGACGAAGAAAGCCGCACGTTGCTTCTACGGCCTCTCGCAGAACCGTGCCGACAAGAAACGTTATCCCGCCGTCGACCCCGTGGACTCCTATTCGAAGTATCTCGAATACCCCGAAATCATCGAGTATTTGGACAACAAGATCGAAAAGGGCTGGGTCGACAAGGTGACGAAGACGAAATACATCATCCGTCGAGGCAAGGACGCCTACGAGCAAATCAACATCTTGGGCGACGACGGCGTGCCGATGTCGTACCACGAGCAATATTGGAAGTCGGAACTTATTGATTTCGTGATTCTTCAACAGGACGCTTTCGACGAAATCGACGGCTCAACGCCACTCGAACGCCAGAAGTTCATGCTCGACTTGGTGCTCGGCATCTGCGACCGCAGCTTCAAGTTCGAGGACTTTGAGGAATGTACGACATACTTCAAGGGCTTGATCAACATTTGCCGCCAGATGAACTACTCGGAATACAAGTCGGAAAACTTTGAAAAATATCTTGGACAGTTAAAGGAGGAACTGAAACATGAGTGAGAAAGCCTTTCAACGCATCTATACCAAGCTGAGCGCCATCACCAAGGCCACCGTGACCCTTGAGGCGCAAGGCGTGGCCAACGACGAACTCGCCCTTGTGGCAGGCCGTTTGGCTCAGGTGGGGAAAATCAAGGACAACGCCGTCACCCTTCAGGTGTTTGGCGGCACGGAAGACATCCCGACCAATGCCGAAGTGACCTTCTTTGGCGAACCGCCCACCTTGAACGTGAGCGACGACCTCGCTGGCCGTTTCTTCAATGCATACGGCGATCCTATCGACGGCGGTCCGGCTGTGGAAGGCGAGAAACGCCACATCGGCGGCCCTTCCGTGAACCCGTACAAACGTCGTATGCCTTCCGAGCTGATCCCGACGGGCATCGCCGGCATCGACTTGAACAATACCTTGGTCTCCGGCCAGAAGATCCCGTTCTTCGCCGACCCCGACCAACCATATAACCGCGTGATGAGCATGGTGGCTCTCCGCGCCGATGTGGATAAGATCATCCTCGGCGGCATGGGCCTGACCAACGACGACTACCTCTTCTTCAAGAACGAGTTTGAAAGCGCGGGTGCCTTGCACAAGATCATCAGCTTCGTGAACACCACCGACCAGCCGCCCGTCGAGCGTCTGCTGATTCCCGACATGGCCCTGACTGCGGCTGAATATTTCGCCGTCGACAAGAACGAGAAGGTTTTGGTGCTGCTCACCGACATGACGCTGTATGCCGATGCCTTGAGTATCGTGAGCAACCGTATGGACCAAATCCCGTCGAAGGACTCCATGCCCGGCTCGTTGTATTCCGACTTGGCGAAGATCTACGAAAAGGCCGTGCAGCTGCCCGATGGCGGTTCCATCACCATCATCGCCGTGACGACCTTGAACGATGGCGACATCACCCACGCCATTCCCGACAACACGGGTTACATCACCGAAGGCCAGCTGTTCCTCCGTGCCGACCCCGATTCGGGCAAGGTCATCGTCGACCCGTTCCGCTCGCTGTCGCGACTGAAGCAACATGTGCAGAACAAGAAGACCCGCGAGGACCACAGCGCCGTGATGAACACCTCGGTGCGCCTCTACGCCGACGCCGCCAACGCCAAGACCAAGTTGGAGAACGGCTTCGACTTGAGCGACTACGACTTGCGCTGCCTCGACTACGCCAAGGAATACGCCACCCGACTGCTCGCCATCGACGTCAACATCCCGATTACGGAGATGCTCGACACCGCTTGGGAGCTGTTCGGCAAGTATTTCACCAAGGCCGAGACGGGTTTGAAGGAAAAGCTCATCGAAAAGTATTGGAAAGCAACTGAAA
>ODAI011528241.1_pt1 | contig 11634 bp, 10 predicted proteins | sample 1539321 | NCBI WGS metagenome assembly ODAI01 (sample SAMN02144231, study PRJEB22623) | gut metagenome | biome: sheep rumen | host: Ovis aries | place: New Zealand
CGCGGCCCCCGCCCCGGAGGGGCGGGGGTATGTGGTGCGGCGGCTCGAGGAGGTGAGGCGCGCCGAGGCGCGGGAGCCTGCCGAAGAGGCGGGAGCCGCAGCCGGCCAGGTCCAGTCCCCTGCGGACGAGGCCCCGGCAGCTGCGGATCTTGCCTGAGGAGGCGACGGCCATGCGCATCATTGAGCTTGAACAGCGATCGGACGCGTGGCTGAGGTGGCGCGAGCAGGGGATCACGGCGACGGAAAGCGCCGTCATCCTCGGGCTCTCGCCCTTCAAGACGCCATGGCGGCTGTGGGCCGAGAAGGTGCACCGGGCAGTCCCGGCGAACCTCGACGCCATACCGCAGGTCCGCTTCGGGCGGGAGCACGAGGATCATGTGCGCAGGCTCTTCGAGCGTGCGCACGGACTGTTCGTGTCTCCCGCATGCGCCGAGATGGAGGGCGAGGACGCGCTTTTCCGGGCGTCCTTCGACGGGCTCACGCCCGAAGACGAGCCCGTCGAGATCAAGTGTCCCGGAAAGGGGACGCTTGCCGACGTCCTCGCGCGCGGAACCGAGTCGGATGCCGTCCGGCTCTACGGCGTGCAGGTGCAGCACCAGATCATGGTGAGCGGCGCCTCGCACGGCTGGCTCGTGTTCTACGAGCCGGCGGACGAAAGCCTCGTGGAGTTCGACATCCAGAGGGACGAGGCGCTGATCGCCCGGATCCGGGAGGCCGGCCTTGAGTTCTGGAACAAGTACGTTTCCAAACGCAGGGAGCCCCCGATGGATCCGGAGCGGGACGTGTACGTTCCGGGGGAAAAGGCGCTTGGCCTCTGGGCCGAGGCGGCCGGGGACTATCTCGCCCTCGAGCGGGAGATCCAGTCGCTCTCGGCCCGGATCGCGGACCTCAAAAAGGCCCAGGCACGGCCTCGGGAGACTCTTGAAAAGCTGATGGGCGACCATCTGCTCGCGGAGTTTGCCGGCCTCCGGGTGAAAAGGAGCCTTCGCGCCGGAGCTGTCGACTACGACGCGCTGCTTGCGGCGCAGGGAGTCGATCCGGCCCTGAAGGACTCCTTCAGGCGCGAACCCACCGCAGTCCTGAGCCTCACGCCCACGGGAAGGGATGTTCCCGAAGGCGTCGTGGCGACGGACAGAGAACTTGCCGCAATCGCGGAGCGCGAGGAGTCGCCGGGCCTCTGGTTCTAGAGGCCTCTGGCGCACCCCGTCGCAGACTGTTTAACCGGAGAGGCTTTCTCCGGGCGCTTCGGCGCTCGCGGAAAGCCCCTTTCAGACATTGATTCAACCCGGCAGGGGATGCGCCAAGCCTCCCCGCCGGGGCCGGTGCGTTTCCTGCATTTTTTCAAAGGAACACATCATGAACAACCAGCAGAACGCATCCGTGCGCAGCGCCTCTTCGCGTCTTGTCGTCATTGTCCCGCAGTTTTCCCACTGGCACGGGGCGCGCGTGATGAAGGCCGAGGACTACCACTGCGCGGCGGATGAATTGCCTCCCGAGCGCGCCGTCAAGGATCTCGGGCGCAAGTATCTGATCAACCCGGACACGCTCAGGATGTTCGTGACCCTGCGCAAGCAGGTGTTCAACACCCTGGCAGGCGCAGGCGTGCGCTTTCTGTCCGGATACGCGGTCCCCGAGGACGAGGCTCCCGCCGTCATGGCCGAGCTCGACGACTGCTGCGAGCGCTTCGAGCGCGCCAAGCAGCAGTTCCTCGCACGCTACGGGGAGAACGTGGAGAAATGGGCGGCGGACAATCCGTCGTTTGCCGCGGAGATCCGCGCCGGAAAGCTCTCCGATCAGGAGGTGGCCGGACGCTTTCAATCTGGCTACAGCGCGGTGAAGCTCGCGCCGCTGCCCGGCAAGGAGGCCGATCTTGAGAAATCCGTCGGAAGTCTCATGGATCCGCTCCTTGAGGAAGCCGCAAAGGCCGCGAAGGACGCCTACAAGGCGTTCGTCGAGGGACACTCGGACTGCTCGCTGTATCTGAAGAGGCGCCTTGTGCGCATCGTCGACAAGCTGCGCAGCCTGTCCTTCGTGAACGGCGCTCTGGAGCCCCTCTGCAGGGCGATGGAGACGTGCGTGGGGATGCTGCCCGAGGGACAGCTCGAAGGCGCAGACTTCTGCCGCGCCACCTGCGCCCTGAACGTTCTTGCAAGCCGCGAGGCGATGCAGGCGGTCATGGAGGGCAGGCTCGACCCCGAGCACTGCGCCCGGACGCTGATCGGCGAGATGCGCATCCGCGAGGATGCGGCTTCCGGCCAGTGCCGGCTGCCGCTGGAAAGCGTCGGAGAAGTGCCGCCTGCCGCGCAGGCCGTGCCCGCACCCGCGGCTGCGGCCGCGGCGCAGGCGAGCGCCGAATCCGGTCCGGACCTCTGGTTCTGACTGGCCGCGGCGCCATTCAATTGATTCAGCCCGGAGGGGACGCACAACGGTCCCCTCCGGGGCCGCATGCGTTTTCTCCGGGATTCGGAAGGAGACAAACCATGCAGGAAAGACTGAAGAACAGCTTCGCGCTCACGGCCGCGGCGCTTGGCAATGCCGCAGGCGTGGCCATCCGCTTCGGGCAGAGCCCCTCGACGGACGGCAGGACGATCTTTCTCACGGAAGACGAGCCGCAGAGCGAAGCTGAGCGCGAATCCCTTCTCGGGGATCTTGCGCACGAGTGCGGACACATCCGGTTTACGGATTTTTCCGTGATCTCCGGGACGAAGCCCTTTGAGCACGCGATCGACAACGCGCTCGAGGACGTCCGGATCGAAATGGCCATGGGGCGCCTGTACCGCGGAGCGGAAAGGCTCCTCAAGGTGTCCCAGCGCGAAGCGGTGGAGGACATCGGGAAGAGTCTTGCAAAGGGCGGCATGCCGCCCTCGGCGCTCATCCCGCTGTTCCTTCTGGCCCACGCCGAGGGCGAACTGCTCGAGAGGAGCGACTGCCGCGAGCTTGCCGCAAAGGCCAGACCGCTCCTTGAGGGCGTGCTTGGCGCCGAGCGGACGGCCTGCATCGCGGACATCGCCCTCGAGGTGCGCGACGCCCGGTCGACGGCCGACGTCATCGCGCTTAGGAGACGCATCACCGACGCGCTTGGATCCCTTCCGGAATCCGCAGCGGGCGTCGGCGTGCATTGCGCACCCGCGGCTGGCTCTGAAACCGCTCCGGACGCATCCGCTGCCGGGGAAACGGGATCAGGCGGGAATTCATCCCGCTCCCGGGACGAGTCCTCCGGGGATTGCCCGGACGGGGCGTCGCCGGAACAGCAATCCGACGAGCGCAAGCCCGAGCCCGGGAAGCGGCGCAGAGGGAGGAAGGGCAAAAAGTCGAAAGAGGGCGGCAGCCTTCTTGACTCCCTCAATGCCGCGGCCGAGGATGACTGCTCGAACCCGCTTTCGGGCAGCCGCCTTGAGCGGCTTCGCGGAAACGGCAAGCGGCCCCGGACCGTGGACGACAGATTTTCCGTCGACCTCACCGGAGCCGAGCGTCCGACGGATCGCCTCGACGTAGCCCGCGGCCGCGCGCGCCTTGCGCAGGCCCGTGCGAGATCAGCCGCACTGCGGCAGGCTCTTTCGGGCCTGATGCGTGGGCGGGCGCACACCGGCCGGTATCTCACCGACTCGGGGTGCAGCCTGGACTCGAATGCGCTCGCCGGCGTGGCCGTCGGCGACTGGCGCGTGTTCGAGCACAGGACGGAAGAGCCCGGCGTGAGCGCCGCCGTTGAGATCCTTCTCGATCTCTCGGGCAGCATGAGCCACGAGGGGCGCGACGAGATCGCGATCGGCGCCTGTCTGGGACTCTTGGCGGCGCTGGAGACCGAGTCCGGCGTTTCGGCCGGGTTCTCCGTGTTTCCGGCGCAGGGCACGGGGTGCTCCCTGTCCCAGAAGCGGCTTGGCTGCATCACGGTTCTCGGACACTCCGAGCGCTTGGCGGACCGGGCCGTCGTAGGCAGGATCGGCGCCTTGTCGCCGTACGGGGGCACGCCCATCCGGGAAGCCCTGCGGCACGGCGTTCTGAGGCTTTCGGGCCTTGACCGCGACAAGCGCGTCGTGATCCTCGCGACCGACGGCATGATCGGCCTGCACCATCTGCAGGACGCCCCCGGGCTTCTTGCGGACGGCTGGCATCTGTATGCGCTGCTCATCCGTCCGGACGCCGAAGACGAAGAAGCCGAGCGGCTCTGCGCGCAGTACCGGGATTTCTTCACGGGCTGCGCGGTGATCCGCCGGATGGACCAGATGAAGCGGACTCTTTTTGACTTTGCCAGAAAGAGCCTCGTGCGCCGCAGAGTCTCCGCCTAGGGGACGCAGCGGATTCGTCTCTGATCCAAGCAAAACAAACAGCCCTTGTCGGGAATTCCGTTTCCCGGCCGGGGGATGGTTTTCCCGACAGCCGGAAAGGCCTGGGGCTATTTCAACCTCAGGGGAGAACCATATGCAACAGCAACAGCATGCCGTCGATTCCGAACGGCTGATGATCCTTTCGGCCTGCGCGGGTGCGGCCGCCGCTCTTGAGCGGATGCTCACGCCCGAAAACGCGTCCGTGGTTGCCGTGCTCGGCGCCGAGACGCAGCAGAAGGCGTGGGATGCGGCGGTCGGCCGGGACAGGAAGTCCTGCGCCGGCGATCCGCTCTTCGCTTCGGGCGGACGGCTCTGCAACCGGCTCGGCCGGTTGGTCGGCAGAGCAAAGCGCCTGATGCGCATGCCTGCGTCCTGAAACGCTCCTCCCCGGTTCGGGGAGGCTTTGCCAACAGAGCCGAAGCCCGCAGGGGCGGTCCGTCCGCAGGGACGCCGCCCCGGGCTTTGGCGCATTGAGAGGAGGTCCAGCCGTGTCTGGAAGATTGGATGCCGCCCAGGTCCGCGCCATGGCGGGCGGACACTGGGATCATGTGTTCGCCATGCTGGCTCTGTCGCTCGAAAGGGCGATGGAGCGGCCTGGCCGCCACGTTCCCTGTCCCGTGCACGGAGGCAGGGACGCATTTCGCCTGTACCGGGACTATGCTGAGAACGGCGCTTCGGTGTGCAACACCTGCGGCGCGTTCCGGGACGGGTTCGCCACATTAATGTGGCTGAACAGCTGGGACTTTCGCACCGCTCTGGAGCGCGTGGCCGCCGTGCTCGGCGTGCAGCCCGCAGGCTCCTGCGAGGTTGTCTGGTCCCGGAACTGCGGCGCAAGATGCCGCGGCACCGTCGCCTTTGCGGGCGAAGAGGTCAATCAGCGCGGACGGCCTGTCTTTGTCCTTCGCCTCTCGGAGGACGATGGCGGGGAGAGGCGGTTTCGCGGCGAGGGCCTTCGCCGCGCCGTGCAGGCGGCTGGCGTTGTTCTGGGCGATCGCGTGGAACTCACACTCGTTGCGCGCCAGAAACTGAAAAGCCGGACGGGAAGAACCTTTCCAAGCGATTTGTGGCGGGCTGAGAAGCTCCCGCAGAAAACGGAGGAGGAGCGTCTCGCCCGGAGCGCCCGGATGCGGAGCCTTGAGCTTCGCCGGGCGATCGAGCAGGGCTGGAGCGGCGCATTGCCCTTCAGCTGGCGGGACGCACGGGTTCGCCCGATGGCGTCCTACCTGAAGAGCCGATCGCTCATGGTGCGCGATCCCGGACTCGTTTCCGGCCTGCGGTTTTCGCCGGCCGAGCGGTACCGGGATGCGGACGGAGCGGAAGGCACATATCCGGCCATGGTCGCCGCAGTCCGCAGCGTCGGGGGAGACCTTGTCACGCTGCACCGGACGTTTCTGACGCCCGAGGGAGCCAAGGCTCCCGTTTCCGCGCCGAAGAAGCTCTGCGCACTGCCGGATGACGCGACCGTGAACGGGGCGGCGATCCATTTCGGAGAGCCGAAGTCCGTTCTGGCCGTCGCCGAGGGAATCGAAACGGCGCTTTCCGTCGCGATTGCGACGGGGCTGCCCTGCTGGTCGTGCATCTGTGCGGGCGGCCTCGAGCGCGTTGAGATTCCCGAAAGCGTCAACGTGGTCTTTGTCTTTGCCGACAAGGACAGAAGCGGCACGGGTGAGCGTGCCGCCGGCGCTCTGCAAAGGCGCCTTGCGCAATCGGGCAGGACGGTCTGCGTTCTTGTCCCCTCTGGCGAAATTCCGGACGGTGCCAAGGGCATCGACTGGAACGACGTGCTGAGGGACGGCGGGACGTTTCCGGTTGCAAGCTAGCCTTTTTCCTAGCCCGGGGTTTCCTGGGCTGGGAAAGAGACTGGTCCGAGAATCAGAGCTGAGACGGCTCCTTTTCCGGCTTGTCCGTGGCGCCTTCCGGCCTGGAGGCTTGGGGCATCGGCTTTGAGAGGCCAATTTCGATCCGCGCCTGTTCGAACCTGGCGAACATCCGACGGAAGGCCAGAGTCGTTACGGTCTCATTGGAAGCAGACGAAGACGGAAGGGTTATTTTCCACAGAACTGTTCATGGGACCAAAAAAATTGCACCCCGTTTTACCTGAGGTGCAATCTTTGCCCGTGGGCGGCCCTTCCACGATCGATACTGCCGAGACGAGCCCGACATTCGCCGGAGACCTTTCCGGTTCTGGCGCGAACAATTCTACGCGTTCTGCGTCTACGGTTGTCGACGAAAAGGCGAACCGAAGGTGATGTGGCACCAGACGCGTGCAGGACATATCGAGGTGTTGGATCCGCGCTGCGCATGAATCGGCGCCAGCCTAGAGGCAGCGCTCAAGGAACCAGGATCCCGCCTTCATTTGATTGAAAAGCTCGGCTTGGAAACTGTACTGAGCTTCCTCCGGATCCACCCGCCTGGCGGCTTCCCGGATTGCCCTGTACATCCGTGAAACAAACTGGTATCTATCTAAAATGATGTCCTGCCGGATCATGCCAGTGTAGGCAACAGCGCCGCCCGGACTGTAGCTCCATCTGTCGGAGACATGGACAAAACGGATTTTGCTGCCGCTCAGACATGTCGTTCTCAGAAGTGAGTCAGGGCCCTCTTCGTCGCAGTGAAAATAGCAGGATCCCTCGTGCGTGTCAGCAACAGCCTCGAGAAAGCGGAACACGTAAGGGACATTGTTGACGGATTCTGCGACCCATAGCCAACTGACGCCCCGTGCGGATTTGAAAGTGAACTCAAGGCCGACGTCGTTTAGGACGCATGCCACGGAAAACTCTCGATCGTCATTGGGGTTTGAACGCTCAATCAGCTCGTCATATGTCGGAGATTCCTCTTTGCTGAAGATTTCCCAGCCTCGACTATCCAGTTCCTGCTGCTCGAGCCAGACGGGGCTGCACTGCAGAAGCGTACCTTTGGAGTGAGATCCGACAGAGAACTTTCGGTTGCTTTCGAAGACGAATTCAACGCCGCCGAACATATCTGCAATGGGCCTGAAGTTGGCGGGCAGGGGAACTCCATCAGCAAGATGCCTGACTATCGCGGTGGAGTCTTCAAGGGCTTCCACGTCGCTCTTGACAGACTGGGGGCAGCGCATGCCCCGTGCGCTGACAGCCCTGATGTCGTGAAGTCGGTCGCCCATCATATCTTGCAGACCGAACGGTGCAAGGCTTGTCCAGTCGGGAGCGTCATTTGCTCCGGAACGCAAGGAGAATCCGGGGAAGTCAATTGAAATCCGGACGCAGCTGAATTCCAGAAACTCGATTTCGAAAGGCTTTCCGTTAAGGCAGATAATCAGTGGTCCGGTCAGCTCGATTGATGTTTTGTTCCGTTCCAAGGAGATGGATGCCGGGGCGCGAGAGGTGCGGACATCGGTAAGGGATCTACCGATGAGCAACTTGCGAATAGAGGCAAGCCGCTCGTCGAGACGATCAATATTCCGAAAGATTTCAGCTTTCCATTGGGATGTTTCTGTCATCGTTTTCCGCCTCAAATGCTTGTTTTTCCGCCGAGGCCAGTTCACCTGTGGACTTCCAAATGAACGCCCCGGTCCATCCAGCGTTAGTCGGTTTTTTGCTTTTCCGGCCTGTCCGTGGCCTCTGCCGGTTTGGAATCCGTGGACATCGGCTTCGAGAGGCCCATTTCGATCAGCGCCTGCTCGACGCTGTCGAACATCCGCCTGCAAGCCTCCAGATCCTTCTGGTCCAATTCTTCCTGACTGGCGGGAGGATTGTCCTCCGGCGTCGCACGGGATTCGCCTGCGGCCGAGGGCGTTTGCAGTGAAAGCCCGCTTTGCCGCTGCGGCGCGTCCGATGCCGTTTCGGAGGATGGCGGGGGTTCGCTGAACGCTTCCGTCAACGGCTCGCGGAAGCTTATGAAATTCAGATTCGGCCTGACGCGGAACTCGTCCAGACTCTTCGCTATTCTCGCTGGCATTTTTCTTTCCTTTCTATCGGGGTGAAGTTCATTGTTCTGATGGCTAATCCGGTGCCTGCTTCATTCGTCTGGCGATATGGATCCTCGCCGTGATGTTGGGTGTATGGTCGATCAGGTATTGCCAGTCAGCCTTGGAGAATTCAGCCTCCAGAGCCTTCATGGCTCGGATTGCTCTCAGGTTGTGCCGCTTGCCGTGGGACATGCTCTCGTCCCAGTAGCTGAATTCAAAACACCAGAATTGCCATTGGCGGAGCCTCTCATTGGGTGCGCTTTCGTATTCATGCATCCAGTAGGGGTTGAGGAAGAATTTTCGGACGCCCTTCGGGAGACGCTCGTCGGCAAACTTTCTCGTCTGGTCGGCCTTTTTCTGCAGTTTCTTCGCTGTTTCCTTCTGCCACTTGTGCGTTGTCATGACCGATCCTCCTGTTTCTGCGGCTTGTGCGTCATGGCGGATGCAGCGGCATCGGCCTTGGGGATCGGCGTGAAGTGGTGCCTGGTCAGGGCGATCAGGCGGTAAAGTGGAGCTTTTCTAGATGACATGAAGAAAGTCCTCTCGTTCAAAACCAACCGAGCTTCGGCTGAACTGAACGACAAGGACTCAGGCCGACGCTTTAGCAGTCATTTGTATCCCGCGCTGCAAGTTGTGGATTAAATCCGCGGTCAGGAGAATTTTCCCTCAGGGATTGTCGTTTTGCAAGGGAAGAGGGAAACTTGGAAATAGAACCTGACAGAAGTCACGAAGGTAAGTTGAGTGCGTCAGGATTTGATGCACTTGCAGGTAAAAAGATACTGTGAACGTGCTGGCAATCTGGACGATGCCTGCAGATTTCGGGCTGATCGCGCTGAATCTGGTGCATCTCACATCGCTGGCCATGGATGGTTCTAGTGTCATCCATGGCATCGCAGTTGAGTGATGCAGGTTCGCAAGTTGTGCAATTGGCAAATAACACTAGCGAGTCTCTCAAAGCATTTGTGATAATGACATGTTGGAGATTCAATGACGGAATGTGAATAGCAGGCAGGGAATCTATACAGGGGAGCACCGTGGTGTGTTCAGGGGGTGTTATGCGACAAAGTATGATCCAGCTAAACGACAGGAAATGACCCACCTCAGAGCGAGGTGAAAATGACTGTTGAAAAATGTGGCAAGGTTTTGGACTGTGAAACCAACTTCAGTCCAAACCCGATGATTACACAGACACAAATCAATCAAATTCTGAGCTTGCGGCAAAGCGGCAAGTCAACAAGAGAAATAGCCGCAATGATGCAGGTATCCCGTAATTCCGTACGCAAGTACCTTCAGCGGCCCTATGCCTCGGCAACAAAGTTATCGTTCCTGCAAGAGCATGACGCAGAGGTGCGGCAATGGTTTCTGCAATGCCAGGGACACTGCGTGCCGTTGGCCAGAAAAATCAAGGAAGAGACCGGCACAAAGGTCTATCTCCGCACATTGCAGCGCTACTGCAAGCCGATACGGGCTGAGGTCCAGCGTACCAAAAAGCAATCCCGTTATGAGACGGCCGCCGGCGTGCAAATGCAGATCGATTTTGGTGAAAAAGATGTCCTTCTTGATGGAAGACTGACTCGAATGCATTTCTTTGTCGCGGTTCTTTCTTTTTCCAGGCGCATCTTCGTCAAAGCGTACCCGGCAGAAAACCAGTCCACATGGCTTGATGGCCTTGAATCGGCATTTGCGCATTTTCAAGGTGTTCCATTGACAGTACTGTCGGACAACAGCACCTGTCTGGTGAAAGACCACTACCGGGGCAGCAGGGCTACGCTTAGGAATCAATACAACTATTTCAGCCAGTACTGGAATTTCATCCCTGTAGTGGCCTCTCCCTACTACCCTGAATGCAAGGGAAAGGTTGAGCGCGCTGTTCGCTATGTCAAAGAAAATGCGTTAGTTGGGAAAGAGTTTGCCAATCTCGATGAGTTGAACAACTGGCTCGAGCAGTGGACCTTGACTGAGGCAGACAATCGCCAGTTGGATAAGTTTGTTCAAGGAATTCGCTTTCCCAAAGAACGGTTCCTGCTGGAGAAGGACAAACTCCAGCCAATGCAAAAACCTCGATTGGCAAAGGTTCGTGAAGAAACACGGAAAGTTGATGGTGTTGGCCTTATCCGTGTCGATAACTCCTATTACCGAATGCCAGATGCTGTCAGGAATATGAGCGTCCAAACCCTGATCACTGACAACACGATTGTCGTTTCCAGCGGCGGTGTCGTCATTATTGAGTTGGATAAGGCCAAGGGAGTTTATCAGCCTAAGGAGCAAACAGCTGCGGCCCGGGATACGCTGCCCAAGCTGCCGGCATCAGCTCAGATATATTCGCAGAATCCTCTGCAGCGGTCGCTAGAGGTCTACAGCCAGGCAGTTGGGGGGACCTGGCAATGAGCAGAGAGACGGATTTAAAACTGGCCAAGATGGCAGCACGCTTGAAGTTGACATTGATGCGCGACAACATGGAGTTCATGCTGCGTACGGTTTCCGAAGCGAAAATGACACCTCGAGAAACGCTGGAATATTTTTTGAGTAAGGAAATCGAACAGAGGGAAAGCAATCGAGTCAAACTGGCTCTTATGGCTGCCCATTTTCCCCGGATTTGTACTTTGGAAAGCTTTGATATGCAGGCTCAGCCAAGCCTCGATCCAGGGATCATTCGCGAGCTCAGCAAACTTGAATGGATTGAGAATGGGGAAAATGTCCTGTTTCTGGGGCCGCCAGGGGTTGGCAAAAGTCATTTGGCAATAGCCCTGGGGCGCTTGGCTATTCAGAAAGGACTCTCAGTACTGTTCATTAGCGCTGTTGCGCTAATGAACAGTTTGGACAAAGCCCAGAGAGAAGGGACTCTGACTGAAAGAATCCATGCGTTGAGCAAGCCCAAGTTGCTCATTATTGATGAGCTTGGCTACTTACCGATTCAGCCCGAGTCCGCTCACTTGCTTTTCCAATTGGTATGCAAACGATATGAGTCAAAGAGCATCATCGTGACAAGCAACCGTCCTGTATCTGACTGGGGGCTCGTCTTTGGCGATCCGACCGCAGCTACTGCCATTCTTGACCGGTTGCTCCACCACTGTACTCCGGTAACCATTCTGGGAGACAGTTATCGAATTCGGGCGAGTTTGAAAGGCAAACTTTTAGAGAAAAAATAAGTGGGGCAAATCGTGACGTTTTGTGGATCTGCTCGGACGTCGCTTGACAGAGATGAAATCCCTCAACGCTGAGTTTGGATTTATCAGTTCTGTTCGATTTGTTGAGGGGATTGTCTGTGTGCGTCACCATTTGAAGCACCTCCTGATATCCTTCAATCGCGAAGGAAAACATAGTTGGAGGGGGATTGGTTTTGCTCTCAGCCAGAAGCTTGTA
>ODAI014341866.1_pt1 | contig 11634 bp, 11 predicted proteins | sample 1539321 | NCBI WGS metagenome assembly ODAI01 (sample SAMN02144231, study PRJEB22623) | gut metagenome | biome: sheep rumen | host: Ovis aries | place: New Zealand
CGGATCACGTCCGTAACGGATTCAAGGATCTTAGCCGGATTCTTTTCTTTATACTCGGATCTGACGATCTCGTTAAAAAAGCAGGAACGCTTTCCCGTATGACATGCCGCACCCACCTGAGAGACCTTTGCTAAGATCGTGTCAAGATCACAATCGGCCGTCAGAGACTTCACGTATTGGAAATGACCGCTTGTAAGACCTTTGACCCAGATCTCATTCCTGCTTCTAGACCAGTAGGTCATCTTTCCGGTGGCTGCGGTCAGGTCATAGGCCTCCTCGTTCATATAGGCCACCATGAGCACCTGATCCGTCGAAGCCTCCTGAACGACTACCGGCAGAAGTCCGTCGGGACCGAGTTTGAAATCTCCCCACTCATACGCCGCAGTGCGCACCTTCACGGGAATTCCCGATGAGAGCAGTTTATTTCTTACAAACTGAAGCTTTCCCGTCCTCTTATTTACACCGTTTCCGGTCACACCGTTGATTCCTTCATGGGAGAGAGACACTCTCACGCAGTCATTTTCAGTGATCTGGGCAATTACAGGCAGATCTGTCCAATTACCGCTTATGCTTTCAAGGGGATCGCTGCCAACATAGACCAGGCAGCAGACATTGCCCTCAATAAGGTCCTTATTCTCAGCGATCTGGTCTTTAGAAGAGAAGCAGCACGCTATTTTGTCAGAGCCGAATTTGTCCGCCACTTCCTGCGCGATCTGCGCATTTGAATCCTTGGAGAGGTTAAGGCACGCCATGCTGCAGCCGGCGTAGAGAAATTTCTTAATATCCTCCATCCTCCTGACTCTTCCGGCGGCAATTACAGGGATCCGCACCGACGCGCAGATTTTACGGATGATGTCATTGTGCATCTCCTGCTCACTGTCTGAATCAGAGAGGTCAAAGATCATCAGGGCGTCCGTAAATCCGTTATCATATTGTGCCGCAAGAGCAGCGGGATCTTCACTGACTGTATCCAAATCCCCGAGGCCCTTTACTGCCTTTCCTTCATACAGATAAATGCTGGGGATCAGCTTCTTAAACTGTGTATCCATTATTATCCTCGACGAGGGGCTCAGAGACTCCCCTTGGTGCTCAGAACGTCTGTGATCCGTTCCTCTTTCTGTGTTGCCATGTCAAGGGCCTTGGAGAAGCACTTGAACATTCCCTCGATGATGTGATGGGCATTTGTGCCCGAAAGGATCCTGAAATGGAGATTCATCGCGGCGCTGTAAGAGACTGAATAGAAAAACTCCCGGACCAGCTCCGTGTCAAAGTCTCCGACCATGGGCGCGTTGATCGGCGTTCCTTCCATGACAAAATACGGTCTTCCGCACAGATCAACCGCACACAGGATCAGAGCTTCATCCATGGGGAGGACAAAAAAGCCATACCTTTTAATGCCCTTCTTGTCACCCACAGCTTCTTTGATCGCCTGTCCCAGCACGATCCCTGTGTCCTCTACAGTATGATGACCGTCCACATTCAGGTCGCCGTCCGCCTTGAGCTGCATATCAAACAGGCCATGTCTGGTAAAAGCGTCCATCATATGGTCGAAAAACCCGATCCCGGTGGAAATCTCCGCTTTTCCGCTGCCATCGATGCAGAAATTCATGGAAATATCCGTCTCGCCGGTTTTCCTGCTGACTTCAGCTGTTCTCTTATCCATGATCATTCCTCCTCTTCGAATCGGACAGCAATGGAATTGGCGTGCGCCGTGAGTCCTTCGCTGAGAGCAAAAAGTTCGATATCCTTGTGAACAGCCCGAAGAGCATCCTTTGAGTAGGAAATGATACTGCTCTTCTTGACAAAATCATCAACTCCCAGAGGGGAGAAGAATCTCGCTGTGCCGTTTGTGGGCAGGATGTGGTTGGGACCTGCGAAATAGTCGCCGAGCGGTTCCGAAGAATAACTGCCGAGGAAGATCGCGCCCGCATTGCGGATCTTCGTCATGACCTCATAAGGATTCTCCGTAATGATCTCAAGATGCTCGGAGGCAATAGTATTGGCAGCCTCCACAAGATCCTCCATCGTATCGCCGACAAATATATATCCGTAGTCATCGAGAGATTTTTGAATGATCTCCGCTCTTGAGAGTGTCTTCAAAAATCCGTCGATCTCTTCAGAAACAGCTTTTGCGATGTTTTCGTCAGTTGTCAGAAGAATCGCGCTGGCCATCGGATCGTGCTCTGCCTGAGAGAGAAGATCCGCGGCGACATACCTTGGATTAGCGGTGCTGTCGGCGATGATCAGGATCTCACTGGGACCTGCCACAGAGTCTATGCCGGTAACGCCAAAGCAGGCTTTTTTGGCCAGTGCAACAAAAATATTGCCGGGGCCTGTGATCTTATCCACTTTCGGGATCGTCTCTGTGCCGTATGCCATTGCTGCGATCGCCTGCGCGCCGCCGACCTTATAGATCTCATCGGCACCGGCTATATCCGCCGCCACTACTGTGCCTGCGGCAGCTCTGCCGTCAGGCCCCGGAGGTGTGCACATGATGATCTTCTCAACTCCCGCCACTTTCGCAGGAACAATGTTCATGAGAACGCTGGACGGATAGACCGCGCGTCCGCCGGGAACATAACAGCCTGAGACTTCAATAGGAGTCACTTTCTGTCCGAGTATCACACCGTCCTCTCTGGTTGTGATCCAGCTGGAGCGCTTCTGTTTCTCATGATATACACGGATGTTCTCCGCGGCTTTCCTCATCACTTCCACCAGGGCGGGATGCAGTTCTCTGTAAGCATCCGCGATCTCACGTTCAGATACCCGAAGAGTCTCAGAAGTCAGATCGCAGCGATCAAACTTCTTTTCATATGCGATGACAGCTTTGTCGCCTGACTCACGCACATCCGCGATTATACTCTGTACAGTCTTCTCATAGTCCCCATATCCTGAAGCGGACCGTCCGATCAGTCTGGCAAGCGCCTGTGATTTTGTATTTTCATCGAGCTTTAGTATTCTCATCTGTGCACTATATCCTTTCTGACTGTCAGTCACTCGAGGCAGTCCCTCACATTCGCCATGATCTCCCTGATCCTGCGCGTCTTCATCTGCATGGATACCTGATTGACGATCATTCTCGCCGACACAGGGCAGACTTCCTCGAGCACCGCAAGACCGTTCTCCCGAAGTGTCGAACCCGTCTCGACGATATCGACGATCACATCGCCGAGATCCACGATCGGGCCCAGCTCCACGGAGCCGTTCAGCTTAATGATCTCCACTGTCTGGTGTTTCCTGTTGTAGAAATGCTCCCTTGCAATGTTCGGATATTTGGAAGTGACCCGTATCATCTCGTGGTGCTTTAAGAGTTCTCTCGCCTCTTCCGGTCCGCAGACACACATCCTGCACTTTCCGAATCCCAGATCGAGCACTTCGTAAACACGCCTGTTCTCTTCCATTATGATATCTGAACCGACCACTCCGATGTCCGCCGCGCCGTATTCCACATATGTCGGAACATCAGGTCCTTTGGCGAGGAAAAACCTGAGTTTCTGCTCCTCGTTGACAAAGATCAGTTTCCGCGAACTCTTGTCCTTGAGCTCTTCGCAGTAATAGCCCGCTTCACCCAGAAGCTTCATTGTCTGATCCGCAAGGCGTCCCTTTGTAAGGGCAATGGTTATGTAATCGTTCACGCTGTCCTCCGTTCGCTCTTCACTCCTCTGCGCATTCCGGCAGCAGAACCGTCCTGAAACCCGCCATACGGCTCATACGGGCAGTTTTGAGGGCCTCACGGTAGTTTGAGTCATTGTAATAAATCTTTTGAATTTCGGGCTCCTCGTCGTCCACAATATGCTGCCTGTACATCGCGTCCATGAGCGTATCAATGGAGATCATGCAGCCTATAGCCGGCGCTGTTTTGCCAAAACAGCTCAGGAGCTGGTCGTATCTTCCGCCGGACGCGACAGGTTCGCCGGTACCATATGTGTAGCCCTTGAAAATGATACCCGTATAGTATCTGTATTTACTAAGAAGCGACAGATCGAAACTGATATATCTTGAAAGCCCGTATGCATCCACAACGTCAAAGACATCGATCAGGCGTCTTACTGCATTGCGTGCCCGCTCATTGGGAGCCGACTCCCATGCCTTTTTAAGATCCTCAGTCGTCTCAATAAAGTCGCGGAAGCTGAGAAACAGATCTCTGTCCTTCCGGCTGTAGCCCTCGCTCTTTAAAAGATCCTCGGCGGCAAAATAGTTCTTGCCGGAAATCTCATTCCTAAGGGCTGTCTCAATATCGCTGTCCATTCCGAGATAGTCACATATTCCCTTGAAATACTCGACATTGCCGACACTGATCTGGAATTCTGTAAGCCCTGCCGCCAGAAGGCTTTCGATCAGCATAGCGATCATCTCTCCGTCCGCCTGTGCGCTGGCGTCATTAATGAGCTCGGCGCCCATCTGGAATGTTTCCTTGCGTTTGCCTTGGAGATCCGATGTATTTGAGAAGGCGCTTCCCTGATAGCAGAAACGAATGGGATGCTTTTCATCCATAAAATACTTGGCAGCGCACCTTGCTACAGAAGGCGTGAAGTCCGGTCTGAGCACCAGTGTGTTGCCTTCCTTGTCGAAGAACTTGTACAGTTCTCTTGAGGAAGTCGTCCCGATCTCATTGGAGAACACGTCAAAATATTCAAACGAAGGAGTCTGAAGATCTTTGTAACCGTACAGATGGATCTGTTCCGCAATCTTACCGATCGTTCTGCTTCTGGCAGTATTCTCCCTGCCATAGCAGTCCCTCACCCCTTCGGGAGTATGCAGCAGCTGCTGCGCTTTTCTGTTGGCGTAATTCATGAGTTCTCCTTCGCTTTATTGTGCTGCAGTGCTAATTCGATAGCACGTGAAATTATTGGAAGTATACAGGAATATGCTCAGCCTGTCAAATTTACGCGTCGCTGTCCCTCTCCGCGAGATCCCTGTTGATCATCTCAAGGTACGGCACCAGGATACCATGTTTGTGGGGCAGCACCCAGTTCATATCCAGTTCATCCATCCTGAAGCTTTTCCTGCCGCCAGATTCCGCCCGTTCCCAGAAGGGCAGAAAGTGCCTGAAAGGAAGATAGTAATAAAAGCCTTCTTCCGTATAACTGATCAGAAAGAAAGCGATCCCGTCCTGCTTCTCAAACAATCTCATGAACTCCACCTGATGGGGGTGGATATTCTGCAGCGCAAACGTCTTCTGTCTGCACTCCTTGGCGTCAAAACATACCGGGATTCCCTGGATCACACCTATATAGTCTACGGTGCTCTTCTGGTCAAAATAGGCAAGCGTAATGTGCCTGTTCTCGCTGTCGATCTTCATCGGGGTGATCGGAGTAGGCACTTTCTGAATGAGCGCAAGATTCTGTTCTTTATATTTTTCATTGGTCCGGTTGATCTCGTCCTCGAAGAGCGAACCCCGGAGTCCTCTTGATTTCCATGTCGGCATATCAGCCACTCCCGTCCTGTTGTAATAGCCCGGCTTTTACTTTACAGCGCAGATCTCTGTGTAGATGCGGGGAGGATCACAGCAGATCACCTTTTCAGAGAGCCTTGCCAGATCCCCTTCCATGCGGGGAAATTCCACCCTGCAGCACCAGAGCATCTGTCCCCGGAGTCCGAATTCACCGCGGATCTTTTCGTTGACTTTCCTGTCACCGTATTTGGGATCTCCCAGTATCGGATGTCCCATCTGCGCGAGATGGCTGCGCAGCTGATGTGTCTTGCCTGTGATCAGTTCCATCTCCAGAAGCGAATAGCGTCCGCCAGTGATCACAGGTGCGTATGTCGTCCTCGTCCAGTCCCCTCCATTTTTCGCGGTTTCCTTAAAATTGACTGTATTGGTCACCGTGTCTTTGCTCAGGTATCCCTCGATCTTGCCGCCTTTTTTCACAGTTCCGAGTACTGCTGCCCTGTAAAACTTACGCAGAGTCCTGTCTCGAAGCATTTCGGCGATCTTTCTTGCGCCTGTCAGAGACTTGGAACAGATCAGGATCCCGCCTGTATTTCTGTCAAGCCTGTTGCAAACAGAGGGTTTGAACCGGCTGAGCGTTGCGGCGTCCGCCTCTCCATTCTCAATAAGGTAGCCCAGAAGCCATTCGTTCATGGTGCGATCTGTATCTGCCGCTTTCTGTGAAAGAACTCCCACAGGCTTTCTCACGATGAGAATGTCCGGGTCCTCATAGAGGATACCGTCATCTCCGATTCTTCCCTTGATCTGCCGGTATGCTTTCACATACTCCTGCAGCTCGTTATCGCCGCCTGCTTTAGCATTATCCTCTGCGCCGTCCTCTCCTCCGAATTTCCCGATCGTATCATCAGAAAGAAAAAGCGTCACCAGATCTCCTTCCAGAAGAAGCTCACTGCCGGACGCTTTTTTGTCATTGAGTGTGATATTCTTTTTCCTGAGCATTTTATAGAGAAAAGAGGAAGGAGCTCCGGGGAGCCTTCGCTGCAGATACTTGTTAAAGCGCTGATCCTTCTCTTCGCTCTTAACTGTCCATTCTCTCATCGGCCTCTTTCCTCACAGGGAGATGGATTTCAAAAGGTCCAGCACACCCTGTATGCTCTTTCTCTCTTTGCTGTCTTCCAGCCTGTTCAGGTCATCCAGGCGCTGCGTGTAATTATCCTGATTTTTGAAGATCTTGACAGTATATCCCTTAAAGCCGTCATTCTCAAGCATCGTTCTGATGTGCAGCTCTCCGCTCTTAATGTCGCATTCCGGATCTTCCGTCAGGGCACATACCGATCTCCCCGCGCAGACCGCGTGGCTTATCGCGAAATTCTTGTCATAGCTTGTCATAAAGAGGTCGTAGGCTCCGGCAAGTTCTCCGATATGAAGTTCAATGGCATCTCTCGCGCTCTCAGAACAGCATTTTGCCCTGCAGAACATTATAAGATCCACCGCGAATTTCCCGACGCCGATGCAGCTTAAAGCCGCAAGGATCGTAAAAGCGTTTTTGTTGGTCCCAAAATACCTGAGCGCGCCGAAATACATGCCCAGCACTGCAGCAAGCAGGCCGAAGGTGACGATCGCGAAGATTTTCCGTCCTCTCTTTATGTAGCCGTATGTCCCCTTTTTTCCGATCATGATTACTCCAATTACGTCAAAACAGGACATCTCTTCCGTTTAGCGAAAAGATGTCCCGCACAATACTACTTCGGTATTAACCCTCAAACATGTCAGTGTTCACGAATTCGGAATCATCTTCCTCTTCCGGATATTCCTCAGAATCCTCGTCCATATTCTGCATCAGACCGGATTCTTCATCTTCTTCCGGCTGCGGGCTGAGCTCTGCGCGGTTCTGGCCAAGGGTGTCGATATAATCCGACATTTCATCGTGGAAGTTGGAGAAGATGGAAGTCATGTTGTTACGCGCGCTGATCGTGCTCTTCTCAAGGTCAGCGAGCATTCCTTCCATATACTGCCTGAATGCTTCGCGCTGCGCGTCGGACTCATTTACAGCCTTATCGAGGATATCCTGAGCCTGCTGTGTAGCCATTCTTACGATCTCATTAGCCTGGGCATAAGCCTGCTGCATGATCTCATGCTCGTTGACAAGTTCATTGGTATGCGCTGTAGCCTCGTTGATCATCTCTTCCGCTTTTCTCTTAGCGTCGTCAAGGATCGCGTCCTTATTGGCGATAATGCGCTGATAATGCCTGATCTCATCAGGAGTCTTCGCGCGAAGCTCCTCAAGAAGGGCATCCATTTCGTCCTTGTCTACGATAATATTTGTTTTGGAAAAAGTCTGGTATCTGCAGGAATCAATAAAATCCTCAATCTGGTCGATCATCTGCTCGATTTTGCTGCTCATCTTTTCCGATCCTCCTTATTTATTCTGGTAAAATTCCGGATGAAGAACTCTCATCTTGCCGATCACTTCCTCTTCGATCGAAGGCGGAACGCACAGGCTGATGTCCCCGCCGAAAGATGCGATCTCCTTTACGACAGAGGAACTCAGGTATGCGAATTCCATGCTGCTCGTGATAAAGATCGTGTCAAGCCAGCCGTCTGAGATCGTTCGGTTTGCGTGGGCAATCTGCAGTTCGTACTCAAAATCAGTTACTGCCCGAAGACCGCGCACGGCAATATGACAGTCGATTTTACGTGCATAATCCATGAGTAATCCGTAATAGGAATCGACATGCACATTCGGAATATTTTCTGACACTTTGCGTAACATTTTAACACGTTCGTCTACAGAAAACAATGGAGTTTTCGCTTTATTGTCCAAAACGCAGACCGTCAGGTCATCAAACATTTCCGCTGCTCTTTTTATAATGTCGATGTGTCCATAGGTAACTGGGTCAAAACTTCCCGGGTAAATCGCGTGTTTCATCATGGATCCTTTCTGCTTCCGATTAGTTATTAAGAGCGCGTCTGATGAAGAGATGCCTGTTCGCTTTATAGTCTTTCTCTCTTACAAGTTCAAGGCCGATATCGCCCAGATAAGAGAAATCCGTATCCAGTGAAGATTCCACTATGATCAGCGTATTATCCGTGACATATTTCTCTGCTGCGAGCGCATTCAGAATATCGTGTACTGTCTGTGACTCGTAAGGCGGATCCACATATATAAGATCCACTTCCTTCTCGTGGATATGCCTCAGCGCACTGAGAGCATCCTGTTTGAGAAGCACCGCTTCTTCTTCGAAATGCGTTGTGTGGAGATTCTTCTGTATACAAGCGCAGGCTTCTCTGCCGTTTTCAACAAAATAGGCGCGTTTGGCTCCGCGGCTTAAAGCTTCGATTCCGATCGCCCCGCTGCCCGCACACAGATCAAGAAAGATCGATCCGGGCACATCCGCCTGTATGATATTAAACAGAGTCTCTTTGATGATGTCCTGTGTAGGCCTTGTGTCAAGGCCGTACGGCGCGACGAGCTTCAGCCGTCTGGCGCTTCCTGCTATTACTCTCATGCCTTATTCCTCAAAATGTGAGGCGGAAGCCCTTTCCGCCTCTTCTTTATCTAAAGTGTATTAAATCTTCTCTTTTTTGTCTATCTGCAATTGTCCGTCAGGAAAATATCGGATCAGAACCGCTTGCTGCCTCTGCCGTTTCTGGCTCCGGCGCGGACCTTGTCGAGGTCAATCTCTGTGTCTCTGTGCACGAGCGGCGCGGGCTCTTTATCTTTCGCGAGCACGGCTCTTTCCACATAATCTTCCTTGCTCAGTTTGATACCCAGAACGCCCGCAGCAGCTTTTTTCATCTCCGGGATCTGATCCAGAGGGAACTTGAGAAGATATCCGTTAGCAGTCATCAAAACAGCGTACTTCTGATCAGTTATGACTCCGGCGAAAACAAGAGAATCTCCCTCTGCAAGTTTGGTCGCGTTCATGGTCTTCATGCGGGTCTCAAACTCGCCGCCGCTCACTGTTTTGACAAGGCCGTTTTTCGTGACGAAAAGGAGCCTGTAGAGGTTGAGGTCAGTCTGGCTGCAGGCCATGACGATCTCTTCCTTCGAGGAGTCGTAATTGCCGATATTGTCGATGGGAATACCCTTGTCCCTCAGTTTTCCGAGAGGAAGGTCGGAGACTTTTACGGTATGAAGAGTACCGTTATCCGTGAACAGACAGATCTTTCCGGTGCTCCTGCACATGAAATAGTATTTGTATCCGGTTTCCACCGACTCCTGGTTTCTGGTGTATGCAGACGGATCCATCGTCTTGGCGTATCCGAAACGATCCATGACAAACAGAAGTTCTCTGTCTTCCTCTTCCTCTTTTACGACAAAGGAAGCTGTTTCCGCCTGGGTGATCTCCGTTTTTCTGGGCTGCGCATACTTGTCTCTGATCTGCGCCAGATCACCGCGCAGTACCTTTGTCATGGAGTCGCGCTCTTCAAGGATATCTTCGTAGCGGTAGATATTGGCGACAGTCTCATCGTGTTCTTTAATGAGCGCTTCCAGTTCGAGTCCGATGAGTTTGTACAGACGCATGTCAAGGATCGCGTCAGCCTGCGCCTCCGTAAAGGCAAGCTGCGTCGCCATTATCTCCGATTCTACGCTTCGGAACTTGATCCCGCCGGTCTCACCGTTTACAAGGCAGTTCTTAACAGTCTTTCGGTCTCTTGCGCCCCTGAGGATCTCGATGATCAGGTCTATGACGTTGACCGCTTTGATAAGACCTTCCTGGATCTCCCTCTTTTTGCGCTCTTTTTCAAGAAGATTCTCATACTTTCTCGTGGTCGTCTCGTAAAGAAAGTCCGTATTGGCTTTCAGTATCTCCCTAAGGCTCAGTGTCTCGGGCCTTCCGTTCCTGATCGCGAGCATATTTACGCCAAAGGTGTCTTCCAGCCGCGTCTTTTTATAGAGAAGATTCCGGAAATTGTCGATATCCGTATCTTTCTTCAGTTCAATGACTATACGGATCCCTTCTTTGTCGGATTGGTTAGTAATGTCGATGATATCGTTCGTGACCTTTTTCTCGGCGAGCGCAGCAACATCCGAGAGGAACTTGCCGATGCCGGCGCCGATCATAGTATAGGGGATCTCCGTGATCACCAGATTGACGTGTCCGGAACGCCCCTTTTCTACCATGGTGCGGCCTCTCAGGCGCACCTTTCCGACACCTGTCTCATAGATTTCGGGAAGTTCGTCCTTATTGACCACAATGCCGCCCGTCGGGAAATCGGGTCCCTTGACATACCGCATCAGCTCCTTGTTCGTCAGTTCCGGGTTCTCGAGCAGAGCGATCTCCGCATCGATGATCTCCGCGAGATTGTGGGGCGGAGTGCTGGTCGCCATTCCTACCGCAATTCCTTCCGATCCGTTGATCAGGAAGTTGGGGATCTTGACGGGGAGCACCTCGGGTTCCTTCTCGTTCTCATCGAAGTTGGGCACAAAATCCACGACATCTTTATCCAGATCCGCAAGAAAAGCCTCTTCCGTGATCTTCTCGAGACGCGCCTCAGTATAACGCATCGCCGCGGCGCCGTCGCCCTCTATGTTGCCGAAATTTCCGTGACCGTCGATCAGAGGGATCTCTTTTTTGAAATCCTGTGCCATGACGACCAGCGCGTCATAGATCGAACTGTCGCCGTGGGGATGATATTTACCCATCGTATCGCCGACGATTCGCGCGCTCTTTCTGAAGGGTCTGTCCGACCTGATCCCGAGCTCATGCATGTCATAAAGAGTTCTTCTCTGCACGGGTTTTAACCCGTCCCTTACATCCGGGAGCGCCCGCGCGACGATTACGCTCATCGCGTAGTCGATGTAGGATTTCTGCATCAGTTCGGAATACTCTGTCTTGAGGATCTGCTCCTGCGGAGTCTCCGCAAAAGTGTCTTCCGTCAGTCTCTTTCCTTTTTTACTGTTCTTGTTCTGGTCGTCTCTAGGCATATTGATTACTGTTTCTCCGTTTATTAACGTCAGATATCAAGTTCCGCGTCGTCCGCATGGTCGTGGATGAACATCCTGCGGGGCGGAACTTCGCTTCCCATCAGAAGTTCCGTGATGTCTGAAGCATGTATTGCGTCTTCGATCTGTACCTGCCTCATGTATCTTCTCTTCGGATCAAGGGTCGTCTCCCAGAGCTGTTCGGGATCCATCTCTCCAAGGCCCTTGTATCTCTGCAGAGTAAAATCGTTCTTGTGCGTCTTTCTGTATTTTGCCAGCGCGTAATCATCGTAGAGATACTCGCCTTCTCCGC
>ODAI014829891.1_pt1 | contig 11633 bp, 11 predicted proteins | sample 1539321 | NCBI WGS metagenome assembly ODAI01 (sample SAMN02144231, study PRJEB22623) | gut metagenome | biome: sheep rumen | host: Ovis aries | place: New Zealand
TGCCCCTCAGCAATCAAAAGATTAAGCGCTTCCTCTGATATGCCGCCAAACATCTTTCGCTCACCATTAAAGCTGGAAAGAATTTCATCGCCATATCTGTCTGAGAATTCAAACTTGAAATCATCACCGATTTCCAGAGTAACTTCCTTTGTCTTGATTCTTACTCCCGCATTACCTTCAAGCTCTTCCACATCAAAATCTGTTGGAACAGCCACGCTGCCTTCTACAGCAACAGATTTATAATCCTTCATACAAACGGGAACGTTAACCCTTATTATTTCATCTGTGATAATCTCCACATTTACAGTCTGCTTTTCAAACTGTAATGCCACACAATTATCAACAACATTTACTCCCACAAACTTACCATATTCCATAAAAAAATTTTCCCTTCTTCAGCTGTATTTTTTCTTATTGTACACTATAAATTCATTTTTGGAAACGTTTCCAGTAAAATTCATAAAACAAGTGCCTACCATTTTTCACTATGATAGGCACCCTTAATTAAAGCTTAGTTGTTACAAATATATCGTAGATGGCCTTAACAGCTACCTCGAAATCCTGGTTCTCAACACCGATGATGATGTTAAGCTCTGAAGAGCCCTGGTCAATCATGCGGACATTTACGTGAGCATGGCTTAAGGCTGCAAAGATACGACCTGCAGTACCACGTGTGCTCTTCATACCACGTCCAACGACTGCGATAAGAGCAAGGTCAGATTCGATTTCGATAGAATCTGGTGAGCAGTTTCTGTGGATAGCTGAAACAACAGCCTGCTCCTTGTTTATGAATTCATCCTCATGAACAACAACTGTCATGGTGTCGATACCTGATGGCATGTGCTCGATGTTGATTCCGTTGTCCTCAAAGGCTGAAAGAGCCTTGCGGCAGAAGCCAACCTCTGAGTTCATAAGTGACTTTGTGATAAGAACTGTGCAGAAGCCCTTCTTACCAGCAATACCTGTGATAACGTATTCGTTGCGCTGGCCTGTGCTTTCAACAATCCATGTTCCGTCATCATCTGGCTTATTAGTGTTTTTGATGTTGATTGGAATACCTGCAGAACGAACTGGGAAGATGGCGTCCTCATGAAGCACTGATGCGCCCATGTATGAAAGCTCTCGAAGCTCGCGGTATGTGATAGTCTGCATACCAACTGGATTCTTTACGATTCTTGGGTCGCAGATTAAGAAGCCTGATACGTCAGTCCAGTTCTCGTATACATCTACCTTTGCAGCACCTGCAACGATAGAACCTGTAACATCTGAACCACCTCTAGAGAAGGTCTTTACTCTTCCATCCTTGCCACATCCGTAGAATCCAGGGATGACTGCACGTGGGTGCTCCTCTAGGGTCTTTGCCATTGTCTTTTCTGTCTTGTATGAATTAAGATGTCCTTCCTCGTTGAAGAAAATAACATCCTTTGCATCAATGAAATCGTAGCCTAAATATTCTGCCATGATTTTGCCGTTAAGATATTCGCCACGGCTTGCAAGATAATCTAATGATAGGTCTTCTTTGATATCAGAAGCAATCTGTTTAAAATCCTCATCCAAGCTAAAATTCTTAAGCTCAAGTCCTTCTATAATTTCATCATATCTGGCTTTAATAGCTGCAAGATTAGATGTAACGTCCTTGCCCTTTGATGCAGCCTCGTAGGTGCCGATAAGCATATCAGTTACCTTTGTGTCCTTGCTATTTCTCTTACCAGGAGCTGATGGAACAACAAAAACTCTGTTTTCATCTGCTCTGATAATGTCGCCCACCTTCTTAAACTGATTTGCATCAGCAAGTGAGCTACCGCCAAATTTTACAACCTTTTTCATTACATTTCCTCCTGACTAACTTAAAAGTACTCTATCATTATCTAGTTCTTCACCAGATTTAATCTTAAATTTTTCTAATAAATCTGCCACCGTAAGCTGGGCACGTTCTTCTCCTGCTGTATCAAAAACAATGCGTCCACCATTCATCATCAATGTCCTGTTTCCTACTTCTAGGGCCTGATGCATATTGTGGGTAACCATAAGGCAGGTGATGCCACGTTCCTTAACGATTGATTTGGTAAGCTCTAAAACCTTTTCTGCTGTGGCAGGGTCAAGTGCTGCTGTGTGCTCATCCAAAAGCAACAGCTTTGGTGTTACGAATGTGGCCATAAGAAGTGTCAGTGCCTGACGCTGGCCACCTGATAGCAAACCAACTGGCTGCTTCATTCTATCCTCTAATCCCATACCAAGTAAAGCCAACTGCTCCCTAAACTTCGCTTTGTCCTTAGCACTGATTCTTGAAAACAGCTTGCCGGTGGAATGAGATGCTCTAAGATAAGCAAGTGCCATGTTTTCTTCGATGGTCATGTGAGGTGCTGTGCCCTTTAATGGGTCCTGGAAAAGATGACCGATGTCCTGGCTTCTCACATATTCCTTCTTAAAGGTGATGTCCTCTCCATCCAGATAAATGTTTCCCTCATCTACAATGAAGGTACCTGCGATGGCGTTGAACATGGTGGATTTGCCAGCACCGTTAGAACCTACGATAGTAGCAAAATCTCCATCTGCCAAATCCAGGCTAAGGTTCTTAAGTGCAACCTTTTCATTAACTGTACCAGGGTTGAAGGTTTTGGATATGTTATCTATTTTAAGCATTACACACCTTCCTTTCTGGCATTTCCTCTATAGTTGGCAAACTCCCGCTTTTTGAGGGCGAGCTTTCTTTTTACATAAGGTGTTGCGATTGCAACAGCTACTATTATAGCAGAAACCAGCTTCAATGCCTCCGCTGGAACTGAAAGTCTTAAAGCAATTGCTACAATAAAACGATACAAAATGGAACCCAGGATTGTTCCAATGATACGTCTTGGAATGCTACCCTTGTTACCAATCAAGGTCTGGCCGATGATAAGAGATGCCAAAGCGATTGTTACCATACCTGTACCGATATTGATATCTGCAGATTTCTGGTACTGAGCAATAAGGGCACCAGAAAGACCTGTCAGTGAGTTTGCAATACAAAGCCCAACTGTGATTGTAAGTGTTGGATTGATTGAAGATGATTTAACCATCTCAGCGTTATCGCCTGTGGCTCTGATGGACATTCCAAGAGTTGTACCAAGGAACCACCAAAGGGCAATTGATATGATAGCAACGATTGCAATTACGATTGCAACCTTGTACCAATCTCCAATGAAGCCTGTGCCTAATGTATCCTTTCCAAGAGAAAATACTGTGTCGCAGCCAAAAAGATTTGCAATGGAAGAAAATCCCATTACAGCAATATTAATTGTGTATAATCCTGTGTTAACGATGATACCTGCAAGAATAGATTCTACCCCAAGTCTGGTCTGAAGGAAAGCTGTTACAAAGCCTGCACAAACACCGGCAAGCATAGCAGCAAAAAGTGCCAAAAATGGATGACCTGCAAGAGACACCATCGCTCCCACTGCACAGCCTAATGTGAAGCATCCATCTGTAGTAAGATCTGCGATATTAAGAATTGTAAAAGAAATAAAAAGTGCCAATGCAACTAGGGCGTATATACACCCTAGCTCCAATGCACTCATGAAAATCGAAACTGTAAAAATACTAGACATTACTCAAACTCCTCCGCTGTCTGTACTTCAACGAAGCCGTCGCACATGTCCTTAAGCTTGACATAATCTAGATTGAGGGCAGCTGCTGTTTCTGTGTTAACTGTAGCTGTACCATTATCAAGAAGCTTAACTGGAAGCTCTGCTGGAGATTTGCCATCTACCAATACTTCTGCAACCATGTTAGCTGTTTCCTTGCCAAGTGTAGCGTAATTTACGCCATATCCTAAGTAAGCACCGTTAAGTGCAAATGAATCAGCACCGCAATAGTGAGGGATACCTGCATCGATGAATTTCTCATAGATAGCAAGCTCGCACTTCATGATTGTGTTATCAGTAGGAGTGAACACTGCATCCACCTTCTCAGCTACCAAAGCGTCTGCTGCAAGCATAACCTCATCGTTAGTTGTTCCTGTCTTTTCAACATATTCAACACCTGCTGCATCAAGAATCTTCTTAGCTTCCTTGATAGGACCTGCAGATGCGTCCTGACTCTTATCATAAAGAAGACCAACCTTCTGGATGTCTCTATCCTGCTCAAAGATTAAATCAAAAACTGCCTGAGTGTTTAGACCATCTGATGTACCAGTTACGTTAGCACCTGGCTTGTCGTTAGATGCAACAAGACCTGCTGCCTCTGGGTCAGATACTGCTGCAAAAACTACAGGAATTTGATTGTCCTCTGTTGCAGACTGGCAAATCATGGCTGTAGGTGTTGCTACTGGAACAAGCACATCAACCTCATCATTGATAAGCTCTGTCACTATCTGATTGATAGTAGTGGCATCAGCCTGGCCATTATAATAATAGTTACTGTAATCAAATGTGCAGCCCTTTTCCTTGCCGATTGCATCTAACTGGCTTTCCACATTTGCAACAATCTGATTTAACGATGCATCATCCACGTACTGAATAATGCCTACCTTATATACCTTTCCATCTGCTGTCACCCCTGTATTTGCAGCATCATCAGTAGCATCTGTGGAAGCTGCTTTATTACCACATCCAACCATTGCGGCTGAAAGAGTTAAAATCATCATTAAAGAAAGCAATCTTTTCTTCATAATATCCCTCCTAACACAATCTGTTAATAGAGAATATTGTATCACAACACTTTAACAAGTTAAAGTGTAAAATTGTCTAATTATTTATTTACATTGTTAACTGATGAACTTATTAGCTGCTACCATAAGAAGATTTGGATGCTTTCGCAGAGTCAGATGTAAGCGCCCCTCATCAGTCGCCTAAGGCGACAGCTTCTCCCCATAATGGGGAGAAGCCTTTTTATTCCATCACTGAATCCTTGATGGTGATATAGGTGCCGCCATCCTCCTCGTAGGTGGAAAAGGTGCCTTTGATTACGATTGGGTCGCCCTCGGCTGGATAATCTTCCATGGCGTACTGATTAGCATCTAACAGGAATTCTAATCCCTGTGAACAGCACTGAGTAGCGTCCTGAACAACACAGGTATAATAGGTTTTGCCTGTTTCCTCATCTGTGTAGATGGCGCAGTTTCCATCCATCTTCACAGTCTGTCCTTCGTAGGCCACCGGCTCCATCATCATGTTGAAGACCTCTGAATATACCATAGTAGATGAAAGAGCTGTTAAATCAATATCAACAGAGGAATCTGCAACTACCATCTCCTCTTCAGCTACTTCATCTGCTTCTTCTGTGTTAGCCTCGATATTTTCATTTGCTACAGTTTCTGTTGTGGCAGATTCACTTCCACAGCCTGTCAACGAAAAGACTAATGTAAATAATAGTATAAATGCTATTTTTCTTTTCACAGATTACCCCCTGATTCTTCCAATTAAATAACAAATTCCGAATAGCACCACATCAGCGGCCACGATTGTAGAACCTACTGGTGTGCCTGCAAGGATGGAAATAAGAATTCCAAGCAGTGCGCAAATCATTGATGAAATTGCTGAAAAAATAGTAACGCTCTTAAAATTTTTAAGAATGCTCATTGCAGAAAGTGCTGGGAAAATAACCAACGCCGATATCAGCAGCGAACCTACCAGATTCATGGCAAGCACGATGATTACTGCAATAACTGTGGCAATCAGCAGGTTGTAGAAATTAACCTTGGTGCCTACTGCATTAGCAAAATCCTCGTCGAAGGTTACTGCAAATATTCGGTTATATAAAATTATGAACAGCACGGTTACAATGATAGCAAGTATTCCACAAACCCACACATCAGTCTTTGTAAGCATCAAAATTGACATTGAGCCAAACAAGGTTGTGCACACATCCCCTGATACGTTTGATGAGCTTGGGAACAGATTCATCAGCATATAACCAAATGCCAAAGCGCCAACAGAAAGCATGGCGATTGCAGCATCTCCTTTTATCTTTGTGTTCTGTCCCTTTCTAAGGAGAAGTATCGCAAATGCGATAGTGACAGGAAGAACTATTATCATCCTATTAGTCAGATTGAAAACTGTTGCGATGGCAAGGGCTCCAAAAGCCACATGTGAAAGACCATCTCCTATGAAGGAATATCTTTTTAAAACCAGTGTAACTCCAAGCAGTGAGGAGCAAAGTGCGATAAGCACTCCAACTATCAATGCATATCTTACAAAAGGAAAGCTTAAATATTCTATTAATGTATCTAGCATGTCACTACTCCTTCATTTACATCAAAAATCTTATTTGCGTACTTGCTTACATTTGCGATGTCATGGCTAATCATAATAATTGTCATTCCGTCATCATTCAGCTGCTTGATAAGCTCGTACATTTCCTCGGTAACGGTTGGGTCCAGGCCTGCCACAGGCTCATCTAAAAGGATGGCCTTTTTGGTTGCACACAATGCTCGCGCCAACAATACACGCTGCTGCTGGCCACCTGAAAGCTCACGGTAGCATCTGTTTTTCAGCTTCTCTATTCCCATCTTTTTGATGTTTGAAAGTGCCAGCTTCTTCTGTTCCTTTGTATAGAAAAATCTTTTTCCAAGACTGTTCTGACAACCTGAAAGTACAATTTCAAATACAGATGCTGGGAAATCCTTTTGAACTACAGACTGCTGAGGCAGATAGCCAATCTCATTTTTCATAAGGCCATCACCAAAATCTATGGAGCCTGCCACAGGTGACTGTAGGCCTAAAATAGTCTTCATAAGTGTGGTCTTTCCTGAGCCGTTTTCACCTACTATGCAAAAGTAGTCTCCCGCTTCTATTTCAAAATTAATGTTATCTAGAACTGCCTGGTTTTCATAACCCACAGCAAGTCCCTTCGCTGTTAATACTGCCATAATGTCTCCTAAATGCTTTAGCCCGCCTGATTACAGAGACTATTCCAAGGTTCTCATGCTCCCGGAGGCCCCCTCCCATTGCAGTCAAGGAAACCTCCCATAAATGGGTCCCTCCTTAACTGCATGGGGCCCTCCTCCTCGCGCTCGCCAAGACTATGTATAGTCTCAGTATCAGGCTCACTTAAAATTGTTAGATTTATAAATTATTTACTAGTCTATTTTAACGCTTCAGTGAGCACGGATAGGTTCTGCTTCATGATGCTTAAATATGTTACGCCGTTTTCGTAGTCTGATGATGTTGATGACTGCATGGAATCCATGGCTAGGATCCTAGCGTCCTTTGAATTCGTATTTGAGATAATGGTGTCGGCAATTTTGTTGTCTGAGTTTTCGATAGTAAGGACTGTCTTAAGGTTAAGCTCATCAACTTTTTCTGCTAAGAATTTGATTGTTTCGAAGCTTGCTTCTGTTTCTGCCGAGCAGCCTACGAATGCTGCGAAGTAATCAAGTCCGTAATCGTCTACCATGTATCTAAATGGGAAGCGGTCTCCGAACAATACTGTCTTTGTTGAAGCTGCATCTACCATGTTTCTATATTCATTATCAAGATTTTTTATTTCAGTGATATAGGCATCTGCGTTAGCTGCGTAAGTATTGGCATTTGCTGTGTCTATTTCTGATATTGCCTCTTCAATAGCATCTACACATACTGCTGCATTCTTAAGAGAAAGCCAAACGTGCTCATCATACTCAACCTCTTCTTCGCCTTCAGCTTCTTCCTCAGCCTGCATACCCTCTACAACTTCCTCTTCTTTGATGCTGTCCTTAAGCACGTCCATAAGGTTGATTACCTTCTGATTTGGGTTTACAGCTGTCTTTATAGCATCCTCTGCCCACTCATCAGACTCACCGCCAACATAGATAAACAAATCGCAGGTAGCAATTGTTTTGATGTCCTCTGCTGTAGGCTGATAGTTGTGAAGGTCTGCACCACTATCAAGCAGATTAGTAACCTCTACTCCTGTGACGTCTCCTGCTATCTCCTTCACCCAATCGTACTCTGGGAAAATGGTAGTAACAACAGATATGCCATCCTTTGATGCAGCTGACGACGCTGATTCAGCGCTGTTTGCGCCACAACCTGCAAAAGCTCCCATCATAAATACAGTAGCTGTCATTAAACCTATTAAATTTTTAATTTTCATCTTTAATTAATCCTTTCGTGTCTATAAAAAATTATACCAAAATAAAACCTTATAAAATATAGACCTTTTCAAGAATCAATTCTCACCTTTTGGGATACTAAACTAGCCTGAACAGGCTGGCTTTGAATATAATCTGCAATATCCTTCATTGCAAATGCAATTACATAAACTACTGCTGCAACTACAAGACCAGCACCAATGCTTTTGATATTGCTTTCGCACTGCTCCAATACAAGACATATTGGACAGTGTGCTTCGTCATCACAATGATGTGATACATGCTCTGCAATAAATCTAGCAGAAAAAAGCATAACAACTACAGCAGCTAATATAGCTACCAAAGCAACTATTCTTTTATATGCTTCCTTTTGTGTCATGCTATCTCCTTATCTACGTCTTAAATACCTTGTCATAATAATTGCATTGATTCTATTTGTCAAACTCAAAGGACTTATGAATAAAAAATGAAAAAATGGTGAATTGCCGCATGAATATTCTGAAATCTACTATAATAATCTTATATTGTGGTGTAATGTAAACATTATAACGAAACACTATTGAGAGGAGGCTCTTTTATGTACGAATATATTACTATTGAACGTAAATATGGTAGTGGTGGCCATAATATTGCGGAAGCACTGGCTAAACGTCTTGGCTACCGATTGTATGACCGTGGTGTTGTAGTTGAAACTTGCAAACGCATGGGATTGTCTTATGACCAGGTATCGGGCATGGATGAGCAGACTCCTATCAAACCTATCTTCAAGGCTCCTGGCAACGAGCACCTTTCAATGGAGGAGCAGATTTACAATACAGAGGTTGATATTATCCGTGAAGCTGCTGAGAAGCCTGGTTGCGTATTCGTAGGAAGATGCGCAAGCGAGATTCTTAAAGATAAAAAATGCTTGAAGGTTTTCATTACAGCTGATGATGATTACAGACTGAATCGTTCTATCACTGTAGAAAAGAATGAAAAAGATAAAGCCGAAGATGTAATGAAGAAATTCGACAAGAAACGTGAGAAATTCTTCACCACACACTCCAGCGGAAAATGGGGCTCACCTGACTACTTCGACATTGTAATTAATTCTAGTCACCTTAGTGAGGATGATTGTGTAGCACTCTTAGAAGCCCTAGCTAAATAATAAACTGTTTTTAATGACAATATAAAGGAACATTATCTTATTTAAACATCTAAGATAATGTTCCTTTTATCATTTATCACTTATATCTATTGCAGTTAAGTGAAAAACAGATGAATTCATAATTCACTTATCTCACAATCGCTTAAAAGTTAAGTGTATTAAACAAAATAAAAATTTCACTTAAAAATGCAAAATCCTGTTAAGTGTATTAAAAAATAAATATTATAAACTTAACTTTTTAGTTGTAACTTTTGAATTTCTTAAGTTTATTTCATTCATATTAGATTTAAACTTATAAAGCTCAATCACCTTATTAAGTGAAAATATAGTTTTCTGATATAAACTTAATTATGACTAAATATTTTTATGCTTTTTGAAGTGAATTTTTATTTTTCTTATATTCACTTAACACACTTTCCATTTTTTAAGTGGGATATCAACTATTCCTATTTTCACTTAACTAAAACCTCTATTTATCAGTGTTATTGCATCCAATTCAAAAAATAATCACGCTCTGACTTAAATACAACATAGAAATTATCCTAATATATCAATATACTCTCCTGCTAAAGCCTTGTTCATGCTGCGGACTGCGCAGAACTTGCCACACATAGAGCATGTGTCATCAAATTCTGGTGAACGGTCGGCACGGATAGCCTGTGCAGTTTCTGGGTCCAATGAGCATTCCCACTGCTTATCCCAATCAAAGCACTGTCTGGCTTCAGCCATGGCATTATCCTGGTCCATTGCGTGAGGAATATGCTTTGCAATATCTGCTGCATGGGCCGCAATCTTAGAAGCGATAATTCCCTGCTTTACATCATCTACATTAGGAAGAGCTAAATGCTCTGCTGGTGTTACGTAGCAAAGGAATGCTGCACCGTTTTGAGCTGCGATGGCACCACCGATAGCTGATGTGATATGGTCATAGCCTGGTGCAATATCTGTTACGATTGGTCCAAGTACATAGAATGGTGCGCCCATACAAATCTTCTGCTGAATTTTCATATTTGCAGCGATTTCATCCATTGGCATGTGACCAGGGCCTTCAACCATAACCTGTACATCCTTTTCCCAGGCGCGCTTTGTAAGCTCACCAAGTCGAACCAATTCCTCTATCTGGCAAACATCTGATGCATCTGCAAGACAGCCAGGACGACATGCGTCACCAAGAGATATTGTCACATCATACTCTCGACAGATATCAAGGATTTCATCGTAATATTCGTAGAAAGGATTCTCCTCACCTGTCATGCACATCCATGCAAACACCAAAGAACCACCACGTGATACGATGTTCATTTTTCTTTTGTGCTTTTTAATCTGCTCGATTGTCTTTCTTGTGATTCCGCAATGAAGAGTAACGAAATCAACGCCATCCTCAGCATGAAGACGTACAACATCAATGAAGTCCTTGGCTGTAAGTGTAGCCAAATCGCGCTGATAATGAATAACACTATCATAGATTGGAACTGTGCCAATCATAGCAGGACATTCTTCTACAAGCTTCTTTCTGAAAGGCTGGGTGTTTCCGTGGCTGGATAAATCCATAATAGCCTCAGCCCCCATATCCACTGCAGCCATAACCTTTTCCATTTCTATGTTGTAATCCTTGCAGTCGCGGCTTACGCCAAGATTTACATTTATCTTAGTGCGAAGCATGCTGCCAACGCCCTCTGGGTTAATGCATTTATGATTAACATTGGCTGGGATGACTACCTGTCCCTTTGCAACTAATTCCCTAATTTCCTCTGATGTGCGATATTCCTTTAATGCCACCTGCATCATTTCACTTGTTATTATTCCCTTACGGGCAGCATCCATCTGTGTTGTATATTCTCTCATTTCTTCTCCTTTTCTATAACGCTGCGAGATTGGGTGAACCCAATCTGCTCGCATTAATTTAATAAATTGCGCATAATGAAGCCATGTGATTCAGTGGGCCCGACCCCTGTCCCAAATCTAAGCCGGCTCCAATAGCAGTTTCGATATAGTGTTTAGACCTTGATATGGAATCCTTCAGGTTATACCCGAGGGCAAGATGTGAGGCTATGGCACTGGACAATGTACAGCCCGTACCATGGGTGTTTGGATTATCGATTCTTTTTCCATTGAACCAAGTAATCAGTCCATCATCAAAAAGCACATCGCTTGCATCATAAATGCTGTGTCCGCCCTTAACTAATACTGCGCATCTATAGGCAGTTCCAATATCTATAGCGGCACATTCCATATCATCCTTTGTTCTTATTGTTCTTCCCGAAAGAGCCTCAGCCTCAGGGATATTTGGAGTGATAACCCTGGCAAGTGGAAACAAATACTTTGCCATTATTTCATGGGTCTCATCCTTCATAAGAACACTGCCACTGGTGGCAACCATAACAGGATCTACTACCACGTTTTTTGCATCATATTCCTTCAGCTTTCTTGCCACCA
>ODAI011387713.1_pt1 | contig 11632 bp, 9 predicted proteins | sample 1539321 | NCBI WGS metagenome assembly ODAI01 (sample SAMN02144231, study PRJEB22623) | gut metagenome | biome: sheep rumen | host: Ovis aries | place: New Zealand
AACGGCGAGGGTCAGATCGGCGCCGGCGGCTACTATCCCAGCTATGAGCAGTACATCATGGCGCTGGATAAGGGCTGGCATGTCGGCCCCACCAACAACCAGGATAACCACAAGGGCCGCTGGGGCAACGCCAACGACGCCCGCGACGTTATCTACACCGATGACTTCTCCGAGCAGGGTCTGTACGAAGCTATCCGCCAGTACCGCATCTACGCCACCGAGGATAAAAACCTGGAAATCCAGTACAGCGTCAACGGTGAGCCTCTCGGCACCATCTTCTCCGAGATCCCCGAGGAGTTGGCCTTCTCCGTGTCCCTCTATGATCCCGACAGCAGCGATTCCATCACCAAGGTGGAGCTGGTCGCCAACTCCGGCGCCGTGGCCTACACCTGGGATGACGTGAACGAGATCAAGACCGGCCTTCTGGAGACCACCCTGGCGCCCACCTACAGCTACTACTTTGTCCGCGTCACCCAGGCCGACGGCGATCTGGCCGTCACCGCGCCTGTGTGGGTGGGCGAGAGCCTGAAGCTGGGCATCTCCGCGGTGGAATGCGGCACCTCCACGCCGGTCACCGGTGAGGAGTTCACCCTGAGCACCACCTTCTTCAACAGCGAAGCCAGCGCTGCCACCGTGAAGTCCATCGTCTACACCGTTAACGGCAGCGAGGTCATCGGCACCGATACTGAGGCCCACAGCATCCCCGCCAGCTCCACCGCTACCGTGGAGTTCAAGTACACCCCCACCAAGGCCAAGATCATGACCGTCACCGTGACGGCTGTGGTTGAGATGGACGGCGTGGAGTACAGCTTCTCCAAGGACATCGAGCTGCAGGTGAAGGATTCCAATGCGCTGGTCTACATCGGCATCGACGCCTCCCACTACAACGAGTATGTGGCCGGCAACTACAAGGACAGCATGGGCAACTTCGGCGCTCTGGCCGGCGGCTATGGTGTCCGCACCGTGGAGCTGAAGACCTCCGAGGAACTGATCGCCGCCTGCTCCAACGAGAAGTTCGTGGCCATCATCTTCACCGCGCCCTCCCGCCGCCTTGCCGCCGCCCAGGCTGATCCCAAGACCTATTCTGCCGACGAGCTTGCCGCCATCACCGCCTTCAACCAGGCCGGCGGCCAGGTGATCGTCTGCGGCTGGGGCGATAACTACGAGAACTATGACGCCGTCAAGACCGCAAAGCAGATGGCCGAGACCCAGAACGAGCTGCTCGCCGCTCTCGGCTCCAGCATCCGCCTGGGCGATGACGAGATCATGGACGACGAGCTCAACGGCGGCCAGTCCCAGCGCGTGTACTTTGATGCCTTCAACTTTGACAGCTACCTGATGCAGGGCGTCATCGTCGATCCCGAGAACCCCAACGACCGCAAGTATTCCGAGGTCTACTCCAACTACGGCGGCTGCTCCGTGTACTTTGAGGGCGATGGCGTTCCTGCCACCGTGACGCCCATCGTCTACGGTCATGCCAGCACCTACACCAAGGACTGCGACGGAGACGGCAAGAACGATCTGGCCTATCCCTACGGCGACGGCAACCGCTTCATCGTGATGGCAAGCGAGCAGCTTGCTGACAAGGGCCTGGTCATCGTCGCGGGCGCGGCCTTCATGTCCAACTTCGAGGTTCAGGCTGCCGCCTCCAGCGGCTCCTCCGATGCCGACCAGCAGATGAACTACGCCAACTACAAGATCTGCGAGAACCTGGTGAAGGGCTTCAATGAGATCACCGTGACGCCCATTGCCGAGGTCCAGAAGCAGACCGAGATCGGCCTGGTCTACACCATCGAAGGCACCGTCACCTCCAACGCCTCCGGCTATGATAAGGACACCGCCTTCTTCGACTGCATCTATGTCCAGGACGAGACCGCCGGCATCTGCTGCTTCCCCGTCTCCGGCAACTTCAAGATCGGCGATCAGGTCCGCATCACGGGCTACACCGACTTCTACCAGGCGGAGATGGAGCTGCAGGTCATGAGCATCGAGAAGATCGGCGAGACCGATCCTGTCCAGCCTGTTGAGGTCACCGCGGCTCAGATCAACGATCTCAGCGTCCTTGGCAGCCTTGTTACCCTGAAGGGCACCGTGGAGAGCTTTGAGTACGAAAACGGCCTGATCCAGACCATTATGGTCAAGGACGCCGCTGGCAACATCGCCCGCGTCTTCATCGACGGCTACATCACCACCGCCGAGGATGTGAAAGATCTGACTGTCGGCTGCCGGATCGAGGCCACCGGTCTCAGTTCCTATGACGACACCTGGAAGGATACCGCATACTTCCCGCGCATCCGTGTCCGCGACCGTGCCGACATCCTCTGCTCCGCCGCTGCAGAAGCCGCTGTGGTCTATGGCCGCAGCCTGCTCCTGCAGAGCCAGATCGGGATCCGCTTCTATCTGGATCTGCCCGAGAGCGTCCTGGAAGACAGCGCGGCTTATGTCAGCATCGACGGTGTGAAGTTCCCTGTCGGCGATGCCGGTACCAGAGTCATCTCTGGCAAGACCTATTACAGCTTTACCATCTACGTGAAGCTCACCGACCTCAGCAAGCAGCATGTGCTCCGTGTGTTCAGCGGTGAGGACGAGGTCATCGCGCTCCTGGATCGCGAGGGCGCCGACTACACCGAAACCGGTTACAGCTATGTTGCCCAGCAGTACATCGAAGCGGCCCGCAAGACCGCCGATGAGAAGCTCATCAAGATGGTCAACGCCCTCTCCGATCTGGGCAGCCTTGCCCAGCAGTACTTCAAGGTGGATGTAGAGAATCGGGCGGAGGTCCTGGCCGACCTCAGCACCGTCACCCTGGAGTCTGTGAGCCAGTACGCTTCCAAGGTGGATGTGAAGGACGGCACCGGCCTGAGCTACATCGGTTCCAGCCTGCTCCTCCGGGAGGACATCACCATCCGGCACTACTTCAAGGTCACCGGCGATATCAGCCAGTACACCTTCAAGGTGGACGGCAAGAAGGTCACGCCGGTCCAGAAGGGCGATTACTACTACGTGCAGATCGACAAGGTCTATTCGACGGATCTGGACAAGAGCTTCCATGTGGAAGTCAGCACCTCCGCTTCCGGCGTGATCGCCGAGCTTGATTACTGCGCCCTCAGCTATGCCTATAAGCAGCTGAAGAAGGGTGAGGAATCCGAGCTCACCGATCTCATCCGGGCTCTGGTGCTCTACAGCCAGGAGGCCGAGACCTACTTCGGCGCCTGATCGAAGCAAAAGAAAACCCATACACTGCAACCCCCCGGGCCTTGGCCCGGGGGGTTCTCGTCCGTATGTTCCATCCTTCCCATTGACACCGAGGCCAAAACCATCTACAATATCGTGGAAATCCGAAAGGAGGGGAGCGCTTCGTGAATCTTATCTTGATCCTGGCCGCCGTGATCCCGGCCCTGTTTCTGCTGGTCCAGGTCTATCGGGCGGACCGGCTGGAGAAGGAGCCCCTCTCCCTGCTCATCAGCCTTGTCCTTTGGGGTGTTGTGGCAACAGAGCTGGCCGCCCTCTCCGAACAGTTGGGCATCTTGCTGCTCCAGCGCCTCTTCCGTCCCAACCAAAATCTTGCCTGGAGCTTCCGCTGGGCCGAAAACACCCAAGCTGTCGCGGCCCAAAACTCTGTGATCTATGACGCGCTGCTGTATTTCGGCGTGGTTGCCGTCTCGGAGGAGGGCTTCAAATTCCTTCTGCTCCACCGCCGCACCTGGCGCGAATCGGAATTTGATTGCTGCTTCGACGGCGTGGTTTATGCCGTTTTTCTCTCCCTGGGCTTTGCCCTCTGGGAGAATATCCGCTACGTTCTGGCTTACGGCTTTGGCACGGCCATAGCCCGCGCCCTCACCGCCGTGCCTGGCCACGCCTGCTTCGGCGTTTTCATGGGCGCCTGGTACGGAGCTGCCAAGCGGGAGGCCCTCTCCGGAAAACGGCAAAAGAGCCTCTGGCTCCGCTTCCTGGCCTTCCTGGTGCCGTGCCTGCTCCACGGAGCCTATGACTTCATCGCCTCCACCAGGCTGCTGGAATACGGCTGGCTTTTCCTACCCTTTGTGGCCGGTCTCTTCCTGGTTTCCGTCGGCCTTGTCCGCCATCTCTCCCGGGGAGACAGGTATATCTGATCCAATCCCGCAAATACCGTTTATCTGGAGTCTGCCATGCGTTTTCGCTCTTATATCGGCGACCGGGCCTTCTACCGGCGTCTTTCCGCCGTCATGGTCCCCATCCTCATTCAGCAGCTGATCACCAACTTCGTGAGCCTCCTGGACAACCTGATGGTGGGCCAGGTGGGCACCGAACCCATGTCCGGCGTCGCCATCGTGAACCAGCTGCTCTTCGTCTATAATCTCTGCATCTTCGGCGGTCTTGCCGGCGCCGGGATCTTTACCGCCCAGTTTTACGGCAAGGGCGATCAGGAGGGCCTGCGCAGTACCGTCCGTTTCAAGCTGTGGTTTGCCCTCTTTGCGGTCCTGGCCTGCCTCGGCGTTTTCCTCTCCTGTGGAGACAGGCTGATCTCCCTCTTCCTCCACCCGGGAGAAGAGGATCTGGATCTCACAGCCACGCTGCATTTTGCAAAAGAGTACCTCTCCGTCATGCTGCTCCAGACAGCGCCCTTCGCCCTGTCTCAGGTCTACTCCGGCACCCTGCGGGAGACGGGGGAGACCCTGCTCCCCATGCGGGCAGGGATCGTGGCCGTCTTCGTGAACCTGGTGTTCAACTATATCCTCATCTTCGGCAAGCTGGGTGCTCCGGCTATGGGCGTGGTGGGCGCCGCAATCGCAACGGTGCTCTCCCGTTTCGTGGAGCTGGCCATCATCCTTGCTTGGACCCACAGTCACCGGGAACGGAACCCCTTCGCTGTGGGCCTCTACCGCAGTCTCCGCGTTCCCGGGGAGCTTTTCCGCCGCATCCTGGTCCTGGGGGCACCGCTGCTTTTGAATGAATTCCTCTGGTCCGGCGGTATGACCGTTCTGAACCAGTGCTATTCTCTCCGCGGCCTGGAGGTAGTCTCCGCCTTCAACATCTCCAACACCGTGGGCAACCTTTTCTTCTGCGCCTTCATTGCCACGGGCAACGCCATCTCCATCATCGTTGGCCAGCTTCTGGGCGCCGGGGAGCTGGAGCGTGCCGTGGACGAGGATAGAAAGCTTATCGCCTTCTCCCTGGCGCTCAGTGTGGGCATAGGCCTGCTTATGGCGCTGGTCTCGCCCTTCATTCCCCAAATCTACAACACCACCGATACGGTGAAGGCCCTGGCGGTGAAGCTTCTGCTGGTCTATGCCGCCATGATGCCCCTCTTTTCCTATACCAACAGCTGCTACTTCACCCTCCGCTCCGGCGGCAAGACCCTCATCACCTTCGCCTTCGACAGCCTTTTCGTCTGGGTCTTCAGCATCCCTGTGGCCTTCTGGCTCTCCCGCGGTACGGACATGGGCATCGTGCTCATGTATGCCATCGTGGAGCTGCTGAATCTGGTAAAATGCGTGATCGGTACGATCCTGGTGCGCCGTCGCCGCTGGGTGGTAAACCTTGTGGGAAAGGCCTGAGCCGCACGTCTTTCGGCGTTCTCTTTTCCTTTTTCACTATTCACTATTCACTCTTCTCTTATTCTCATACCTGCATCCTGCGTGTCATGTCCTTTTTCAGACGCTCCAGGATCCGCTTTTCGAGGCGGCTGATATAGCTCTGGGAGATCCCCAGCATATCGGCCACCTCTTTTTGCGTGTATTCCCGGCCCCGGGGCAGCCCGAAGCGCAGGGAGACGATCTGCTTTTCCCGCTCTGAAAGGCAGCTCAGCGCCTCCAGAAGCACCTGTTTATCCGCATCATCCTCCAGAGGCCGGGATACCTCGTCCGCCTCTGTCCCAAGAATGTCCGAGAGCAGCAGCTCGTTGCCATCCCAGTCGGTGTTCAGCGGCTCGTCAAAGCTCACTTCGCTGCGCTGTGCGCTGATCTTCCTGAGGTGCATCAGGATCTCGTTTTCGATGCAGCGGGAGGCGTAGGTCGCGAGCTTGATGTTTTTCCCTGGCTTAAAGGTGTTGATGGCTTTGATGAGTCCGATGGTGCCGATGGAGATCAGATCCTCGATGTTGACGCCGGTGTTCTCAAAGCGTTTGGCGATGAACACCACCAGACGCAGGTTGTGCTCAATCAGCCGGCTTCTGGCGCGCTCGTCCCCCTCACAGAGAGCGGCGATGGCCCTGTCCTCCTCCGCACGGCTCAGAGGAGCTGGCAGTGTGTCGCTGCCGCCGATGTAATAGACCTGGGGCTGGATCCCCAGAAGCTGAAAGATCCTGTCCTGCAGGCTTTGATAATCCGCTTCGATTTGCATAACTGCCTCCTGTCATAAAATTGCCTCAAAGCCGTTCCCCCGGGCTTCCCGGGAGACGGCCACCAAGAGATCGCCGGCCTCTTTGCCGTCGATCCAGATTTGCTCCGGGCGAAACACGGGCACCAGACCGCTCCCGCCCAGACTGCGGAAAGGAATGAGCCGGAGTCTCCCGGCATACTCCGGCAGCTGCGACAGAGCCTCCACCAGGTCTATGGGGGAAAGCTCCTCCAGGATCAGGGTGTGCTCCTGGAAGATGGGCCGCAGCGCCGGGGGAGAGACAATCAGCGCGCTCTCGCCGGTGTCGGGACAGCGAAGACTGTTGCCGCTGTCCACCAGGGCAGAAAAGGCGGCCTCCCTGCCATGAAACACCAGCTTGACCTGTGCCTTCCGCTGCCCGTCCCAGCGCTGGCGTGTATGGGAAAAGAACTTCAGCAGCCCGTAGCAGAAGAAAAAGACAGCCAGAAGCTTTCGCAGGGAGAAAAGCCTGTGGCCTCCCGCGGCGGGTATCAGCGCATAGAGCGCGCCGCCGAAGAGCGCAGCAACGGCAAGCATGGTCAGAATGCAGCGCAGGGGGCGGGCCTCTCCGAAAAAGGCCAGCATGCCCATGACGAGAGCGGAACAAAGCCTCCAGAAGGGGGCGGAAAGAAAGGCAAAGCCGGGTAAAACAGAAAGCACGGCATAGACCGCGCCGAAGAGCGCCGAAAGGCAATAACGTCCACGCCGCAGCTGCAGGGAACAGAGTCTCCCCGCACTCAGACAGATCAGATAATCCGCCAGCAGGTTGAGAAAGAAGAACAGATCCAGATAGAGCGTTTTCATGGCCCTATTGTAAGCCCGGGGCCGGGGGAGTTTTTGTCAATTGGGAATTGTCAAAAGAAGAAGGCTGTGGTAAAATCATTTGGAACGATATGCGTACAGGAGGAGTTTAACAAGATGGAGCCTATCTATCGGCGCGTTCTGATCAAAATCAGCGGGGAAGCCCTCGCCGGGGAAAAGAAGACCGGTTTTGACTTTCCCTTCGTTTCCCGAGTGTGCGAGACCGTCAAGCAGGCGGTGGAGAGCGGCGTGCAGGTCGGCATCGTGATCGGCGGCGGCAATTTCTGGCGCGGTGTCAAGGACGGCGGCGGGAAGGTGGAGCGGGTCAGCGCGGACCGGATGGGTATGCTGGCCACCGCCATGAACTGCCTGGCTGTGGCGGATGTGTTCCGGCAGATCGGGGCCGATGCACGGGTCATGACCGCTGTGGATATCCAGGGCGTGGGTGAGCGCTACGACACCCGCCGTGCCATCGAGTACCTGGAGCAGGGAAAGATCGTGCTCTTCGGCTGCGGCACGGGGATGCCCTTCTTCTCCACGGACACCGCGGCGACCCTGCGGGCGGTTGAGATCCAGGCGGACGCGCTGCTGCTTGCCAAGAACATCGACGGCGTCTATTCCGACGATCCCAAGAAGAATCCGGAGGCGGTGCGCTTTGATACCATCAGCTATGAGGAAGTGCTGGCAAGGCGCCTGGCTGTGATGGACTCCACCGCAACCAGCATGGCCATGGACAATACGCTGCCGGTGGTGGTCTTCGCCCTGGCGGAGCCGGAAAACATCCTGCGGGTCCTGGCCGGGGAAAAGCTCGGCACCACGGTCGGCTAACAGGAAAACAATTGAAACTGCACTATAATTGAGGAGGGAATATCATGTCTGATTACAAAGATTTTGAAAGCAAAATGAAGAAAACCTGCGAGGCTTTGACCGCGCAGCTGGCCACCATTCGCGCCGGTCGGGCCAACGCCGCGGTTCTCGATCAGATCCAGGTAGATTACTACGGAGTCCCCACCCCTATCCAGCAGGTGGCCTCCATTGCTACGCCCGATCCTCGCTCCCTGCTGATCCAGCCTTGGGACAACAAGCTGCTCAAGGGCATTGAGAAGGCGATCCTTTCCTCGGAGCTTGGCATCAATCCCCAGAACGATGGCCGCAGTATCCGTCTGGTATTCCCCCCGCTCACCGAGGAGCGCCGCCGGGATCTGGTAAAGCAGACCAAGAAGTACAGCGAGGAGAGCAAGGTGGCCATCCGCAACATCCGCCGGGACGCCATTGAGAAGTTCAAGAAGCAGCAGAAGGCTTCCGAGATCACCGAGGACGATTACAAGATCGCCGAGAAGGATATCCAGAAGCTCACCGACGACTTCATCAAGGAGATCGACAAGATCTCCGAGAAGAAGGAAAAAGAGTTGACCGAGATCTGATGGCGGCAGAGAAGAAAATCAATCAGCCGGGGGACAATGTCCCCCGGCATATTGCCATTATTCTAGATGGCAATGGCCGCTGGGCCAGACGCCGCGGCCTGCCCCGGACTGCGGGTCACGCGGCGGGTTCGGAGAACTTCCGAAAAATCGCCACATACTGCAAAAACATCGGGGTGGAGTATCTGACGGTCTATGCCTTTTCCACAGAGAACTGGAAGCGGCCGGAGGACGAGGTCAAGACCATTATGCGCCTGCTGCGCCGCTATCTGAACGAGGCCATAGACACCATGGAGCGGGACAAGATCCGCATGAAGATCTTCGGCAATGTGGCGGGCCTGCCCCAGGAGCTGCAGGAGCTGGTGCAGAAAACCGACGAAATCTCCAAGCGCTATGAGGGCTTCCAGGCCAATATCTGCCTGAACTACGGCGGGCGGGACGAGATCGTCCATGCGGCAAGGCGCTATGCCGAGGACTATGCCGCCGGCAAGGCGCAGGGAGAACTCAGCGAGGAGCAGTTTGGCGGCTACCTTTATTCTGCCGGGATCCCGGATCCGGATCTGCTGATCCGCCCGGGCGGCGAGCAGCGCATCTCCAATTTCCTGCTGTGGCAGTGCGCCTATGCGGAGTTTTATTTCAGCGACGTGCTGTGGCCGGATTTCGGCACCGATGAGCTGGACAAGGCCATCGAGGCCTTCCGGAGGCGCGATCGGCGCTACGGAAACGTGAAATGACAGAGCAGGACCATCGGGAAGAGATCCGGGAGCGGCTGTTTGCCCTGCGGGACGAGAAGAACGCGGCCTTTGCGGCAAAGCTGATCCCCAATATCCCGCCGGAGACCATTCTTGGTGCACGCACGCCCGCGCTGCGGAAGCTGGCCAAAGAGCTGTACCGGGAAGGGAAGAGCGGGGCTTTCATGCTGGAATTGCCCCACGCATATTTTGAAGAGAACGGTCTGCACGCCTCCTTTCTGGAGCAGGACCGGGACTTTTTGCGCTGTCTGAAGGGCGTGGAGCGTTTTCTGCCTTTCGTTGACAATTGGGCCACCTGTGACAGCCTGAATCCGCCGGTGTTCAAAAAGCATCGGGCGGAGCTGCTGGAACGGGTGCGGGTCTGGCTGGACTCCGATCAGCCCTATACTGTCCGCTTTGGCATCAAGATGTTGATGACGCACTTCCTGGAGAAAGATTTCCGGGAAGAACAGTTGGAACAGGTTTCCGTAATTGAATCAGAAGAATATTATGTAAACATGATGAGGGCCTGGTATTTTGCCACGGCGCTTGCCAAGCAGTGGGAGGCAACGCTGCCGCTGCTCACGGAGAGAAGGCTGGATTCCTGGACCCACCGAAAGACCATCCAGAAGGCGGTGGAGAGCTACCGCATCAGTGAGGAGCAGAAGTCACTGCTGCGGGGCTTGAGATAGCCGATATTGGGAATTCGGCGTTCGGAGTTGAAAGATGGGCGCCTTCCGGAGCGAGTTTACTTGCAGTGAGCGGGGAAGGCTTTGGGCGGATGAGTGCAACAGGGCGCCCCCTGCGGGTGAGCAGTAGAATTATTTTCGCTTTTTTCACATTTTTCCGGGAAAAAGGAGTAAAGTATGGTACGATCCATTTCTATTTTGGGCTGCACCGGTTCCATTGGGCGGCAGACGGCGGCGGTGGCGCAGCATCTGGGCATCCGGGTGGCGGCACTGACGGCCAATCGGAAGATCGATCTGCTGGAGCAGCAGGCAAGGCTCTTCCATCCGTCTTTTGTGGCGGTATATGACGAGGCTGCTGCTAAGGCCTTTAAGATCGCCGTGGCCGACACGGGCATCCGGGTGGGCAGCGGCATGGAGGGCCTCATCGAGGCGGCGACCCTGGATGAGAGCGACTGCGTGGTGACGGCGGTGTCCGGCGCGGTGGGCCTGAAGCCGACCCTGGCCGCCATCGACGCGAAAAAGCGCATTGCCCTGGCCAACAAGGAGACCCTGGTCTGCGCCGGTGAGATCGTGATGGCCCGGTCCAAGGAGACCGGTGCCGAGATCGTGCCGGTGGATTCGGAGCATTCCGCCATCTTCCAGTGCCTGATGGGCAGGGGAGAGGGCGAGCTTCACAAGATCCTGCTGACCGGTTCCGGCGGCCCCTTCCGGGGCAGACGCCGGGAGGAGCTGGAGGGCATCACCCCCGAGGAGGCCGTGCGCCATCCCAACTGGAGCATGGGCGCCAAGATCTCGGTGGACAGCTCCACGCTGATGAACAAGGGCCTGGAATTCGTGGAGGCCATGCATCTCTTTGGCGTGCGGCCCGAGGATATCCAGGTGGTGATCCATCCCCAGAGCGTGATCCACTCCATGGTGGAGCTGGTGGACGGCACCGTGATCGCCCAGCTGGGCGTGCCGGATATGGGCCTGCCCATTCAGCTGGCTCTGACCTATCCGGAGCGGAAAGCATCCATGTTTGAGCATCTGGATTTCTGGAAGCTGCGGGATCTGAGCTTCGAGGAGCCGGACCTGGAGAACTTCCCCTGCCTGCGTCTTGCCATGGACTGTGCCAGGCGGGGCGGCACGGCCCCCTGCGTGATGAGCGCGGCAAACGAGGTGGCGGTGCACAAGTTCCTGCGCCACGAGCTGGGTTACAACCGCATCTATGACGCGGCGGCAGAGGCTGTGGAGCAGGTGGGTGTTGTCCCCGCAACGGATTTGGACACCATTCTGGCGGCGGACGAAGCGGCCCGCGTATTTGTGAAAGAGCATTTCTAAATTGGAGAACCCCTTATGACGATCGTTTACATTCTCATTGGCATTTTGGTTTTCGGTATCCTGATCGCGAGTCACGAGTTTGGCCATTTCATCACGGCCAAGGCCTGCGGCGTGCGGGTGGAGGAATTCTCCGTGGGCATGGGCCCCGCCATCTGGAAAAAGCAGAAGGGCGAGACCCTTTATGCCCTGCGCTGCATCCCCATCGGCGGCTACTGCGCCATGACGGGGGAGGACAGCTCCTCGGAGGATCCCCGAGCCTTTACCAATCAGAAGCCCTGGAAGCGGATCCTGATCCTCTGCGCCGGGGCGGCCATGAATTTTCTCTTCGGCCTGC
>ODAI014269493.1_pt1 | contig 11632 bp, 12 predicted proteins | sample 1539321 | NCBI WGS metagenome assembly ODAI01 (sample SAMN02144231, study PRJEB22623) | gut metagenome | biome: sheep rumen | host: Ovis aries | place: New Zealand
CAGGCGCGGGACCCCCCCCCTCCCGGACGTGCGCGAGCTGATCGGCAAGACCCAGATGGGGAGCATGACGGTGGGTGCCCTGATGGAAGCGGAGAAATGCGCCCTTCCCGGCGTCGGCACCTGTTCCATGCTGGGAACCGCCAACACCATGAGCTGCTTCACCGAGATCCTCGGCATGGCGCTTCCGGGATGCGGACTGGCCCACGCCGTCAGCGCCAAAAAAGCGCGCATCGCCAAGGAGTCCGGAAGACGGATCGTGGAAATGATCGGAGAAGGCCTGACAGCCCGCAAGGTCATGACCCGCGGAGCGCTCCGCAACGCCATCGCTGTGGGCATGGCCATGGGCGCTTCCACGAACTCCACCCTGCATGTCCCGGCCATCGCCCACGAGGCGGACCTGAATGTCACCCTTGCGGATTTCGACGAGATCAGCCGCGTGGTCCCGTACATCTGCAACATCAAACCCTCCGGCGCCCACCCGCTGTTTGACCTGGAGCAGTGCGGCGGCATCCCCGCCGTCATGAAGGCGATCGAATCCAAGCTGGACACCTCCGTCCTCACCGTGACAGGCAAAACCGTGGGCGAGAACCTGGCAAATGTGCCCCTGGTGGAAAATGACGTGATCTTCCCGCTTTCCGCGCCGAAGAAGAACGAGGGCGGCCTGGCGATCCTGCACGGCAACCTGGCCCCGAACGGCGCCGTCATCAAGAAGAGCGGCTGCAAAGAGAGCATGTATTACTTCGAGGGACACGCGAGGATCTTCCATTCCATGGAGGAGGCATGCGCGGCGGTCTCCGGCGGAAAGATCAACCAGGGCGATATCCTGGTCATCACGTATGAAGGACCGAAGGGCGGACCGGGCATGCGCGAAATGCACATGGTCACGAGCCTCATCGTGGGGCGCGGCATGGATGAGATGTGCGCGCTGATCACGGACGGACGTTTCTCCGGTTCCTCCCGCGGCCCGGTCATCGGCCATGTTTCTCCGGAAGCAGCCGCCGGCGGCCCCATCGGCGCGGTACAGGAAGGCGACAAGATCATCATCGACATCAACAACCGGACACTGACCCTCTGCGTGCCGGATGAAGAGATCCAGCGCAGACTGAAAGAAGTGAAGCACGTGCATAAGGACCGGACCTCCTGGCTGGACCGCTATTCCTACCTTGTGACCTCCGCGGACAGAGGCGCAGTGCTCAGGCGCCCTGAGGAAATGCAGAACTGATTTTCTGAAAGGAGAGTTCTGATGCTGAATACGGGTGAAAGTGCGTTTCTGGTGCTCTGTGAGGAGCTCAATTTTACCCGGGCGGCGGAGCGCTGCTATATAACCCAGCAGGGTCTGAGCGCGCATATAAGGAAACTGGAAGAGGCATACAATACGCGGCTTTTCATCCGTGTCCCGAAAGTAATGCTGACGGAAAGCGGTCAGGCATTAAAAGAGGGCCTGCTCCGGCGGGAGAGCGCTGAGAAGGATCTGATCCGCCGCATCCGGGAGATCGACCGGGGGGCCGTCGGGACAGTGCGTTTCGGGATGAACGGGGCCAGAGCGGCATTTGTCACGCCGACGATCCTGGACAGTTTCTGTGGAGATTATCCGGACGTGGAGCTGAATTTTGTTACCGGGGACACCCAGAGGCTTAAGCAAATACTCCGTGAGGGAAGGCTGGATGGTTTTCTCGGAGTGGACGCGGATCCGGATCCGGATATCAGGCTGGAACCCATTACCCGGGAAAAAGTCTATCTCATAGGAAGAAAAGACGTATTTGAGTCTTTTCAGAGGGTAGAGACGACCGGAATGCTGCCCAGATACAGTCTGGAGGAGATCGTCAGCCATCCCGGAGTTGCTTTTGTGCGCAACTGTGAGGGAAGTACCCTGAACCGGCTGGTGGACCGGTGTATATCAGGACGTGAGATCCACCTGAATACCATGATCTACATCAGTGATTATCAGGTGCAGCTTTCTCTCTGCCGGGACAAGGGCCTTCTTATGTTCTGCCCTGCAGGAATTGCCCTGGCGAAACAAGGACCTCTCCGTTCACCGGATCTTCTTGTGGCGGAACCGGAGGAGATTACCGGAGAGCTGGAGATCAGCCTTGTGACAAGTGCCGGAAGGAACTATCCCGTCTGCGCGAAAACATTTTTTGCGTCAGTGAAGAAGGGATACAAGGGCATATCAGACAGGTGCAGTTGTTAGCATGATGAGAGAGCAGGGGCTCAAGGCTGTCGGTGTTGACGCCGGAAGCGGCGGTGACCGTCTGACCGCGTTCCTTGGCGGTGCGTTTGAAATCTATCTGGCAAACTCCTGGGGCGGATACCTTCATCAGCGCACCGAAGGATACACCGGATGAAGTCATCGATATTCTTGCCGAGGGTGTGAAGAAAGCCTGCGAGAATCCGGAATTCATCGAAAAGTTCGAAGAGACTGCTTCCGCGGAAGTCAAGTATTGCGGCCCGGAAGAGACCACAAAGATTCTTAAAGAGCAGAAAGACCTGATGATCCAGCTCGGGTGGGGAACCGGATATCAGGGCTGATCCGGGGCCTGTTCAACTCAGACAGATACTGTCACCACATGCAGAGCCCGGAGCCTCCTCCGACCAGAATAAAGGGAGGAAATATGAAGACAAATAAGTGGAAGACAGCTTACCCTGTAGTGCAGGAAGGCGTTATCGCCGATGTGATGGGATGGCAGGCAGCCACCGGCTACGACCCGGTTTTTGAAAAACTGAAGGAAATGGGATATGACGGGATCGAACTTCTGGCGCGGGATTTTAACACGCTTGATGCCGGACGCCTCAGGCAGGCGCTTGACCGGTATGGCCTTAAAGCTGCCGCTGTCGGCACAAGCCCGATGCAGAAGATGGACGGCCTGTTTCTCATACACAGTGACGACATGGTACGTAAGGAGGCGAAGCGGCAGGCATTTCTGCAGCTTGCTCTATGTGCCGAACTTGGGGCAAAAGCCTGTATCGGGAAGTTCAGGGGAACGATCTCCAAAGAGCCGGGATGCACGTGGGAAGATCTGGCGGAAGTCATGCATGAGATCGGGAGAGAAGCGCAGCGGCTGGGTGTAACCGTGGTCGTGGAACCGCAGAATCCTTCCGGGATCAATAACCTGAACGGAATCGGCGATACGCTGGAGTGGCTCAGGGCGTTACAAGAGCCGCAGATCCACCTGCATGCGGACACGTTCCACATGAATCTGACAGAAGACAACGAGCCGCAAAGCCTGCGCGCCGCAGGATTTTTGGGGAAAGGCGGGGAGATCGGCTTTTTTCATATCTCTGATACGAAGCGCCTTGTACCGGGCAGAGGGGAGCTGGATTTTGACGAGATCTTTGCCGCGTTGGAGGATATTTCTTACGAAGGCTATATCTCGCCGGAGATCGCGCAGCGCCCGGATTCGGAGACAGCGGCGCGGGAGAGCGCGGCATTCTTGGGAAAATACCGCAGCTGATCGGGATGAACCGGGCTCGGACACAGAAATCCTTCTTCTTCACGAAATAATTATCAAAACCATGGAACAAAGAGCTGCGCTCAGAGGGAAATTTCGACGACCTGTCAGATAATACTGACAGGTCGTTTTAAATTGAAATTTTCCTCTTGAAACTCGAACGTGTGTTTGCTATCATAAGGTCACAAGACGCACGGGAGACCATAAACTAACTTCCGCAGTGCAGGAGTAAATTCCGCAAGGCCCGTGGAGGAATATCTGCACTCCGCTGGAAGCTGGCGACGGTAAGGAGGGGAATGAAATGGAAGAGTTCGGTATGATGCCGATGCCGGCGGATTTCCGGTACCGGGACGTGTACGAAAAAGGCAAGCCCAGGCATGACCGCGACGACCCTTTCCTGTTCCGGCATCCCCCGATGCCGGTAGGCAAGCGGGCCAAGATCTTCGCTCCCTTTGATGCCCTGCGGGGGTTCGACTTTGCGATCATGTGTAAGAACGAGCTGTACACGGACAAAATGCTCCTGAGCCCGGAGGAGCAGGAAGAACTGGACCGGCGGTTCAGCATCCTCCGCAATCTGACCTTCAACGGGCGGATGGCCAGGGCTAACCGGGTGCAGGTGAGCGTGACATACTATGAAGCCTGCAAAGATGTGAACCATGAAGCCTACGGCTCCCAGGGCCAGTATAAAACGATCACCGGCATCTGCTGGAACGTAGATGCCGAGGTGACAAAGACGATCCTGGTGGATAAGATGAGGATCCCGATGGGGGATATCGTGAAGGTCGAAGCGCCGGGAAAGATATTCGAAACGAGATGGGAAGACCAGTCTGTGAGCTGGGATACATGAGGGAGGTACGGGAAATATGACCTATGATGTTGCCTGCCCGGTCTGCGGCAGGATCAATCGCAGCCTGTATCTGGAAGAAACGGAAGGCTGGATGGAATGCGAATGCTGCGGGAACTCCTCGCAGGACCGGAACTTCCGGAAGCGGGCAAAGATCCCGGTATTCCGGAAGGATCAGAAGAAACGGACCGGGATGTATCTCGCAGTGGAAACCTGATGCGGGATATCCCTGAGAAGGAGACAGAGATGAAGCTGAAAAATGTGCTGATCGTTGTGAGTGACATCGAAAGATCCCGTAAATACTACCATGACCTGTTCGGCCTGGAGATGATCCTGGACAATGACGGCAATATGATCCTGACAGAAGGGCTGGTCCTGCAGGACGCCGCGATCTGGAAAAACTTCCTCGGGAAAGATATCATCCCCCGGAATAATGTGAGCGAACTTTACTTTGAAGAGAAAGACATCGAAGGATTCCTCCGGAAGTTGCAGGAGCTTTATCCGGAAACGGTCTATGTAAATCCGCTGATGACGCACAGCTGGGGCCAGAAGGTGGTGCGGTTCTATGACCCGGACGGGAATCTCATAGAAGTCGGTACACCGATGTAAACCGGGCACATACATATGAAGAGAACGACCTGTTCAGATATCAGGTCGTTTTTCTTTTTCAGCTGTGTGCAGGCTCACCATTTTGTTTTTCATCTTCGCTCAGACAAAAGCTTTCGGGAATAAACTAAATGTTTCAGCAAAAAGTGAAGTGAAAACTCAAATAAGAACTAAAAACCAAAATGAATGGATTGATATCAAGCGAAAGCTAAAGTAATATGTGAAGTATATAAGGAGGAAAACTAAAATGACAAGAGATGAACTCCTGGAAAAGTTAAATGAAATACAAAAAAGCAAATGCGAAACACAAACACTGGAAATAAAGGCGGCAGAGGGCGGTTGCCCGAAAAGACTGTATGATACCTTATCCAGTTTCTCTAATCAGGATGATGGAGGGGTTATTGTTTTTGGAGTGGATGAGAACAATAACTTCAGGGAATGCGGAGTTTATGATCCTCAGGATATTCAGAAGAAAATAAATGAACAGTGTCTGCAGATGGAACCGGCGGTAAGACCGCTTCTGACGGTTGTCGAAAAGGACGGCAGGTTTTTTGTATCGGCAGAAATACCGGGAATAGAAATCGCCGAAAGACCCTGTTATTACCAGGGAAAGGGAAGGCTGAAAGGCTCTTATGTCCGGGTGGGTGACAGCGATGAGCCCATGTCTGAATACGAAATATACAGCTATAAAGCATTCCGAAAAAAATATCAGGATGATATACGTCAGATATCGAGAGCAACTTTTGCTGTGCTGGATCAGATGCTTCTTGATGAATACATGGACCGGTTAAAAGCGCAGAAGCCGAATCTGAGTTCTCTGTCGGATGAGATGATTTATGAGCTCATGAGCATTACCCGGGATGGCGCGTTAACGCTGAGCTCTGTAATGCTGTTCTGCAGATATCCTCAGGCATTTTTCCCGCAGCTATGCATCACGGCAGTCGTGTTGCCCGGAGATGAAGTGGGAGAATTAGGTGATTCGGGAGAAAGGTTTATTGATAACCAGAGGATTGAAGGGAGCATCCCGGAAATGCTGGAGCGGGCTATCACCTTTATCCGAAAAAACATGAGGATCAAAACCATCATAAATCCGGAGACAGGAAAAAGAGAAGACCGCACAGAGTATCCCATTTCAGCCGTCAGAGAAGCTGTTCTGAATACGCTGGTTCACAGAGACTACAGTATACATACAGAGGGAATGCCGATACAGATTCTGATGTATCCGGATCGAATGGAAATCAAAAATCCGGGAGGCATTTATGGCCGGATCAGGGTTGACCAGTTGGGGAAAATGCAGCCTGACACCAGAAACCCGGTGCTCGTAACTGCAATGGAGGCCCTGCAGCTGACAGAAAACAGATACTCCGGCATCCCGACAATAAGGAGAACCATGAAAGAAGCCGGATTAAAGGAACCGGTTTTTACAGATGAGCGGGGCGTGTTCACGGTTACCTTATATAACGATGTTACTAATGATAAAACACATAAGAGTGAAGATGTTACGGACAGGGAAGAGAAGCTGCTGTTATTCCTGAATACGCCCAGAAGCAGACAGGAAATAGCAGAGTACCTTGGGATAAATACCATTGCATATGTCATGCAGGTCTACATCAATCCCATGATAAAGAAAGGTCTCGTAAATATGACAATTCCGGAAAGGCCGAGGAGCCAGAAACAACGGTTTGTCAGGAGCAAATAGACGGTCGCCAACAAGCCAGCTGTGTGCAGGTTCACCATTCCGCCTTTTTTGGCAAAATCTAATATCTGGCTAAAATCCAGAGCGGATTTCTAATGAAAAAAGCGGATTTCAAGTGTATACAGCGGAATTCGAACCTCGAAAAAACCGAGCTATAAAGCGCTTCAGCGGACCTCAACGGACCACAGAAGCAGGTTCACGGGCGGGTCTCCAAAGCGGAAGGCCGGGGGTTCGAATCCCCCCGGGAACGCGGCTTGAGGCCCGTAAATTCAAGGCTTCTTGAGTTTAACAAAAGAAGCCTGCTTTCGCAGACTCCCTTATCCGGCGTTGAAGAAGAATTCTTTCAGTTGCTTCAGAAAGCGCTCTGCGATCGGTGTAAAGGCCTGATAGCGATTCCATGCAATATAGAGCGAGGTCTCCAGCGGCGGATCCAGGGGCCGGAACGCGAGCCCGCTCCCTTTGGATGTATCGATCAGATGACGAAAAGTCAGTAAATATCCGAGTCCTTCCCGGGCAAAAACAGATCCGTTATAGGAAAGCCGGAAAGACCCCTCCAGCTTCATTTTCGAAAAAGAACTCCCAGCCCATTTTTTAATGTCTCCGTTCCAGGCCTGCTCGGAACAGAATAAAGGCAGGCCTTTCAGGGTGTCCGCCCGGATCACATCCTTTTCTGACAGAGGATCTCTTTCCGGGATCACCAGTCCCCATACATCCTTTTCCGGAAATGCCAGATACTCATATCTCCGGCTGTCCGGAAGCTCCGCCAGCACCAGGAAATCCAAAAGTCCCTTATCCAGCTTGTCCGCGATCTGTTCGGTATCGCCGCTGGTGATGTGGTAATGCAGGTTCGGGTAACGGGTCTTAAAATCCCTGATCACACGGGCCAGATACCTGATCTGGTAAGACTCCGCCAGGCCCAGATACAGTTCTCCGCCGCTGATGTCATCGAGGGAAATGAATTCCCGCTCTATTTTGTCTGCCATGCTGATGAGGTCCTCCGCCCGGTTCCGAAGCAGTATCCCCTCTTCTGTCAGCCGGATGTTGAAACTATGACGGGTAAACAGCTTTTTCCCAAGTTCATCTTCCAGAGATTTCAATGCTTTGGAAAGAGTCGGCTGTGTGACGTGCAGGATCTCGGCAGCTCTGGTCATGTTTTCCTCTCTGGCGACCGCCAGAAAATAACGTAAAGTACGGATCTCCATCGGAAAAGCTCCTCTTGTATTTGTTATTTATGATATTCTTAACTGGAATATCATGAAATAAATTATAATTATTAGCGCATTGCTTTGCAAGCTGTTATGATAGCCTTGCCGGATGGAAAAAACTACAAATCCTTCGGCAGATCGTATAAGAGAATTCAGAAAGGATTCTGCAGCGATGAACGTAAAGGAACGGCTGATACAGGGACTTTCCGAGGCCGGATGCAGTAAGGAAACAGCAAAGAGAATCGGTGCTCTCTATGAGGCCGGCAGCTACGACGAGGTATTGCACCAGATGAAAGTTCAGCGCTGTGTGCTGATCGATGAGATGCACGAGAGCCAGAGAAAAGTAGACCGCATGGACTTCCTGATCAGGAATCAGGAAAAACAGATGAAGTAAAGAAAGGTTAGGATTTGATATGATCTACAGAGATTTTCAGGACATGAAGCTGTCTGCGCTTGGCTTTGGAGCAATGCGACTTCCGGTGATCGACGGTGATGACAGCAGGATCGATGAGGCGGCTGCATTCCGTATGGTGGACACCGCAATGGAAGCAGGGATCAATTATTATGATACAGCTTGGGGGTATCACGGCGAGAACTCTGAAACCGTCATGGGTAAGGCGCTGAAGAACTACCCGAGAGATCAGTTTTATGTCGCGACCAAGTTCCCCGGATACGATCCCTCAAACTGGGGCAAGGTAAAGGAGATTTTCGAAGAGCAGCTGGAAAAGCTGCAGGTAGAATACTTTGACTTTTATCTCTTCCATAATGTCTGCGAGATGAACATCGATGCATATCTCAATGATGAGAAATACGGTATCTACAGCTACCTGATGGAACAGAAGAAAAACGGGCGGATCCGGCATCTGGGCTTTTCCTGCCACGGAAACGAGGATGTTCTGAAGCGCTTTCTTGATGCCTATGGAAAGGATATGGAGTTCTGCCAGCTGCAGCTTAATTACCTGGATTGGACCTTCCAGAACGGCAGGGAAAAAGTGTCGCTTCTTGATGAGTGGGGTATCCCGGTATGGGTCATGGAGCCTCTTCGAGGAGGAAAGCTGGCCGGCCTTAAGCCGGAATATGAAGCAGAACTGAAAGCTCTTCGTCCGGATGAGGAGATCCCGGCCTGGGCATTCCGTTTCCTCCAGAGCATTCCCTCTGTTACGGTGATCCTCTCCGGCATGTCCAATCAGGAGCAGCTGGAAAAGAATTTAAAGACATTTGAAATCGACAGGAAACTGGGCGATACGGAGATGAAAACGCTTATGCGCGTTGCGGACAGGATGCTCTCCGTGGGGACGGTCCCCTGCACTGCCTGTCATTATTGTGTGAGCCACTGCCCACAGGGTCTGGATATCCCGCAGCTCATCGCTCTTTATAACGAACATGTTTACACCGGCGGCGGGTTCATTGCGCCGATGGCGATTTCCGCGCTGCCGGAGGATAAGCGGCCGCAGGCATGTCTTCAGTGCCGCAGCTGTGAGCAGGTATGTCCGCAGCAGATCAGAATCTCCGAAGTACTTGCAGATTTTTCGGAAAAGCTTGGGTAAAGCAGGGGTCGGATTATGAAGGTGATCGGGATCAATGGCAGTGCAAGAAAAGACGGAAATACAGATCTGATGATACGAACTGTATTTCGTGAGTTGGAAAGCAGGAAAAAATGAAATGATTCCGCTGCGCCGGTTAGTTTTTTCCGTGCAGGGACTCCTCGTAGATCTGCGCCAGACCTCCATGGGAGGTTTCGCGGTATTTCTCGTTCAGATCCAGACCCGTGCGGTACATGGTCGCCACCACCTCGTCGAAGGAAATCTTTCTGGTGGCATACAGGAAGCGGGAGAGGTTCACCGCGCTTAGCGCACGCATCGCAGCAACCGCGTTGCGCTCAATGCAGGGAATCTGCACCAGCCCGTTCACGGGATCGCAGGTCAGCCCCAGATTGTGCTCCATCGCAATCTCCGCGGCATACTCGATCTGGTCGATATTCAGTCCGTACAGCTGCGCGACAGCAGCAGCTGCCATGGAACACGCGCTGCCGATCTCCGCCTGGCATCCGCATTCCGCGCCGGAGATGCTGGCATTCGTGCGGATCACATTGCCGACAAGTCCCGCGACTGCAAGCGCGTCGAGAATCTCTTCCTCCGGGAAACCCTTGTCCTTCTCCATATAGTACAGAATGGAAGGAAGCACGCCGCAGCTGCCACAGGTGGGAGATGTGACGACGACATTCTCCGAGGCGTTTTCTTCGCTGACCGCATAGGCGTATGCGGCGATGACTCTGTTCATCGTCACATCGGCGCTCTCATTGTAGCAGCGCTTGTTGTACAGATATTTCGCCTTTCTGGTCAGGTTCAGGCCGCCGGGCAGGATGCCGTCTGCCTTCAGGCCGCGCTCGACGGAATTCCGCATGGCCTGCCAGACCTTCTTGAGATACTCCCGGAGAGGAGCCCCTTCCAGGATATAGATCAGCTGAAGAATGCTGATTTTTTCCTGGTTGCAGAGAGCGACGATCTCGGAGAAATTCTTCTGCGGGTAAACTTCCCTGTCCTCCGCGGAAGTCTCGTTCTCGATCCGGATCGACCCGCCTCCAATACTGAAGATGTGGACAGCTGCGATCTCCTTCCCGCCTTTGAAGGCCCTGAAAAGCATCGTGTTCGGATGGGGCAGGTCCGACTCCGGAATCTCACGGTTAAAAACGATTTCTGCTCCAGGCAGACCTTCCAGGATCGCCTTGCCCGTGCCGTGCCCCTCGCCGGTGAAGGCCAGGGACCCATACAGGGTGACTTCATAGGAATCCGCGTCCGGATAGCGGCCGCCGAAGGTCTGGGCCGCGTGATACGGTCCTACCGTGTGGGAACTGGAGGGACCATTACCGATCTTATAGACACTGGTTATGCTTTTCATATCAGATGGGAAGCTCCTTTCCTTCTTTTTTCCACTCAAGGAACTCGGCGGTCGCGGTGAAGATGACATCGCCGGAGGAGTTCAGCGCGGTTTCCATTGAATCCTGAATGACGCTGACAATGAAGCCGACGCCTACGACCTGCATGGCGGCATCATTTGAGATACCGAACAGGGAGCACCCCAGGGGAACCAGTAGAAGAGAGCCGCCGGCTACGCCTGATGTGCCGCATGCCGAGAAGGTTGCGACGACGCTCAGAAGAATGGCCATGGGCAGTGTGATCTCCGCGCCTGCCGTAAACGCGGCGGTCATGGCGAAGGTGGTGATAACGGCCGCTGCACCATCCATGTTGATGGTGGAGCCGAGCGGGATGGAGACGGAATACATGTCCTCGTCGAGGCCGAGTTCCTTGCAAAGCTCCATGTTGACCGGAATATTGGCAGCGGAGCTTCTGGTAAAGAATGCCGTGACACCGCTCTGACGGATGCACTTAAAGATCAGAGGATAAGGATTGTGGCGCAGCGTGATACCGACAATCAGCGGGTTTACGACCAGTGCGACCAGAAGCATGGAAACCACGAGGACGGCGACGAGCTCGCCATAGGTCGTAAAGATCTCAAGTCCGCTTGAAGATACTGCGTCGAATACCAGACCGAGAATACCAAACGGGGCGCAGCTGATGACCCAGCGCACAACTGTGGAGACAGCATCGGCCAGATCCTCCAGAGTCTTTTTGGTGCCCGCACCCGCTGCCTTGAGAGCGGTTCCGAAGATAACCGCCCAGAAAAGAATACCTATATAGTTGGCCTTCATGAGCGCCTCGACAGGGTTGGCGATAACGCTGGTAAGCAGGTTCATGATGATTTCGGACATGCTGCCGGGAGCAGTATAACCCGCGCCTGCATCGATTCCTGTGAGCGTGATCCTGACAGGATG
>ODAI012616971.1_pt1 | contig 11631 bp, 9 predicted proteins | sample 1539321 | NCBI WGS metagenome assembly ODAI01 (sample SAMN02144231, study PRJEB22623) | gut metagenome | biome: sheep rumen | host: Ovis aries | place: New Zealand
TCCCCGGGCCTCTTCGGTTCTGCCACCCGGCCGCTGGTATCCCGCCAGCCGCAGGAAAACAGCGAGTACAGTGCCCATGAACGCAAGGACATGATCACCCGGATTATCCTGATTGTTGTGGTGGCCTGTCTGTTGGCGACAGCAGCTCTCTGCGTGACGTATTTCATACTGCGGTCCCATAATAAAGCCCTGCATTCCAGCCTGAGCAAGATAAAGTATGTAGAAGATATCTATAAAGAATATCAGGAAGCGGAAGAAAACAACCGGGAGATCCGTGCGCTCGATCATTCCACCAGCCAGAAAAATGAGCTGCTCAGCCAGATGTTCTCCGATCTGGAGTCAAAAATGCCGTCCAATTCCAAGATCACATCCATGAATTCTTCAGATGACATGGTAACCTTCAGTGTCCGGGCCGGTGACAAGGAAGCTGCCGCGCAGTTTATCATGCAGCTCCGCAAAATCGACTACCTGACAGATATCAATGTATCGGATCTGACGGATACCGAGGACAGCGCGGGTAATGATTCCGTTGATTTTACGATCTCTGCTTACCTGAGCGGCGAAGCGGTGGAAGACAGCGAGAAATCAGACGGCGCGAATGACGATGGGATCGGCAGTGGAAATTACGGAAATAACGGAGATGACGAAGAGGATGATGAAGATGGAAACGGACGTTCCTCCCGTCGTTCTGAGGAATCCGACGCACTGGGACAGACCGTATCGTTTCATTCACAGGATGCGTAAGGAGGCGGTGAGACATGTCGATTTTTAATAAAAAAAATATCACAGAGGATCCCGTGATGGCGGAGCCGGTCGCGGAGGATCAGCTGGATGACAGCCAGGTCTATGAACCGCTTTCAGACGATCAGCAGGAGCAGGAAGGACCGGAGGCAGCGGACGAAGCCGTTCTTTCCGGATCGGATGGCAGAGGAAGTTTCCTCACCGGAGAAAATCTCATGATGCTGATGAGCCTGCTTCTCGCGGTGATCCTGCTGTTTGCGGGAGGATTCCTGCTTTACAAGACCCATGCCCTCTCAGTGGACAACTCGAAGCTGGAGAAACGGGTACAGCGTGACACAAAACTGAAGAAATCCGAAGCGGAGTATGAGGCGGAAACCGAAAATCTGCAGGCGGAAACCGATACACTGATCAATCGTTACGGCGCGGGCAATACGCCGGAAAAAACCATCATGTTCCTCGCGAATATGTCCAGCTCGACAGGCATCGCGGTAACATCGATTGAATTTGGTGATTCTGAAAACGTAACCGTGGATGAAGACGGTCACAGGCTCAGCGGAGCGATCGAAGCGCCGGACCCGAACGCAGAAGAAAGCAGCAGCGATCAGGAGGATACGAAAGAAGCAGGAAACGGGGAATACTACCTGTACAAATATCAGGCCACTATTTCCTATACCGGCACGTATTCGGAACTGAAGAAAGCGATTGATTTCATCGAGGATTATGGTGAACGGACAACGGTCAATGACATTACGGCGACATATGATGATACTACGAAGAAACTGACCGGATCGATGACATTAAATATGTATACTCTTTCCGGCACAGAGCAGGAGTATACGGCTCCGTCTGTCAACGGCAGCCTGGGGAACGCCAACATTTTCGGCTGATGCCGGTCCTCGGACTCCCGTAGCGGAATGGACTACCCGGGGAGATTTTCATGAGTAATACAACGGAAAAAAAGAATATGACTCATCAGGAAGCGGCAGTGGAGGATCTGGAAACCCTCAGCGGCAGTGAGTCAGCCTCCGGTGGGGAAGTCTCCGGCAGACGAAGAAAGAAAAACCGGCTCCGGGTGACATCCCTGACAGCGATCGCTGTCACCGTCATTCTGGCGATCATGGCGATCCTGACCGCCGCGGGACTGCACGATTCCCGAGCGACGGAACAGGAAAGGCAACGCGCGGAAAAATTCGCGGAGCAACTGCAGGATACCCTGCAGTCCATGGGACAGAACCGCGTCGAAACACAGTTCTGGAATGGTTTTTCCTACAAGGACCAGAAAGGGAATATTGACCTTTTTGACGGGATGCCGTTTGATATCGTTGACGACTATGATCAGATCGGCCCGGCGGACAGCCGGTTTCAGATGATTTCAAAAGAAAAAGGAACCGAGATTCCCGGAACGGGAGAAGTCCAGCGCTATACGATCCTCGGAACCGGATATAAAGGTGATGAGTACGATGTGCAGATCAAGTATGACCCGTCCGGTTACGGAGAGGACTCCACTTCCGACTCCCACGCGTACAATGTCAACAACTTCCCGGACATCAGTTCGCTGACCAGTGAAAACACGGCGATCATCAATCCGGAGGGCGCGTATGTCAAATTCTCGACGGACGCCAGCGGTTCCTATGAGTATGATGATACTTCACAGCAGTTCAAGTCAGAAACCAGGACGCTGGAAACCTCAGTACTGGACAATATGTACGCGAAACGCTCCAGTTTTTATGAAGAAGCCGTATCACTGGTAAACTCGACACTGGCGCAGACGGAGATTCATAACTGGAACAAGCTGACCGGTACTTCTTTCTATACCACAACCGACAAGAGCCAGAAAGTCATCGAACTGAGAAAAAAAATTACCAGGAATACCGCGATTCTCGCCCAGGGCAGCGAAGGCAACGCGACCGTTACTTCCGCTGTACTGTTTAAACTGACGGATCCGTCCTATGTAGGTGATCCGCAGAGAGTAATCAACGCGATTCCGGAAGTGTTCGCCAATGCCACCATTACCGAAATGGTCGATCAGGTGGTCGAAGTCACGCCGGAGGAAGCGGAAGATACGGAGAATACGCAGAACCAGACTTCTCCGGAAGGAGGAGCCGCGGAACCGGTACCTCAGACAAAAGTGATCCAGGTTCCAATGGAAGTACCGGTTCCTGAGGAATGGATCAATGCGCTGACTGATTCCCTGAAGACGGATATTGAGGCACTGTATGAATCAGCGACCTCCGATGACGCGCTGACGGAGCAGTTCATGGTTTACGAAAGCGACAGGGCTTTTGTCGACCTGGAAAACATTTACCTGATGTACTATCCGCTCCGGAACGGCCAGTGGAAAAGTGACACCATCAGCATTGATATTTCCAGGATCAGGAACCAGTATAAGAAAACACACAAGCTGAATCTGTATGTCGTGCCGCAGCTGGGGCTTCTCGCGTCCAGCAAAACCGCGTATGAGTCCATCCAGGCATCGGAATATATCGCGCCAAAACTCGGAGGAGGCGACATCTCCTTTGATGGGGCGTCGCGGACGATGAAGGTCGGAAATGAAGGCGCGCTGTTCGATATCCCCCGTATCAGGGTCAATTATGTCAAAGGGTATATGCGGCCACTGGCAGCAGTGGATATGAAGGATTCCATTACCGGGCATACTGATCCGGAAGACATCCTCTACGCGTTAAATCTGAAAATTTACAGAGCGTCAAAGGGCCGGTTCCCGGAAGGCGATTTGCTTGCGGAAAGTACGGTTACCAGTTCTTAGGAACTTCTCAAGGTTATTCATGCACAGTTCCTTAACAGCGAGAAGGGGATGATGGATTGAACCTGATCGAAAAAATAACAGACAGATCATCAGAAGAAAATACAAAAAACTATCAGATCACGATTCTGGTCTGCGCTTTTCTGGCTGCTCTGCTCGGACTCCTGATCCTGTCGATGGTCCTGTCTTTTCCGGACAGGGATGATTCCGCGGCAGAAGGAAAAACAGCGGCGGACTCGGCAGTCAGTGAAATTTCAGCCGGTCTGCTTGTCAGATCGGAGGATACACTCAGTACAGCGCTGAGTTATGTGGAAACCTATTACACCACGACTCCGTCCGACAAACGATCGGAACTGGCAGCCAGGCGTTTTACAGAACTGTTTTATGAAGAAATGCGGGATCTCGCCGGAGTCAGGGCCAATGCCGCGGAGGAATCTGTGGGCTCCGGGGACGATGAAGTAAAGAGGGTCCGGATTCCAAAGGCGGAAACCCGGGCGGATTCCAATGAAGCGGTGCAGACCTTCGCGGAATATCTGGAGTCCCTGACGACAAAGAGCCGGAACGCGTCTGTTTCGACCGGGGATACCGGAATGTATATCGCCTGCAATGACAAAAAGCATTATGTAGAGCTCCAGAATCTGAAAGTGACCTGTGAAGACGGTTCGGAGCATTCGGCAAATCTCCGTTTTACCGCGCCGACAGGGGCGGCTGAAGCGTCCGCGTCCAGTTACGCGGGAGCGATCAATGCCTATGCGGCGGTGGCCGATGGCGATATTGTCTCGATCGGCGGACGGAACCGTATCTTCGGATCCGCTTATTCCGGCGGTTCCATCAAGGCACTGACCGGGGGCAGTTTTGACTTCAGCGGCAGTATGACCGTCGCGCGGGGGGATCTGATGTCCTCCGGCTCGGCGATGCTGAATGTCCTGCAGGGAGAAGTCTGGGCAACCAATATCCGGACAGTGAATAATAATCCTGCCGGGTCATCAACGAGTTCCGGTCTGAACATGGACCTGCAGGCAAACTGCTATGTCGCAGGAGACCTGGTGCTGGAAAATCCGGGTTACGCGATCAATATCGATGGCAATTATTACGGTTACGGAACGACAGAAGATCCGTATGAAGGCAGTGTGGTCAATGAAGCCGCGGAAAATTCCCTGACAGGGACGGAGATGGATTCGATCCTTCAGCGTCTGTTGTCGGGTTCCTATACCATACTGACCAATCCGGATGGTTCGACGACCACGATTATCTCCGATGAAGCCAGGGCCGCCGCGGAAGCGGAGGCTGCCAGAATCGCGTCTGAAGCGGCCATGTCGGCTGCCGGCAGTACGATCCGGATTCCGGGAAATGGCGCCAGTACGCTCATCGCCTACTCACCGAAGCAGGTCTTATGGCTGGCCTCTACTGGCTATTATGGCATCGCTCCGGCAGAAGGCAGGAAAGAAATCACCGCGTCCAATGTGCCGAACGGTATGGGGGCCGGCAGCTCTGATACCGGCGCTGCCAATATGGAGACCCTGTATACCTACCAGTTTAACGGACTGAAAACCGGACTGGATAAAAACGCCTCCACAGGCAGTCCGTCCTATCACTTCGTTCAGCATCTGCTGGAGATTTCCGGTCTTTCCGGAAAGAACATGATCTACAATGACAACGGTTCCGGGAAATATGTGGGCCGGGAGATTGAGCCGGTGAAAGGTACCTCCGGGGATTATATCGCGATACAGCCAAAGTCCGACAACCGGGCAGGCGTCCTCATCGCGGACTGTGATGTGCGTCTGGCCAATACCGATTTCAACGGGATCATCATCACTACCGGCAGTATCATCCTCACCGGAGGGGTCAACATCCAGACAGACCAGGCAGAATCGCGTTTTACCGGTGTTGCCCAGAACCTGGAAAAGAAGACCGAGCAGGATCCATCCAAAGGACGGGTTTCCGCGTCTGTTCTGAAAGCATCCTCTTCCGTGGAAGCGTCCGGGAAAACATCCACATCAGCAGAGCCTGATTCTTCAGATGACGAAGAAACCGGATCGGCGGAAGCAGAAGAGCAAAGTAAAGAATAACAATAATGATGGCTGGTGCCGGGACCGCAGAGTCCGCGGCACCGGCCGTTTTTTTATAAAAAAAGAATCCCCCTTCCGACCCAAAAGGCCGGAAGGGGGAAAGTTGCAGTTTGTACTTCAGAAGACCGTGAATGGTAACGCTTCTTACGCAGTCGCCGTATCCGGTGTGACGTCTTTCTTGACGACAATCTTTTTCTTCGCGAGCTTGATAATCGAGCTGTCCGGGCAGACTTTCATGCACATGCCGCAGTTCTTGCAGGTTTCCGGATTGATGACTGCGTGGTTGTTCTCCACATGGATCGAATCGAACTTGCAGGCCTTTTCGCATTTGCGGCAGGCGATACATCCAGCCGTACACTGTTTGCGTGTCTGGGCGCCTTTATCACAGTTGCTGCAGGCGACATAAACCGTATTTTTCTTCGGCACCAGCGTGATCAGGTCATTTGGACAGACTCTGGCACAGGCGCCGCAGCCGGTGCAGTTGTTGCGGTCTACCCACGCGACTCCGTTGAGTACGCGGATGGCGTCGAACTGGCAGGCACGGGTACAGTCCCCCAGGCCGATGCAGCCATACATGCAGGCACCGTCGCCGCTGTAAATGGATTTGTTTGCCTTGCAGGTCGGAACTCCTTTGTAATCAAGGATTTTATGTGTTTTTTCACCATATCCGCCGCATCTGACGATGGCAACCTGCGGATCCGCGGAGCCGACTTCGATGCCCATGATGCTTCCCAGTGCCTCGGCGCAGGAAGCGCCGCCGACCGCGCAGGCCGTCAGGGAAGCGCCGCTGTTGACGATGGCGGAAGCATAGTCGGAACATCCGGCGAAGCCGCATCCGCCGCAGTTGGCGCCCGGCAGGGCATCGGTCAGTTTCTCGACACGTTCATCCACCGGTACGTACATGACCTTTGCCGCGATCGTAAGCATGATACCAGCGATGATTCCGACGATACAGACGAGGAGTACTGGAAAAATAATTGATGACATTTCTGATTCCTCCTAACCGAAGATACCTTCTATAACACCGCTGAATCCCATGAAGGAAACGGAAAGGATGGAAGCCGCCATCAGTGTGATCGGAATCCCCTTCAGGCCTTCAGGAATATCGGAATCCTCCATTTTACCCCGGACACCGGCAAAGAGCACCATCGCGATGAGGAAGCCCATGCCCGCACCGAAGGAGTTACAGAGAGATTCAGTAAAGTTAAAATCGTTTTCAATATTGTTGACCGTTACACCGAGGACCGCGCAGTTGGTCGTAATCAGAGGAAGATAGATCCCCAGCTGCTGATACAGGGAAGGGATGTATTTCTTCAGGATCAGTTCGACGAGCTGTACCAGCGCGGCGATGACCAGGATAAATACGACGGTCTGCAGGTAGCCGATACCCATCGGATTCAGCAGCAGGTGCTGGATCGGCCAGGTAGCGACGGTCGCGAGGACCATAACGAATGTAACGGCGATACTCATGCCGACGGCGGAATCGAGTTTTTTCGAGACGCCGAGGAACGGGCAGATGCCCAGGAACTGAGCGAGTACGTAGTTGCTGACGATCATGACGGTCAGCATGATGGACAGATACTGAGCCATTATTTTTCGCCTCCCTCTTCTTCAGTCGGGGCAGAAGCAGGGGCCGCAGGAGCGGCAGCCGGAGCAGTTTCTTTGACCGGCGCAGGAGAAGCCGCAGAAGCCGCTTCCGCGATGGCGTTCAGGGTCGCGCTGGTTTCCAGCTCGCCCGGGAATCCTTCGCTGCTGAATTCTCTGTTGACTCTGCCTTTGGTGATACGGTTGATAATGGCGGTGAGTACGCCGAATACGAAGAATCCTCCCGGAGCCATCGTCAGGATGGTCATCGGGCTGATCAGGTCAGCGGTTACCGTCATCCCCAGGAAGGTACCGGCCCCCAGGAACTCACGGATGACGCCCATGAGGAAGAGTGCCAGCGTGAAGCCCAGGCCCATGCCGATGCCGTCAAGGGCGGAATCGATGACGGAATTCTTGTTGGCGAACATCTCAGCTCTTCCCAGGATGATACAGTTTACAACGATCAGAGGGATATAGATTCCCAGAGATTTGTTGAGCGCCGGAGCGTAAGCCTGCAGCAGGAACTGTACGATCGTTACGAATCCCGCGATCACCGTGATATAGCACGGGATACGGACCCGGTCCGGAATCACGTTTTTCAGGATCGAGATAACGATATTGGAACAGATGAGTACTGCCATGGTGGACAGCCCCATCCCGACACCATTGATGGCACTGGTGGAAGTGGCCAGGAACGGACAGGTACCGATGACGAGGACCAGTACAGGATTCTCCTTAATGATGCCGTTCGTAAGGATGGATAATTTGGATTTCATTACCGGGCACCTCCAATCTGACTGTACGCATCCAATGCTTCATTGACACACTGATAGATCGCGTTGGAGGAAACCGTCGCGCCGGTGACCTGGTCGATCTGACTGTCGTCCCGGATATTGCCGGACTGGTCGGTTTCGGCTTTATCCAGATACTGTGTGTCGAGATATTCTTTTTCCATAGCCTTGGTGCCGACACCCGGTGTATCAGCATGCTGGGTAACCTGGACACCCGTGATCGCTCCTTCCGGGTCCATGCCCACCATGACGGTAATCGTACCGCCAAAGCTCTTGGTTTCACAGGTGGCGACAACGCCGGACCCGTTGTTCGCGGTATAGTATTCGGTGACGCCTTCCGGGAGCTTCGCTTTGGATTCTGTAAAGGAATCCGCGTCCGGAAGCACGGAGAGACGGGCGGCGTCTGCTGTTTCCTTGTTGATCTGGTCGATCCTCGGTTTGGTGATCTGGTAAGTACATGCCAGAGCGGCGGAGATCACCATACAGATCAGCAGAAGGACAATGGTAGGACCTACCATTGTTTCCTTGAATGGTACTTTATTCGCAGTTTTCTCCATTACTCAGCACCTTCTTTCGCGGCCTTCGCGGCAGCCTTTTCAGCCTGTTTCCGTTCCTTTGCCGGATTGCCGTAGAGCCTTTTTTCAAAGATATGATCGATATGCGGTGTGAGCAGGTCCATCAGCAGGATCGAGAAGGAGACGCCTTCCGGATAGGATCCGAAGAGCCGGATGATCATGGTAATCAGGCCGCATCCGATGCCGAATACGATTTTGCCGCCGGTGGTCGTCGGTGTGGTCGCGTAATCCGTGGCCATGAAGAACGCGCCGAGCATCGCGCCGCCCGCGCAGATCTGCCAGATCGGATCAGCGCCGGCGATCAGGGAAATCACGACCATCGTGCCCAGGAATGCCAGCGGTGTGGCCGGGGAGATGACTCTCATGATGATCAGGAAGATTCCGCCGATCAGGAGCGCTGCCGCGCAGACTTCACCCATGGAGCCGCCGGTCGTCCCCAGGAACATTTTCATGTTGGTAAAGGCGCTCTCCGCGGCTGCGGATTTTTCCGCGATCGTTCCGGAGGTCATATTGAATACGCCCAGCGGGGTCGCGCCGGTGATCGCGTCCATCACGTCCGCTCCCTTTGGAACGGTCAGGATCCTGGCTTTGGTCGGATCGATCCAGACGCTCATCTGTGACGCGAAGGAGATAAACAGCACGATACGGGCGGTGATGGCCGGGTTCGCGAAGTTCTGTCCCAGTCCGCCGAAGAGCTGTTTGACGATGATAATGGCGATGAAGCAGCCGATCACAGCCATCCAGTAAGGGAAGGTGACCGGGACGTTCATGGCCAGCAGCAGCCCTGTCAGGACGGCACTGAGATCCGTAACGGTGTTTGGCCTGTGCAGCAGTTTTTCATAGGCCCATTCAAAGAAGACCGAAGCTACGACACAGACCGCGGCCAGGATCAGGGCTCTCGGCCCGAAGATGACCGTGGACGCGCTCAGGGACGGGATCAGGGCGAGGATGACCAGGAACATGATCTCCGTTGTGTCCACCGGCGTTTTGATGTGCGGATTGGAGGTAACCAGCATTCCGCCGTACTGAAAACGTTTCATTTTATAATCCCGCCTCCTTTATCATCGTTTTGGCAAGTGTGTTGATGAAGGCGAGCGGCTTGCGCGCCGGACAGACATAGGAGCAGCTGCCGCAGTTCATGCATTCCATGACCTTCAGATCTTTCAGGCGCTGCGCGTCTCCGGCCTTGTACGCTTTGGCATACTCCTTCGGCATCAGGCCGAACGGACAGGCACGGTGGCACCGGCCGCAGTTGATGCATGGCGTCGGATCGAGGTCCCACGCGTTTTCTTCATCAAAGAACAGTACCGAACCGGTATTTTTCACAGTGACACTGCCATCGCTGCTCTGGGCTTTTCCCATCATCGGGCCGCCGGCGATGATTTTTCTCGGAGGTTTTTTGTAGCCGCCTGTGAATTCGATGATGTCACAGTATTTGGTGCCGAGCGGGATGATGTAATTGCCCGGATTGGTGACAGCACCGCCCGCAATGGTGACATTTCTGCTGACCATCGGGATGCCGGTGCGGAAGTACTGTCCGATTACCATCACGGTCGTGACGTTGGAAAGGATACAGCCTACAGAAGCCGGCAGCGCGCCCGCGTTGAGGGTCTTGCCGGTGACTTCATAGACCAGTACACGTTCCGCTCCCTGAGGATACGTGCTCCTCAGCTCTTTGACTTCCACTTCCGGGATATCCGCGGAAGCGTTCCGGAGCGCCTCGATCGCGTCCGGTTTGTTGCCTTCGATCCCGATATAGACATGTTTGATATCGAGATACTGGATCAGCAGGCGGATTCCGGCGATGATGTCGTCCGTATGCTCCAGCATGTTGCGGTGGTCGGACGTGATGAAAGGCTCACATTCGGCACCGTTGATGATGAAGGTGTCGACCTCGTCGAGATTGGCCGGATTCAGTTTGATGTGGGTCGGGAAAGAGGCACCGCCCAGGCCGACGACGCCGCTGGCGCGGACAGCCGCGATAAAATCTTCGCGTGACTCACATACCGGAGGTTCCAGTCCTTCGACATACGTCTGTTCTCCATCGGTTTGAATGATGACATAAGTGTCGGTTCCGCCGAGAGCGCTCCGCTCGGTTTCGATGCCGATTACTTCGCCGGAAGCGCTGGCGTACACGGGCGCGCTTACAGGTGCGTCGGAGTCACCGATCAGCTGCCCGACAAGCACGTGGTCACCTTTTTTCACCAGGGGCTGACAGGGCCTGCCGATGTTCTGGGACATCGAAATGTAGACCTTTTCAGGCACTGGCATAGGGACAGAGGCCATGCCGGCTGTGTCCTTATGGTGCGGGACCTTAATGCTTGACAGATGTTTTGAAAATAAGCTCATCTTCTCAAGTCCCTCCGTTCCTGAAAAAATCCCGCACAGGGAGTACGGATCGCATCTTTTTCCGATGCCCGGTAAAAACAGGGTGTTTTCTGATGAACCGGTGTCTCCCTGAAGAAAAGAAATCACTGAAAGAAATCTTGTCAGTGGGGATTTTTTCTGAATATAAAGATGTAATAATTTTTATGTAAAGTTTACCTTAAGTGGCGGGGAAAATCAACAGTTTCGGGGCTCTTAATTGTTGTATACAATCAAATGTTTCCGGTTTCACCGTCGGTGCGTCAGTAACACCGGCACTGGTTGCTGTTCAGTAATCGGCCAGTCTTTCCGCATTTCAGGCGGACATGTTCGCCTTATCATCCCGCCGCGCGGCATACGGGCGAACGATCCGGAAGCCGGCAGCCGTCGCTGTCAATCAGCGATTGGACGGTCTGACTCCGGAAAAAACCTTCATCAGGTAAGAGTGGTTCTTACGCAACCATTCGTACCTTCTGCCGTTCTGAGGAGCGAGGTTGGAATCGTCTGCTGCTCCATGATTTTTACGGGATAGAGGTACTGGCTTTACTGAACAGTAACTGCAGCTTTCCCGGTCTACAGAGCCGGACACTGATTTTGTTGATTTCTAAAAGCAGGAATGATAGAATGACAACAATGTTCTGATGGAACAGGCGGATGTATTCCCGCCCTTTCCCGCCTGCAGAGCTGTCCCGCGAAAGTGGCGGAACGTCCTCTGTGGCAGCAGTCAGGACCGTCAATTGTGAAAA
>ODAI012157112.1_pt1 | contig 11630 bp, 9 predicted proteins | sample 1539321 | NCBI WGS metagenome assembly ODAI01 (sample SAMN02144231, study PRJEB22623) | gut metagenome | biome: sheep rumen | host: Ovis aries | place: New Zealand
GAGAGGCCGCATCATCGATAAGCAAACAGAGGAATCCATGCAGTTTGTCAATGTCAGACTGACCAATGCTACATCAGGCAAGATGGTGCGAGGCGCCATGAGCGACGTGAAGGGTCACTTCACCCTGACCGACATTGCCGACGGTCAGTATGTGCTGGAGATATCGTTTGTAGGTTACAAGACCGTCCGCCGTCAGTTGACGCTCACGCCGCAGAAGCGTCATGCCAATTATGCTGCCATCTATCTGTCAGAAGACAGCAAGACGCTGAAGGAGGTGCAGGTGACGGGTCAGCGGTCGCAGATGAAACTGGAGGTTGACCGCAAGACGTTCACCGTCGACGAGATGCTGGCGGCCACTGGCGGCAGCGTCACCGACCTGCTGGAGAACATCCCGTCAGTAGAGGTGACCACGGATGGTGAGATTTCGCTTCGCGGCAATTCGAGTGTCGAGGTGTGGATCAACGGCAAGGCCAGCGGACTGACCAGCGACAACCGTGCGGAGATACTGCAGCAGATACCGGCCGAGAGCATAGAGCGCATAGAGGTCATCGACAATCCCTCGGCCAAATACTCGCCCGAAGGCACGGCAGGCATCATCAACATCGTGCTGAAGCGCGACCGCCACGCAGGCTACTACGGCTCGCTGCAGGCCGGGGCCAACAACCAGAAAGGATGGAACGCAGGCGGCAACATCAACTACTCCAGCCGCTGGGTCGACGCATTCGCCAACGTGGGCTACCGCAAGCGCCGTGGCAATGGAGGCAACGAGAGCGAACAGTACTACAAGAACGCCGACGGCTCGCTGGGCAACTACCAGATAAGCAACGGAGAGAACAACAACAACGGCGGCGGACTCTTCGCACGCGCCGGAGTCACCGTACACCTGTCACAGAACGACGACCTGTCGCTCTCGGGAATGACCATGCAGGGCAACCGCTCCAACGACAACCTCACCAACTACCGATACGGCAACACGCTCACCGGAGACCAGAAGACACTCAGCAGGCAGACACTCGGCGACGGCGACAACCACATGTACAACGCCGAACTGGCCTACACACACAAGTTCAACGAACAAGGCACCCACAAGCTCGACGCCACCGTGTCGTTCAACAAGTGGGCCAGCGACAACTCTACCGAATACCGCAACGACACCACCTATATTAATAGTGGCGCAACTGGCTACAGCTACCAGAACCGCCCCATGCACATGAACAACCGCAACTGGGAGGCCAAGCTCGACTACGAGAACCAAATCACGGAGAAGCTGAAGCTCGAAGCCGGCTACAACGGACGATTCTCTCACGAGAACACGCCACAAGAGTCATGGGAACTCGACACCAAGACGCAGCAGATGGTGGAAGACCACTACTTCTTCAACCGATTCATCTACGACAACAGCATCCACGCACTCTACCTCACCGCCAACCTCAAGCTGGGACGGTTCGGCATCATGGCAGGACTGCGCGGCGAGTACTGGCGCGTCAACACCGAGAGCTACACCTGGGAACAGGAGCACGGCACACAGGAGAAAGACCCGGCATTCAAGAAAGACTACTTCCAGCTGTTCCCCTCGCTCTTCCTGAACTACTCGATTACGCAGACAGCACAGCTGCAGCTCAACTACACCCGCCGCCTGCGCCGTCCGTGGGGCGGACAGCTCAACTCCTTCAAGAACACACGCGACGCTACCATGGTGGAGTTCGGCAACCCGCTGCTCACACCCGAATACACCAACTCCTTCTCGCTGAACTTCCTCAAGACGTGGGAGGGACACACCCTCTCCATCGGCACCTACTACCGGCCCACGACCGATGTCATACAGCGCATACGCTACCAGAGCCTGACCGAGCAGATGATGTTCATGACCAACCTGAACGTGGCGAAGAGCCAGAGCGCAGGTGCCGAACTCATCGTGAAGAACAAGCTGTGGCGCATCCTCGACCTCACCACCACCGTCAATGCCTACTACTACAAACTCGACGGCTTCGAGACCTGGGTCGAGAACCAGCTCGTCACCGGCCAAAGCGACGAGAACTTCGCCTGGGATGCCCGGGTGCTGGCCTCCGTCATACTGCCCTACGACATCTCAGTGCAGGCCACGGGCAACTACCGCTCGCGCTCCGTCATCACACAGGGCTACCGCAACCCCAACGGCTCCCTCGACCTGGGAATACGCAAGACCTTCTTCAACAAGACCTTAGCACTGGCCCTGAACTGGCGCGACGTGCTGAACACACGCAAGTGGGAGAATTTCACCGAGAGCGAGACCTTCACCCGACACCAGAAGAACTGGCGAGACCCGCGCATCAACCTGCAAATCACGTGGAACTTCGGAAACATGACGCAGAAGAAGAAACCACAGCGCGACAACCAGCAGAGCGAAGACGATGACAGCGGCAGCTTCGGAGGGTATGAGCAGTGATTAACTGAGAGGTGAGAGAATCTAATTGAGAACTGAGAGGTGAGAGGTGAGAGGTCAGGGAACTGAGAACTGAGAGTTGAGAACTGAGAGGTATGGTTAGAACTACAATGAGACAATTCCTGATGGCTCACATTGCACTCAAATCTAACCATCCCTCTCAGTTCTCAACTCTCAGTTCTCAACTCACACCTCTCCCCTCTCACCTCTCAGTTCTCACCTCTCAGTTCTCACCTCTCAGCTCTCACCTCTCAGCTCTCACCTCTCAGCTCTCACCTCTTTTCAGTCTCCAGTAAAAAAATTCACTCTTTCTGTAACTTTTCCTTCGCCCAATCGTCTTTCTTTTTAGAGAGGATGAAAAAAACAGATTTCCGCACCGACGTACTGCCGCTCAAGGACGAGCTCTACCGACTGGCACTCCGCATCACTCTCAACCCTGCGGAGGCCGAGGACACTGTGCAGGACACCATGATTAAAGTGTGGAACAAACGGGAACAATGGGACGAGATAGAGTCTATCGAAGCCTTCTGTCTCACCATCTGCCGAAACCTGGCACTCGACAAGGTGAAGCGAACCGAGACACAGAACGCTCAGCTCGACTCCACACACGACCCACCCGACACCTCTTACGCCTCCAACCCAGAGGAACAGACCGTACAGCGCGACCGCGTACACCTCGTCAGGAGGCTCATCGACTCACTGCCCGAAAAGCAACGCTCCTGCATACAGCTGCGCGACATAGAGGGAAAGGCATACAAGGAAATAGCCGAAGTGATGGACATCAGCGAACAACAAGTGAAAATAAACATCTTCCGGGCAAGACAGGCCATCAGGCAGAAATACAACGAAACAGAGAACTATGGACTATAAGTACATCGAACAACTGATTGAACGCTACTTCCAGTGCGAGACCACCTTGCAGGAAGAGCATATCCTGTGTACATTCTTCGCACAGGACGAGCAGGAAGTGCCGGAGCAGTTGCGCCAGTACCAGCCACTGTTCGCAGCCATGCAGCCCGAAGACGTGCTGAGCGAAGACTTCGACCAGCGCATACTGGCACTCACCGAAGAGCCGCACACCGTCAAGGCACGCACCATCAGCCTCAGCCAGCGGCTGCGCCCGCTGTTCCGAGCCGCCGCCGTAGTGGCCATCGTGCTCACACTCGGCAACGCCATGAACATCACTTTCAGGCAAGACCGCACACAGGCCGACGACATCAACTATGCCGCCTATAAGGACACCTACGAAGACCCGGCCATCGCCTACGACCAGATGGAGGACGCACTGAAGCTCATCTCCGAAGGCTTCAGCCATGCACAGCGAGCCGACTCCCTGACAAGCGACTCTCTACACAGCGAAGTGAGATGAAAGCCAGGCTCCTCATACTCGTCATGACAGTGCTCATGCAGGCAGCGGCCTACGCCCAGCACTCACTCGATTTTGCCGAGAAGTTCATGACCATGCACAAGGCCGACTCAACGCTGAAATGCGTCACCGTGAGTCCCAAGATGATGGAGCAACTCGCCAGACTGCACGACGACAACCGCTCCGACAACATCGTACAGGCCATAGCCAAGCTGAAGAGCGCACGCATCGTCACCGGCAATGCCGACCACTACGAAAAGGCACTCGACCTGCTGCGGAAGAACCCACAGCGATTCACCGCCGGCAAAGAATACCGCACCGAAGGACAGCACGGCATCTTCTACACCCGTAACGACCGCGAGGGCAACACCGTGGAGTTCATCATGCTCTGTGAGGAGCCACAGAACGACAAGTGTACCATCATCAACCTCACGGGCGACATCGACAACGAATTTCTATGCTTTCTCTATAATAACAGATCATTTTAATTAAAACAATCAATCTTTCAGGAAGCGCCGCTGAGAAGTACCGCATGCCTGATCCGCAAAAAAGGGCCATTCCATCGAGCGAACGGCCTTTTTTGTGCCTCTGCAGCTCACTCAAGAAGGCCGTTTCCACCGTTTCAGTGAAATCACATCACGTTTCCACTGAAATCACAATGCGATTTCACTGAAAACTATAAGGTGAAATCAGTGGAATCGCAACGTGAAATGAGTGGAATCGCAACGTGAAATCAATCAAGAAACAAATCACTGCACCATCCAGACGTTCAGGATGATGCCGTCGAAGGACTTTGACCATTCGGGCTGACAGACGTAAATGGCGTTGTTCAGCCAGGCAAAGGGACTGTCGGTGGGAGCCTCGAACTGTGGGGCGGCCTTGAAATAGGAGGTGGGGGTCCCGTCGGTGTCTCTGCCGTTGACGATGATGCCCCGGTTGCGCACGTGGATGCAGGTGCCGTCGTCGGTACGAATGTTGTAGATGGCCTCCAACTCTGTGCGACTGCCGTCGGTGCTGGCCAGCTGATAGTCGGCTCCTCCGGGCAGGATGGTTCCTTTAATGCGCGGCCCTTCGAAAGTTCCGCCTGTGATAGGAACGACGATGCGCCGTCCGTGGGGTGTCTCGCCTGCGGTAAAGGTCTGTCCTAACGTCACCCGGAGCTGCATGACGAACGACAGCTTCGGCGCATCCTTCGGCTCGGCACCAAACCCCTGGCCGATGCACAGAAGGAAGAAAAAGAAAAACAACAGTCTTTTCATCAATTCACAATTCATAATTATTCGCATTTTTCCACAAACTCCCTCACCCTCCTTGCGTACTCCTCAGGATAGTCCTTATAAGAGTGGGCATGCTGTGTGCCGGCGGTTATCCAGAGCTGCTTCGGCTCCGGCTTCGCTTCATAGAGCGGATGCACCATCCACGAAGGCACGAAGTGGTCGTTGTCGCCATGGATGAAGAGCATGGGATAGCGGCACTTAGCCACCTGGCTCAGCGGCGATGCCTCGCTGAAGCTCCATCCATACTCGTAATGGCAGAGGCGCGACGTGGCATTCATCAAGGGAAAACCGGGCAGTCCGAACTGCTGCTTCAACTGGTCGCTGAACTCATCCCACACACTGGTGTAACCGCAGTCTTCCACGAACTTGATGCTGCTGATACCTTCGGGCATGGCCTCGCCCGACACGTTCATCGTGGTGGCGGCTCCCATCGATATGCCATGCACCACTATGGTGTCGGTCTTGAACAGCTTTATCCAGTGAATCACGTCGTTGCGTTCGTGCCATCCCATGCCGATGGCCTCGCCTTCGCTCAGCCCGTGGGCATGCAGGTCGGGCAGCACCACCTGATAGCCCATCCGCTCGTAGAGTCGGGCAATCATGAACATGCCTATGCCCTGGTCGCGCCAGCCGTGAATGCAGAAGGCTGTCTTCTGACCTGAGAGGCTGTCGGGCGACTGATGCCTGACGACGTAAGCATGGTGACGCTCGCCTGTGGGCATCACCGCAAAAGTGTCAGTCAAGGCACCCGCGCGCCGCAGGCTGTCCACCCAGGGTCGCGTCTCAGGATAGTTCTTGTAGAGCCAGGCAAAGCGTGCCGCCGTGTCGGCGCGTTCGGGACTTGGCGACAGCGAATAGCCGAGCATGTAGTAGCTGCCGCCGACGGTGGCTGCGGCAAAGAGCACGATGATGACTACCAGCAGGCAGAAGAAGAATCGGAATGGTTTCATGATTTACCAGTTTTGTGTCTCGCGACTGCAAAAGTAGTAAATAAAAACTGAAACGCATCCCGATTCTCCTGCTTTTTTTTTTGCATATTTGGCAAGTATTTTTGCACAATAATGCTTATATATACGCTTTTTTCCGTAATTTTGTAGCCAAAAGATACTATATGGAGAAGAAGAGACTGACATTATCATTCCTATTATTGATATGGCTGTCGCGGTCGGTGAGTCTATTCGCGATTGTCATCACAATACTTGCCATTGGCTGCGAGAACGCCCCGAGAAGGTCGGTGAAGACCGACGGCCCGCTGAGTGACAGCACGACACTGCAGATTGAGAAAATAGCCGAAGCCGACACGACACGGGCTTTCTGCATGCTCGACTCGCTCTACGAGAAAGGAGAACTGGCAGAGCATACCTATTATTATACACGTGCGCGCATCTATCAAGGCACCGTTGACCGACTGCTGGCCATCGGCGAGGTGCGACGCGCCTACGAGACGACTTACGTTCAGCAGCACGACACCATCCGCGCACAGGTGCTGCAATGGATGACGCGACTCATGCTGCCCGTGGGCAACCATGAGGAATGCATCAATCAGGCCATCGAGGGCATTCAGCTGGCCCGTCAGCTGAACGACCCGGTCATGGAGGCCGACTTCATGATGCTCATCGGCATGAGCTACTACGACATGGGCGACAAGCCGCATGCCAGGGAACGGATGGATGCCAGCATGGAGAGGGTGAGAACCATAGACAGCAAGCGGCTGAAGAATGCCGACCGCACCAAATTGGCCACGATGGCACTGACCGTGGCTACAGCCCACGTCAACGATCAGGACATGGAAGGTGGCATCGCGTCGTGCCGCACTACGCTCGCCGTGCTCGACACAGCCTCACCCCCTACCCCCCTCTCCAAAGGGCGAGGGGGAAGTGCCGACATGCTGCGCGGACAGGCTTACGCAATGATGGCTGGCGCCTTTGCCAAGCTGTCTATGAGAGACAGTGCCGACCATTATGCCAAGCTCTACTGGCAGACACCCTACGGGCAGCAAAACAAAGGACAGCGCCTGAAGACCTATTTCAAGTTCAGTGGCAGATACGAAGAAGGGCTAAAGGTGACGGAAGACTATCTGGCACGGTGTCGGGAACAGGCTGACACCATCAATCGTCAGTATGTCAGTCTGCTGCATGAAGCGGAGGACTACAACATCGGACTGCACCGCTATCAACAGGCCTACGACTTAAGCCGCCGAGCTGCAATCATCACCGATTCGCTCCACGCCCGCAACATGCGGCTGAAGGCGATGGAATATGCCGAGAAGTTCGAGTCGCAGGAGAAAGACTACGTGATAGCCACGCAACAACGTGGAGCCGTCATTCTGTGTGTTGTAGTAGGCTTTACACTGGTTGTGCTGGCTATCCTCATTTTCTTCATCCGCCGCATACAGGGCAAGAACGGCGACCTACAGAACGTCATCAGCTCGCTGGAGCAGAAGCAGAATATTCTGGAACACATCACACCTACTATCCCTGTCCCGTCGGATAGCGTTCAGAATGATTCACAAATAGGCACAACTGTGGATAGTGACCTACAGGAATACCTGGAGATGGAACGCATCATCAATGAGCAGAAAGTTTACCTGAACCCCACGGCCAACATCGACACGGTGATGGAGCAGGCCGGCTACAGCCGACGGAAGTCTACACAGCTCATCCAGCTGTTTGCCAGCACCAATACGCGAGTAGACTATCTGAACCAGAAACGGGTGGAATTTGCCGCTCATCTGCTCCTGTCGGACATGTCGATAACCTCCAAGGAGGTGGGCATCCGCTCCGGCTTCTACGAAGACGGCACGTTCCGCCGCAACTTCAAGAAATACTACGGTGTCACCCCTGCCGCCTATCGTGCCTTACACACTGACTGAAAACCATTTTTCCCAAACACAAAACTATATGACAAAGAGAATCTTTCTGATGACGGCCCTGCTCATTATCGAAGCCCGACGGGAGCACAACCGGCAGAACCCGGACGGAGAATCTGATAGCCGAATTACCATTGTCCCTGCTACAGGAATCATCCAGACAGATAATCTTTGGCACGAAACAGATTCAAAAATACGGGAAATGAAAGCCATTCATTCATAGACCAGTGTGAGGATGCGTGCTTCGTCGAACACCTCGCAGGCCACTTGCTGCAGCTGTTCGACAGTGAGGGCATCCACACGGGACAGTATGTCACCGAGCTCGCGCTCAACATGGTGGTGCAGGAAAGTACGGGCAAAGTCGAGTGCCGCCTGCTCCCGGTTGTCGGCAGCGATGGTGAGCTGTCCGCGAATCTGCTGCTTGGCCCTTCGAAGCTGCGTCTCGCTGAGGGGCGACTGCATGAGCCTGTCGAGCTCGCGACGCACCAACCGGCAACAGCGCTTCACGTCGTGCTGGTCGCAACCGAAGTAGACCGACCACGCGCCTGTGTCACCATAGCACACCATTGCGCTCTCCACCGTATAGACCAGTCCGTTGCGCTCGCGCAGTGAGAGGTTCAGCCGCGAGTTCAGGCCGGGTCCGCCCAGGATGTTGTTGAGCAGGAACAGGGGCCAGCGGCGTGCATCGCTGACGGAGAAGGTTCGTGACCCCATCACGACATGAGCCTGATGGGTGTTGCGATGACGGACAACCGTTGTTCCTTTACAACCGTCAGATGCATTTAGCAAACAGTCAGATGCATTCAACGAGTTGTCAGATGCATTTAACAAGCCGTCAGATGCATTTAACAATTTGTTAGATGCATCCAAGATTTTTACCAGTTTACCGAAGTCTACATCGCCACTGACAAAGAAGACGCATTTGTCGGGGCGATAGTTGCGCCTGACAAACCGGCGTGCGTCATCGGCGGTGTACTGCCTGACGCGCCCGGCGGTTCCGAGGATGTTGTGTCCCAGCGGATGCCCCTCGAAGAGCAGGTTCTCGAACTCGTCGAAGATGAGCTCGGAGGGCGAGTCCTCGTAGCTCTCTATCTCGTCGCACACCACCTCGCGTTCCTTCTCCACCTCATGCTCAGGATACTGGCTGCAGAAGACAATGTCGCACAGCACGTCGACAGCCCGACAGAAGTGCTCGCGTGTCGTGGCGGCATAGTATACGGTGTCTTCCTTGTTGGTGAAGGCATTCAGCTCGCCGCCCACGCCCTCCAGCGCGTTGATGATTTGTACCGCCGTCCGCCGACGGGTACCTTTGAAAGCCATGTGCTCACAGAAGTGTGCCAGTCCCTCTTCGCCGGACAGCTCATGGCGCGTGCCGGCGGCTACGGCAATGCCGCAGTAGATGACGGCAGAGGCCGACGGACGATGAATGATGCGCAGCCCGTTCTTGCAAGTATGTGTCTGATAGTTCATGGCTGCAAAGGTACAACTTTTTCTGCCATTTCAACGTGCTTTTCTTGGTAGTTTAGAAAAGAAGCACTACTTTTGCATACGATACGCGACAACGCACTAACACCTCAAAACTATGATGAAGAAGTTTTTCACCCTTTGGGCTTGCCTGTTTGTTGCACTGGCTGTCAAGGCGCAAGGCCCCAACGATTCCGGAACATACTACAAGAATGCCGACGGAAAGAGCGGACAGGAACTGAAGACCGCACTCTGGAACATCATCAAGAATCCGAGCGTGGTGAGCTACGACGGACTGATAAATGCCTACAAGAAGACCGACACACGGGCCGACGGCTACGTGCGCGACTGGTACTCGAATGCCACCAACTTCAGGCACGACACCGACAAGGCCGGCAGCTACCAGAAAGAGGGCGACGCATACAACCGCGAGCACTCGGTGCCGCAAAGTTGGTTCTCAAGTGCCAGCCCCATGAAGAGCGACATCGTACACGTCTTCCCCACCGACGGCTACGTGAACAACCGGCGCAGCAACTATCCATTCGGAGAGGTGGGAACGGTGAACTATCAGTCGAACAACGGCTACTCCAAACTGGGCTACAGCAAGGTGAGCGGCTACTCGGGATTGGTGTTCGAACCCAACGACGAGGTGAAGGGCGACATTGCACGCATCTACTTCTACATGGCCACCTGCTATGAAGACAAGATTACAAACTGGAGCGGAGAGTCGTTTACCGGCAATTCGAGCTACCAGCCCTTCTCACAGTGGACCTACAACATGATGGTGCGCTGGTCGAAGCTCGACCCCGTCGACGAGGTAGAGGTGGCACGCAACAAGGCCGTCTATGAGGTACAGAAGAACCGCAACCCCTTCGTTGACTATCCCGGACTGGAGGAATACATCTGGGGAACAAAGAAGAACACCACCTTCAGCTACGACAACTACGATGACAGCGGAACGCCCGACATCATCACCGTGGAGCAGCCTGTGTTCTCACCTGCCGGCGGCACCTATACCAACCAGGTGGTGGTCAGCATCAGCACGCCGACCGACGGAGCCACCATCTACTACACCACCAACAATGCCGATGCCTCACCACAAGGCAAGGTGTACAGCGGTTCACTCACCCTCACCGAGTCGACCACGCTGAAGGCCATCGCCGTGAAAGACGGCACCAGCAGCTATCAGACCATCGCCACCTACACCATCACCGACGGACAGGGAGGCGAGACTCCTGCGGGGAGTTTGATAGCCTTTGGCAACCAGCTCTTCGGAACCACTTTCAGCGGTTCGTTGACGGGCGGCGACTTGGGCGACTACAGCGGAACGGTGAATGGCGTGACCGTGACTTACTCAAAGGGCGAGGGAGTAAACCAGTACATCAACGACAAGCAGATTCGCCTCTACCAGAAGAACAAGCTCGTCATCTCAGTAAACGAAGGCTCTATGACCAGCCTGGAGTTTCAGCTGGCAGAGGAGTCAAGCAAGCAGCTACAGGCCTCAACAGGACAAGTGGCCGACCTCACCTGGACAGGCTCAGCCAAAAGCGTGACCTTCAATGTGAACGACGGTAAGGGTAACATGCAGCTCTCAGGCGTGAAGGTGACGCTCGACCCGGTGACACAGGGCATCAGCTCCCCCAAAACGGGCAGCAGGACAGACCGCTCCTTTCGCACACTGTCTGGCCTACGTGTTGACGGCAACAGCCTGCATCCTGGTATTTATATTCATAATGGTAAGAAAATCATCATCAAATAGGGCCCCTGGATGAATGAGGCAACACTCCAATACGTGCGCCAGCATGCCGACGACGATGTCAGGCAGCTGGCGCTTCGTGGTTCAAAGAATGCTGAGGTAGACCTCCAGCAGGCACTACAGCAGATAGCCGGCCTTCAGACTGCGCGCCGAAAGCTGCCATCATGGGCCGAGACAGATGCCATCGTCTTCCCGCCGCACCTGAACATGGAGCAGTGCTCGAGCGAGCAGACCGCCCGCTACAAGGCCGCAGTAGTGAAGCAACTGATGAGAGAGAGCTCGGAGAACTCGGAGAGCTCCGAGCTCTCCGATCCCTTCACTCTCCTTGATCTCACGGGGGGCTTCGGTGTTGATTTCTCCTTCTTGTCTCCCCACTTTGCGCGGTCCGTCTATGGGGAGCAGCAGGAGGCGCTGTGCCGCCTGGCCCGCCATTAACTCCGCGTCATTGTCATCAGGGCCGACGGAGAGGGGCCCGA
>ODAI013266106.1_pt1 | contig 11629 bp, 11 predicted proteins | sample 1539321 | NCBI WGS metagenome assembly ODAI01 (sample SAMN02144231, study PRJEB22623) | gut metagenome | biome: sheep rumen | host: Ovis aries | place: New Zealand
AAGCCATATGATGTCTCCGACTTGGCCGGCACGGTATGCAGACCGGATCATTCCTCATTCTGTATCGGCTGCCAGCCGTAGATCTTCCAATGTCCCGATGCATCCTTGCGCAATATGAAGATATCCGTGAGCACCTGCGTGCCCGAGGCTGTCCTTATATTGAAGGTCCCGTACAGACTTGCACATTCCCTGTCCTCCACCGAGAAATATTCAACGTCCGTACTCTGCGAGGTATACATGTTCACTATCGAATAATTATTGTTTTTGAAAGTCTTAAGTTCACTCTTAAGATCTAAGAGATAGTCCGCTTCGCTTTTGTTGTGCACCAGATCATCATCGAGGATCTCAAGGAGTTTGATACCTACGGCATTGACCTCGTCATCAGTCAGTTCTTCATTATGCAGTACCTTGGAGAATTCCATATACTGCTTGACGACCTCCTTGGGAGTCGGGGGATAATTCACGTCAAAATTGAGTAACAAAAGAGACTGAGCAGGTGTTATCACCACTTCAGCTTCTTTCCTCTCGTTATAATTCCTGTTGGACAGATAGTAATAGTATCCGACCACGAGAAGGATCAATATTAAGATCACTACAAAACCCTTTACTCCCTTGGGGCTCTTCATGAACAAAACCCTCTCAAATCATTGTTCTATATATGGATCATTCTTCTTCAAACTTAAGTGTTGTCACTCTTCCGTCCTTGGCGACTACGGTATTTGCAAATACCTTCTGCACTGCCTTTGTATACGCCCCGGGATTGGGCAGGGACGGACTGTAATGCGTGAGCCACAGTTCCTTAACCTCTGCTCTCTTAGCCATATCCGCAGCCTCATAGAAGGTCATATGCTTGTGTTCCTTGGCTTTGTCGAGCTTATCCTCCTCGGCATACATACCCTCACAAATGAACAGATCCGAATCCTTGGCATTCTTAACTATCACATCCGTAGGTCTTGAATCCGTGCAGTAAGTGAGTTTGAGGCCTTTTCTGTCCGGTCCGAGCACCATGTCCGGAGTATATACCGATCCGTCCGGCGCCTCAACAGTCTCGCCCTTCTGCAACCTGTTCCAGAAACGGACATCTATACCTTCAGCCTTAGCCCTGTCGACATCAAACCTTCCGATCCGATCCAGCATGAACGTATAACCGTAACAGGTCACGTTGTGGCTGACCTTATATCCTATAGCCTTAAGCCCGCATACCTCAAATTCTTCTTCGTTCGCATTCAGTTCCTTATAGCATATCTCAAAAGGAAGATCCCTCGCTATGATCCTGACCGACTCGACCACTCTTTCAACATTCTTTGGCCCTATGATGAGCAAAGGCTGTGTTCTCTCCGCATTGCCCATTGTCAGCAGCATACCCGGAAGACCGGATATGTGATCCGCATGAAAATGCGTAAACAGGATCGCATCGATCGGCTTGGGGCTCCATCCGACTTCCTTGAGTGCGATCTGCGTACCCTCTCCGCAATCTACCAGGATACTGTGCCCGTTGTATCTCATCATCATGGCCGTCAGCCATCTGTTTGGAAGCGGCATCATACCGCCTGTACCAAGCAGACACACATCTATCATCTGCCTAAAACTCCTTTATATGTCTTTACGCTTCCTACCCCTCATGGCCGTCAGCGCTTATGCCCGTTTCCCGTTCTGCCTGCGACTGTCTTAGGTATTCCGGGGCAAAATCGGCAGCACTGACTGCTTTGCCCTCCGACATATACCTCGCTCCGAGACGGGCTATCGAAACCGCACTCTGTCTGTTTATCCCTGCAGGCGCATATGTATGAGCGATCTTAAGCTTCTTATCAAGGATTTCTCTGAATACAGGGACTCCGTCACCTAAGATCACCGTATCACGCCCAAGTTCATTTAACCTATCCGCCAGAAGACCTATATCCGTCGCACACTGATCCATTATGCTTTTCATCGTATAAGTGTACGCCCCTGCTTCCGACATATCTTTATCATCTGATACAGGTGCATCGCCCACATTTTTTACAAATTCATATATACCGGTATAGGTCTGTTCTCTCCTTGCATCCATGACAGGACAGATAATTTCCGAATATCCGTAACAGTTATAGGCAAGTCCTTCGACCGTGGGTACGGGTATGACAGGTATCATCAGTGCACCCGCTATCCCCTTTGCCGTAGCTCCGCCTATCCTTAATCCGGTAAAAGAGCCCGGACCTGCTGCCACTGCTATGGCCGTGATGTCCTTCTTGACCGTTCCGGTCAATCTGAATATCTCATCGATCATCGGAAGAAGTGTCTGAGAATGCGTCTTCCCGGTATTGACCGTATATTCTGCTATAACAAGATCATTGTCTTCGTCTAATATAGCCACAGAGGCTGTAAGGGACGAGCTGTCTATTCCAAGGATCATATATTCCTCTCATTCACTGTCTTATCTTGACCTTGGCCGGTTCCATATGAGTGGATATCATCTCAATGACATCATATCTTTTACTGCCCAGATCCTTCTTGGGAAATACCCATGCACTCTTAGGCCCTGTGTAGAGCAAGATACTCTGGTTGGTGGATCTGGCCCTGTACATATCGCTCCACGGAACACTCAGGCTTTCATCTCCGGATCTGACAGTCACGCCCTCATCATCTAAAACATAGTAAAGAGGGTTTCTGTATACCGGATTGAGCTTGACCTGCTTATACGAATTGATAAACAGCACCACAGGGCTGTACAGGATGAGCAGAAGACCTGCCGCCAGATATACCGGCTGCAAATATGCCGCAAACAGGATTATAAATACCGCTCCGGCTGCCGTTCCGACTATACCTGCCGATCCCGTATAGGTATGGTACATATTGTAATCATACAGTGCAGATGTCGTCATCTTCACTTCGAATTCACATCTCATGGTTCGCTCCCTGCGCTAAAATGGGCATAAAAACACACACTACCCTAAATTACTATTATACTGGAAGTCACCTGATATCACAAGGATAATCGGGGAATAAAAACAGGAAATCGGGGAATAAAAACAGGATTGTCAAATGTATGCAACGTATGTATAATGAAGTAGTTGTTTCTTGAGGCAGGGTGAGATTCCCGACCGGCAGTAATGATAAGAATGCATTATTTAGTCTGCAACCCGCAGATCGCGGCTGATGTGGTGAGATCCCACAACCGACGGTACAGTCCGGATGGAAAAGGAGGATACAAATGAATAATGATCTGTTAACTACCGTTACCAAGAACGCCGTGTTCGTTCTTGAATTCTTAGGGCTTGTCTTAGCCGTATTTCTCATAGCTTACTTATTCGAAAAATACAGCAAAAAGAAGGAAGAAGCATCGGGAAAAGCTCCCGAAAGGATCCTTACTACCAAGAAGGTCGTCGTGATCGGAATGTTTTCTGCGATATCGACCGTCTTAATGGTATTCGATTTTCCCGTGCCTTTCGCACCGCCGTTCTATAAGTTCGACTTCTCCGAGCTTCCTGCCATGATAGCAGGCTTTGCCTACGGACCCGTAGCCGGTGTGATGGTCGAGTTTATCAAGATCGTGCTCAAGGTACTTGTAAAGGGGACATCCACCGCTTTCGTGGGCGAGCTTGCCAATTTCGTCATAGGATGCGGACTTATCTTACCGTCGGCAGTGATCTACAGGATGCACAAGTCGCGCAAGACCGCGATCGTCTCATGTATAACAGGAACCGTTGTGATCACTATTGTCGGTTCACTGTTCAATGCACTCTATCTTATCCCTGCATTCTGCAGGCTCTACGGCATGCCGTTGGAGGCCATAATAGAGATGGGAACGAAAGTCAACCCTTCCATTAATTCAGTTACGACTCTCGTACTGTTTGCCGTAACGCCTCTTAATCTGTTAAAGGGTGCAGTCAACAGCCTTATAACACTCATCGTATACAAGAGGCTCAGAGGCCTTATCAAATAAAGAAACGGATTATAATCAGGAAATGACAGATAAAAGCCCGCGCATGATAACGCGGGCTTTTGCATATCCTGTTTTCTTATATGATCCGCCTTTACAGATCACTTAAATCCTCATCCTTACGATTTCGACTTAAGCTCCGTGGCATCATTGTTAAGGCTCTCTACCATACTGTTGATATCTTCGACTATGTTCTGATTCTGCTCGCTTACGCTGTGAGTCTCAGTCGCATGAGCCGTAACCTCTTCGGTGATGGACGAGATCGTCTGTATGCTCTCAACAATCTCCTTATTAGCTACAGACAGCTCATTAAGTGCACTATCTAACTGCTCGGAATGTTCATTGATATTGACAACATTATCCGCAATGGTCTTGAAGCTCTCAGCAGTCTCTTCGGCGCATCTGCTCTCCTCTGCACCTGTCTCTATAAGATCACCTATCGTAGATATCATCGTACCGACCTGAGATGTGATGTTCTCAATAAGGCTGACGATATTGTCCGTAGCTTCAGTGGTCTGACTTGCAAGTCCCGAGATCTCACTTGCGACAACGGCAAATCCTCTTCCGGCATCTCCGGCTCTTGCTGCCTCTATGGACGCATTAAGCGCAAGAAGACTCGTCTCGGATGCAACGTTGGTGATAAGATCCGTGATCGTATTCATCTTCGATGTAGTCTCCTTGAACTCATCGAGAACAGCTGCAACATCCTTGCCCGCTTTATCTACACGCTCTGTGTACTTCGCCATCTGCGCGATCTTCTTCTGTCCTTCATTTACTGCCTCATTGGCATTCGCAACATTATCAAGGATCACTCTGGTAGCCTCTTCAACATTGCCTATATGAGTCTGTATCTCCTCGGTCTTAAGCAGCTGTCTCTGTACCGCATCCGCAGATTCACCGGTACCTGTTGATACCTCATCCATAGACGAAACGGTCTGATCGACAGAATCCTTAAGTCTTACCATCTCATCACTCACAACGCCGATGGTATCGGACATTCTGGCTGATATTCCGAGTACCTCCTCAAGTAGGGCATTGGTCTTATCCTCCTGGAGCTGAAGTCTTGCTCTTCTGATCTCCTCAAACCTGATAGTCCCGTTGGATACAGCTATAAGATAGATAGTAATCAATATCATGACCAGTACCTGTATCTCAAGAGTAGCCATTATCGATCCCGCATCCTCAGCCTGAGCGATCCTTATGCCTGCACTGATCACGTTCTCGATGCAGACGATTATTCCCAAAAGATAAGTAACCTTCTTATTGTTGAAGAGTGTTACGATTATCATCATGGGAATGGCATAAGTAAATACCAGATCATTCTGTGCCGTAAACAACAGGAATGTGTACAATATGCCGTAACCTAAAGCAGTAATATGAAGATTAGCCTCAGAATCGTTATTGGCCTTATATACTATCCAGTTTATCGTTACCGGAACCATGGCGAACAATATCGTTAATACGATATATCCGACCGTCCTTGCTCCTTTAACGACCTCAAGAACATATGCCAGACACATTATCACGCATATGGCGGTATGGGCGATCACGGCGATCCTGTTGGATATGGCCTTCTCGGACATTGCCGCCAATACCTCCAAATCTTTCTTCTCTTCCATATCCCGTCTCCTTTCCTGTATACAACCTTTCGTCAACTTCTCACCGATTCTTATGTCCGGTCTGTCATCATATCTGTGTTCGATATCAGTCTTTTACCAAAATATCTATATTCTTTCCTCTGCTTAACTTACCCGAAGCAAGCGCAAGGTAAAATTCCGTAAGCGTCATCCCTCTGTATGGCTGTATATACATAAGCCCTACTCCGAGACTCAATATACCTAAAAGTATGATCGGTATGAAGCTCAGATTGATGATAAAATACGACCACTTATGATGTTCCATCATCTCTCTGCCCTTTGCCAATATCTCCTTAGGCTCCAGATCCGGGCTGTCAAGCAGCAGATAGAAGCACTGCGAATAACAGATCCTCACATATATCGCGCCTATCATCCCGGCTATCAGAGCGATCACGCTAAGCAAAAATACCACCAGGCATCCCGTATCGGAGATATTGCTGCCGAACCCGATATTTCCTCCGGCAAACTCGATACCTCCCATCATATACAGGACGATCGCAAGTACGACCCCCGGTATCATATAAACAAGGCATTTTAAAGCGATATAAAACTGAAGTATGATCGCTTTGTCCGGATGTCCCTTAAAACCCGAGAATATGTCCCATGAAGAAATACCGTCCCCACATGCAAGCTTCATATATATCGTAAGCTCTCCTACCGTAAAAACCGCACTGATAAGGCCGGTTATCACAAGAATGGCCACATAAATGATCATCCCCACGGTGGTTGTATCATCCACGACCCTGTCCGTGATATAGCTTACAATAAATAAAATAAGCTGCATCATTAGTATGGCCCCGATAATCGTGCTATATCTTCCGAGCAGCTTCTCTCTTGCGATCCCTTTGTAATTGATAGCGACAGAGGTATTCTTTGCCTCCATATCAGCCCCTTGCATCAAAATTCATTCCGGCCAACAATCCGTTGTCCCTGTTCTTAAGATTCTTCATATACGGATTCTCTTCGTTACCGTATTTGATCTTGGTCGTCGTGGTCCCGCCGGACACATAAGTCCTGCCGCATTCAGGGCATACAGCCGTATGGATCGCAACGGATGCCTGCAAAACCTTGCCACCGTTCTGTTCAGCTTTCTTGTAAGCATTCGAAACATGCTCATTCTCGTGTGCTCTTACGGCAGAACCGGCCGCCGTAGGCGAGATATGCTGAGCAGTCTTAAATGAGACATTACCTTCATCCGAGCCGTCCTGATACTTACGCTCCTTACATGTCTCACATTCTGCAGGTGATGATTTCTTGCCGGGCTGAACCTTGGTAGACTCTCCGGGATTAACGATAGGCTTGGTATCTTCAGCGCCGTCAACCGATCCTGTCGGCCTTATACCGCTACCAATACCCGCACCGTTAGAATAAGCTGTACCGAAAGTACCGCCCATCATTCCCTGTGCGCCTGTTATATTGCCTGTCATCTTATATCCCGAAAAAGGGTCCCAGCCTACAGGTACCATTCAGACCTCCTTGTCATCCAAGCTCCCCGATCTGCAATCCTATGAATATTATAACTCATGGAATACGCATCTGGCAATCAATTATTGCCGGCTTATCAATTATTGTTAAGACCGATAAATTTGTATTCCAGATCAAGCCTGCCGTCTTTGGCATCTTCCCACATATCATCAAATGTCTGACCGTAAGTCTCCACAAACATATCATTTAACTGCTGTTTGAAAGAGCCCTTCGAAAAAAGCAACACAAAGGCCAGGATGAGTATTGCCAGATCTGCCACGATGGCTATCGTACCGCTCGTTATCGCATTTTTGGCTTTATCGTGCATAAAGCCCTGTCTGTCCCTGGACAACAGAGCCAGTATTATTGCCGTCGATCCCATAACGATCGCCGGATATATGAGCATAGTGAAAATGGAGAGTACCGCAAGTACTCCCAGTGTACCGGCTGCCTTGGCCAGCGAATTGGGCATCCTGGCCTCTTTGGGGCTTTCTCCGTTATTCTCACCTATGCCTTCGCCCGGTCGTCTGACATACGGGCCGTATTCATTATCTTCCCACATCAGCCTGCTCCACGGATCCTCTTAAGCCTTGCCGCCGTTGTTCAGATATTTGAGATATCCTCCGATGAACGGATCCAAAGCACCGTCCATGACAGCATCAACATTGCCGCTCTCGACTCCCGTACGAAGATCTTTGACGAGCTTGTACGGCTGGAATACGTATGACCTTATCTGATTACCCCAACCGATCTCGGTCACTTCACCCCTTATATCATCGAGTTTTTCCTTATTCTCTTCAAGTTTCAGCATATACAGCTTACTCTTTAACATCTGCATAGCCTTATCCTTGTTCATATGCTGGCTTCGTTCATTCTGACACTGTACCACGATACCCGTCGGAAGGTGGGTGATACGTATCGCAGATGAGGTCTTATTGATATGCTGACCACCCGCGCCGGAACTCCTGTACGTATCCACGCGAATGTCATCATCCGCTATCTCAACATCAAGATCAGCGTCTATCTCAGGCATCACATCAAGCGATACAAAAGATGTCTGGCGCTTACCCTGTGCATTAAAAGGAGAGATGCGCACAAGCCTGTGCACTCCCTTCTCGGACTTAAGATAACCGTATGCATTCTCGCCGTTTACCTGGAATGTCACGGATTTGATGCCGGCCTCATCGCCGTCAAGGTAATCCAGGACCTCAATCGCATATCCCTTTTTCTCTGCCCATCTGGTATACATGCGATATAACATTGATGCCCAGTCGCAGCTCTCCGTGCCTCCGGCTCCGGCATTCAGCTTAAGTATCGCATTATTCCTGTCAAATTCGCCGGACAGCAGAGTGCTTATACGCAGCGAATCCAGATCCGACGCAAAAGAAGAAAGCTCCTCACCGATCTCCGGGATCAGGCTCTCATCATTCTCTTCATACCCCATCTCTATCAGGGTCTCTATATCCTCATATCTGGATCTTAAGTCATCGACCGTCTGTACGATATCCTTCATGTTCTTAAGATCCTTCATCTTGGCATTGGACGTATCCGGATCGTCCCAGAATCCCGGAGCTTCCATTTCACGCTCCAGCTCTTCGATCTTGGCCTTCTTATCATCCAATCCCAATGAGGCCGTCACTTCATCAAGCGGCTCTCTGTATCCTGCCAGTTCGCTCTTGAACTGATCCAACTCTACCATAGCTGTTCTTTCCTGTTCTTATCTGTATCGCGTTATAAAACCGCACCGACCCTGCCGTGACACTGTTTGAACTTCTTGCCGCTTCCGCACGGACACGGATCATTGGGATATACCTTGCCCTCCATGCGCTTTACCGGCTGTTTAGTCACCGAATCGTCCTTATTTGTACCTGTAACCTTGGCTACCTGTTCTCTCTCTACCTTTTCCTCAACTCTTACATGGCATAAGAGTTTGACTGTTTCTTCGCGGATCGCATCCGTCATTCCGTCGAACATGTCATAACCGCTCATCTTATACTCGACTACCGGATCACGCTGACCGTATGCCTGAAGACCGATACCCTGTCGCAGCTGGTCCATATCATCTATATGATCCATCCACTTACGGTCAATGGTCTTAAGCAGGATGACACGTTCAAGTTCTCTTATCATCTCGGCCTGAGGGAACTCAGCTTCCTTGGATTCATAGAACTTCACGGCTTCTTCCTTAAGCTGCTGCTTAAGGGCCGCTTTGTTCTTAACACCGAGTCTCTCAAGTGTCACCGGCTCTAACGGTATGATAGGCAGAAGTTCCGCATTAAGATCCTTAAGATCCCACTCATTCGGCTTGTTATCCTCGCCTATCGTATTATCTACGGTATTCTCAACTATATCCTGGAGCATCTTGTAGATAACATCTCTCATGCTCTCGCCGTCTAAGACTCTGCGACGCTCCGCATAGATGATCTCTCTCTGCTCATTATTGACACGGTCATACTCAAGAAGGTTCTTACGTATGCCGTAGTTGTTCATCTCTATCTTCTTCTGAGCATTCTCTATTGCTTTGGACAGCATCTTATGTTCGATCTCCTGCCCCTCGGGTATTCCGAGAGTATTGAACATATTGATGAGTCGCTCCGAACCGAACAGACGCATCAGATCGTCTTCTAACGAGATGTAGAACTTGGATTCTCCGGGATCTCCCTGACGACCGGCACGACCTCTTAACTGGTTATCTATACGTCTTGACTCATGTCGCTCAGTACCTATTATCTTAAGTCCGCCAAGCGCCTTGACTTCATCATCGATCTTGATATCGGTTCCTCGACCGGCCATGTTGGTAGCGATCGTTACCTTGCCTTTGCCGCCGGCATCGGCTACTATCTCAGCTTCGAGTTCATGGTACTTGGCATTTAAGACCTTATGTTCGATCCCCTGCTTGCGCAGCATCGCTGAGAGTTCCTCACTCGCTTCGATCGTGATGGTACCTACGAGCACCGGCTGTCCCTTGGAATGTGCCTCTTTGACCGCCTCTACGATAGCATTTAACTTCTCGCGTCTGGTCTTATATACAGCATCCTGATGGTCGATACGGATGACCGGCTTGTTGGTCGGGATGACTATTACATCCATTTCATATATATCTCTGAACTCTCTCTCCTCGGTAAGGGCGGTACCTGTCATGCCCGCCTTCTTCTCGAATTTATTGAAGAAGTTCTGGAATGTGATAGTCGCAAGCGTCTTACTCTCACGCTTAACCTTGACATGCTCCTTGGCCTCTATCGCCTGATGGAGTCCGTCGGAATACCTTCTTCCGGGCATTATTCGACCCGTGAACTCATCGACTATCAGGACCTGATCGTCCTTGACCACATAATCCTGATCCCTGAACATCAGGTTATGTGCCCTGAGCGCAAGGATTATATTGTGCTGGATCTCGATATTCTCAGGATCGGCAAGATTGTCTATATGGAAGAACTCCTCAACCTTGGCCACACCCTGTTCGGTAAGATTTAAGTTCTTATCCTTCTCATTAACGATGAAATCTCCGCTCTCCTCCTGAACTACTCCCATGATGATATCCATCTTGGAGAGATCTTCCATATCAGCTCCGCGCTGCATCTGTCTGGCAAGAAGATCGCAGGCCTCATATAACTTGGTCGACTTACCGCTCTGTCCGGAAATGATAAGAGGCGTTCTGGCTTCATCGATAAGAACCGAGTCAACCTCGTCTATGATACAGTAACTCAACTTACGAAGGACAAGCTGTTCCTTGTATATGACCATGTTGTCTCTTAAGTAGTCGAAGCCCAGTTCGTTATTCGTAACATATGTTATGTCACACCCGTAGGCTGCCTGCCTCTCTTCGGGAGTCATGCTGTTTAATACGACTCCGACGGTAAGGCCCAGGAAATTGTGTACCTGTCCCATGAGTTCGGCATCACGCTTGGCCAGATAATCATTGACCGTTACGATGTATACGCCCTCACCTTTAAGAGCATTGAGATAGGCCGGACATGTCGATACGAGCGTCTTACCTTCACCGGTACGCATCTCTGCGATACGGCCCTGATGAAGGATGATACCACCGATGAGCTGAACTCTGTAATGCTCCATTCCGAGCACTCTTCTTGAAGCTTCCCTGACCGCTGCAAATGCCTCGGGAAGGATGTCGTCAAGCGTCTCTCCTTTTTCGAGTCTGTCCTTAAATTCCTTGGTCTTGCCCTTCAGATCCTCATCGCTCAAAGCGAGATAACTGTCTCGCAGAGCCTCAATCTTATCTACTATCGGATATACTCTCTTAAGTTCTCTTTCACTGTGTGTGCCGAACAGCTTGTCTGATAACTTACTCATAGAACTCCTTGGTTTGTTATTAACTAATTAATTTCTGATTTAATATTCCTTAGCCTGCTCTTCACCGTTCATCACGCGCAGTCCGCCCTGTACAAGTGCGAGCAGTTCATCTTCACCCGGATATACCGTGAAAGGAGCGATCCACTCACAAGCCTCCTTAAGGCCTGATACAACTGCCTTGTCATAAGCGATACCGCCGGTAACAACAATGGCATCAACCTTACCCTTAAGTACAGCAGACATCGATCCGATATTTTTGCTTACCTGGAATATAAAGGCATCTCTTGCCTCCTTGGCCTTG
>ODAI013557244.1_pt1 | contig 11629 bp, 9 predicted proteins | sample 1539321 | NCBI WGS metagenome assembly ODAI01 (sample SAMN02144231, study PRJEB22623) | gut metagenome | biome: sheep rumen | host: Ovis aries | place: New Zealand
AATAGCTGAAAAACGCTTCCAACAGACTTGCCAGGCTTTACAGCTGAAGCAGCCTCATCCACCGCTTTGAGCGGATGGCCGGGTGGACCGACGTACCTATCGTCATTCAGCGCCGGAGTCCGTGCCCGTCTAGCCACGTTATTGTTCGAGCAAGGAGCGCCCCGTAGCGGCAAAGATCGGAGGCGCTTGTCATACAGAGCTGACAAACGCCTCCGACCTTTTTCGACTTTCCGGCGAGAAACTACTTCATCTGCTCGACAATCCAGTCAAACACAGGAATGCCACACTCGTCACAGTCGGCTTCGTTATTGTGGAAGTACACCCATGCGAAATGACCGCCGTATTCGTAGGGGGTGCCATCCTCGTTAGTGTAGAGACCCGAGGTGTCCACGACCTTCTCGGAGATGTGGCTGTGCAGCTCCTCAGCACCAGCCGCCTTGAGGCGCTCAATCGTGGGCATGGTGTTCTCGTTGCCATCCACCGTGTCGTCATTAGCCGAGTGGATGAAGAACATAGGAACCTTAGCCAAGCCCTCGATCTGCTCGTCGGTAATGAAGCGATCCTTGTATGCCTCGCACACGGGCACGTAGGCGGTGTACTTGTCCTGGTAGTGAGCAGCCAGGTTCATGGTCATATAACCACCAGCGGAGCAGCCCGCAATCACGATTTTCTTGGCACCAATGCTCTCAGCATAGGCATCGATAAGCTCGGCCAGCGCCTCGCGGTAGTAGCAGTCGTCACGTAGGTCGATGCCACCCTGGAAGTTGGTCATCTTGCCATCGATATCGGACCACACGGTGGGGCACTGTGGCACGAGCACGTGGATGGGCGCCTTGCCCTGAAGCTCCTCGCTGGCAAGCGCCGTCACGCGACCGCCCAGCACCGGTGCATAGGGGGTAGTCTTGCCCGTCACCTGGCCACCTCCCTCGCCCATGCCATGCAGCCACACCAACAAGGAATCGCTCTTTTCCTCTGGCGTATAGGCCACGTAGTCAAAGACGATTCCGTCGCTCGCCTCGTATTTGCCCTGCTTGAACACATCGGCGTCGGTCACCTGTGATGCGGGATCCTGATCGACAGCGATGCTGGTAACTACCGTGCCATCAGAGCTGAGGGCAGCATCCTCGCTCAGCGCGAAGCTCAAGAAGTAGGGGTCGCTCCAAGTAGCAAACTGGGTGTCCATGTTGAAGACCATGTTGCCGCCATCGTTGGGACTCACGTACAACTCGAGGGCGATAGTGTTGGAGGGACCATCCACCTTGTTGCCGTCGGTGTCGGCAAGGTAGGCGTCAGTCACTTGGCGTTCGAGCGTGACCTCTATCACGGGGAAGGTCTCATCGGACCAGTCGGTCACCTGCTTGGTCTCTGCGACCACAAAGTCAGTGGTTGTCACGGCGTCAAGCGGTGCATCAAAGGTGACGATAGCCTTGTCGACTCCCGGACCCCAGTCGTATCCGCCCACATGGATGGCGTAGGTGCCGGCGAGGGCCTTATCAGTGGAGGCGTTGCTCGCTGCGTCGCCACCCGAGGCTCCGCAGGCGGTAAGTCCCATAGCCGCAGCTCCACCCAGCATCATGTCAATAAACGTCCTTCTCTTAATCTGCATGGTATGTTCTCCTTCTCTTGTCACATTGCCTGTGATGATGATGGCCAAACGATTGGTGCCAACATGTGCCGATGGTTGCTCGAGCTCGAGTGCTAGCGCACCTTGTCTGCACGGTAGAAGAGGTTTCCCTCTCGACCATCTACACGCTGCTGGCTGTGCGGCAACGTCTCTTTGGCCAGGTAGATGCGAATGTCGCTCTTGATGGGATAAATGTCCCCCGCATTGGCGGGCTGGATAATGTGATCGTCGGTGCCGGCCAAGACCTGGTCGCAAATCTCGATCATGTCGTCGAGCAGAGCCTTGGATGACTCGCAAGTCCCGTGGAAGCGAAGCACCTGATCCCACTCGCCTTCGTGCTCCTTAAGGTGCAGTAGCCCAGCCCTATACTCGCTAATCGTAGGCGCATACTCCTCATTGACCAGCGTCCCCGTACCTGCCGCATCACCAAAGATGGCTATGCGATCCTCCACTAGCACCGGCACCAAGCAACCAGGGGTGTGTCCTGGCACAGCGTAGCAACGAATGGTGAGGCCACCCAAATCAAGCTCCTCACCATCAGCCACGTCGATGAATTCGCCCTCATACGGATCGTTCATCTCGAAACTACCAATCTTGGAGAAGGCCGTAGCGATGAAGTTTGCCCGCCACGCAGCATCAGACTGAAGAGCAAACTCGGGCAAATCGCGGTGGCTCATGTGGACCTCGTCAAACTCCGCAGCGCCAAAGGCATGGTCAACGTGGCCGTGGGTGAGCAGGACAAAGATGGGCTTGCTCGTGAGGGACTCGACGTACGGGCGCAGTCCTTTGATACCGTAGCCCGTGTCAATCAGACAGGCGCGTTCCGTACCCACGGCCAAATACATAGCCACGCCGTAGGCATCCTTGAGGCGCCAGAGATGCTCGGACAAGCGCTCGCTGGTGAACTTCTCGCTGGAACTCATGGGTCTTACCTCACTGCTTCCTTGTGTAGGGATCTGATGAAAGGTGCCAGCCGAGAGCTCTCATCTCTCGGCTGGCCAGGAAAGGGAAGGTGCTTATGCGGCCTTCTTCTTGCCGAAGGGCAGCGGACCGTCGAAGCCGATGACCAAGCAGAGCGCGACCGCGACGACGAAGCTGATGGCGCAGGCGATGACACCGTGCACGAGGCCCATCGGATCGTTTGGATTGGCGAAGACGATGGCGTTCATAAAGTTGGAGGAGCCGAGCACGTAGAGGGCGCAGTGGGTAATGCCGGCGTAGAGGCCACCGCAGAAGGCAGAGACCATCTCGATGAGCAGAGCCTTAGGCTTGCGCATGATGATGCCGAAGATGCCCGGCTCACCGACGCCACCAAGAGCCTGGGAGATGAAGCAGGAGAGGCCGAGCTCGCGGTCCTCGGCATCCTTAGCGCGGAGGGTGTACATCATGTAGATGGCGATGCAAGCGTAGGTACCACAGATGGAGCCGACGAGGATGGTGTCGTCAAAGCCGAGCTGGGCGAACGAAATCAGAGCGGTGGAGATGACAGCGAGGTGCATGCCAGTGGCCACAAGCAGCAGGAAGAGCGAGCCGATGATGGCGACACCAAGAGGGCCAAGGAGGTTGTGCAGGGCAAGCAGACCAGCGGAAATACCGTTACCGAGGATCTGGCCAAGCGGGCCGACGACGCAGAGCGCAAGCGGTAGCATGACGAGCACGGTGCCAAGTGGCACGAACATGGTGGAAACCTGCTCAGGAACAATCTTCTTGAAGAGCTTCTCCACATAGGACATGACGAAGATGGTAAGGATCATTGGGAACACGCTCGAGGAGTAGTTCACGAGGGTCATCGGGATGCCGTAGACGTCCATTGGCGTGCCCTCGGTCACCCAGCCCATGAGCGTCGGGTGAAGCATGATGCCAGCCATGAGCATGGCGATGAACTGGTTGGCGCCAAACTTACGTGCCGAGGAAACAGCCACGTACACGGGCAGGAAGTAGAAGCCCGCGTCACCCGCAAGGTTGAGAATGCTGTAGAGGTTGTCTCCCTCGCTCACCACGCCCAGCATCGTGGGGCCAAGAATGGCGATGATCATCTTGATCAGACCAGCGACAATGAGGATTGGCAGGATTGGGGTCAGACTGCCGGTGATGGCGTCGAGGAACTTGTCGACGACCGCCTTGGGTGTCAGCGGACCCTTGGGGCCGGCATCGAGATTTTCGTCGATGGCTCCCGTCTCCTTGATGCCGGCAATCGCGCAGAACTCCTTGTAGACGTTGGGCACGGTCTGGCCGATGATAACCTGATACTGGCCGCCGACCATCTGGGCGCCGAGCACGCCCTTGATAGCCTTGATGGCATCGGCGTTAATCTTGTCGTAGTCCTTGAGGTTGAGACGCAGACGCGTCATGCAGTGCACGGCGTTGGTGACGTTCTCGGCACCACCGACGTTGTCCAGAATCTCCTGGGCAATGCGATCGAAGTCCTTAACTGCCATGGTTCTTTCCTTCCTTTCCGGTAGGTCCCAAGTGCTCTTTCGCTCTTGCTGACTCCATTATTGGAAGGATGGAACGATGAAAAAAGAACGCACTTTAAAGTAAGTACGCAGGTAGATAGCGGTGTTTCGCAAACATCAAGAGGGGTGCACCCCCCGCGCGAGACATGTTCTCGCTCGGAGGCACACCCCTCTTGTCTGTGATTGTGTCGCAGCAGATTATGCGGTCTGCATGAGCTTGCCACCTGCGGCGATGGTGCCGTCAATAACCTTTTCGATGCTCGCCAGGTCATCAGAGTTGGTGATGATGGTCATCACGATATCTTTGTAACCCGCCTTGGCCACCTTATCGCGATCGAAGGTGAGAACGGGGTCGCCCGCTGTCACGCGATCGCCCGCCTTGACCCATACGTCAAAGCCGTCGCCCGCCATGTTGACTGTATCGACACCCACGTGCACGAGCACCTCCACGCCGTCGTCTCCTGCGATGCCAAAAGCGTGGGGCATGGCACTGGCAATCGTACCGGAGACCGGCGCGTATACGTTACCGTCGGTTGGCCACACCGCCACCGTCTGGCCCATGGCCTCGCAGGCAAACACCGGGTCAGGTATTTGGTCGGTTGCCTCTACGCGACCGTTCACCGGAGCGCAAACCGCGCCTCTCGTGGCGTCTGCAGCAACCGCCTCGGGCCTGGCCGGTTTCTTGCTCCCAAACAGCTTGTCAAAGAATCCCATGATGCGCTCCTATCCCTTTCCTTGGTATCGGACCCTGCGTCCGCGTTTCCAAGACCTAGTATGCAAGCGCCTAAGGTTCGGCAAAAGAGCGCACTTTAAAGTAAGTATGCAGGTAGAAGGCCTAAAGCCAACAAGTGTCAAAGACGTTTGCCAGAGTCCACTAGTTCTCAGGAGCGAAGAAGGCATCACCCTCGGAGTCGGCTAACGACTCCTCGCGTGTACGGGCGACGTCAAATTCGATGCGCGCCGACAGCCCCGAATCGTTACTTCCCTCGCAAACATAGGAGACGGTCTCCCCTTCCCAACTGCCTTGCGTTCGCGTAAGTGTCGAAGCGGGGAATCCCCCGAAAACCGCCCGCCAATCGCGCAAATAGAGGATGGCAGGCACCAGAAAACGTCCCGCCTCCGTGAGGGTGTAGTCGACCACTCGGATGTTGCCCTCCATGTACTCATGACGCGTGATGATGCCATCATCCTCAAGCTCATGCAGTTGCTGGGCGTACATCTTGTGGGAGATGGTCCAAGGGATATGGCGCTTGAGCTCGCCATAACGCATGGTGAAATCGGGAGCAGTGTTGAGATACCATACGATGTAGGGTTTCCACTTGCCGCCAATCGTCAAGAACGCATCAGCAAGGCTACAGGATCTCAGGTCGTTTGGACGTTCCAGCATGCTGACTCCCCCATGTCATCGTGTACGCATCAAATTATAGAGGGTTGCAAGGAACCATTGGTCAACGTTGTAGAAGCAAGTCCCGCCCTTGAGCCGTAAGCCGATACTGTTGGTTTCTGCTCTGGGGTTTGTCGAGAATCGTCATCTCAACAAGGCAGGCATCGAGCGCAGGACGGAGGTATCGCTGCCTGAAGCTCTTCGCGTCAGACAACCCAAGGCGTTCTCGCAGATCGACGGCTGACAACTGTTCAGCACCAATCGTCTCAACAAGACGCATAACTTGAGGGGTGACTTGGGGGTGAACTCAGTGGACACCTGCGTGTCGCCTACCCAAGGGACGTCTCGTGCAAGCCCCTCCGCATCTGAAAGATTATGGTACTCCCCTACCCTACAGCCACCCTGAGTCGCAGAGCGAGTAGTCTCGGCAGCGCTCGCAGTACGAGAGGGGGCCGTCGTGTCTCTGGCTGTACGATGTGCACCACAGTCGAGTGCCAGAGAAATGACGGCCCCAAGCTCAGAGTTTTCGCGGGTCAGAAGCCTTAATCGAGGTCACGCCCGTCACTCGCGATGGCCTTTGCGTACCACCAGAAGGAGTCCTTGCGTACGCGGTGCAAATCGCCGGTGCCGTCGTCGTTGCGGTCTACATAGATGAAGCCATAGCGCTTCTTCATCTGGCCGGTGGTAAAAGCCACAAGGTCGATGGGGCCCCACGTGGTATAGCCGAAAAGCCGCACGCCATCCTCGTCGATGGCTGCACGCAGGTTCTGAATGTGGCGGCGCAGGTAGTCGATGCGGTAGGGGTCGTGCACGCGCTCCACGCCGTCCTCAACCACCAGCTCGTCGATGGCGCCCAGACCATTCTCCACGTCAAACAGAGGCACGTTGTAACGATCGTTAAGGACATTTACAAAGTAGCGGTAGCCCTTGGGGTCAATCTGCCAGCCCCAATCCGAAGCCTCGATATAGGGGTTCTTCACACTGGACATGAGGTTGCCGGCAAGGTTGGCCTCGACCTTGTGGATGGTTATCACACCGGAACTGTAGTATGAGAAGGCAAGAAAGTCAGCCGTGCCCGCAGCGAGCACGTCCTCATCCTGCGCGAAGGTGGACGTATCCACACCCTTTTCGGCCCACAGGCGCGCTGCGAAGTCGGGATAGGCACCGCGCACCATCGTGTCCGCGCAGTAGGCAAATCCGTCCTGGAAGGCCCTATAGGCCATGAAGACATCCTCGGGGTCGCAGGTGAGCGGGTAGATGCACATGCCTGCAATCATGCAACCGACCTTAATGTCAGGATCAGTCTCGTGGGCGGCAAGCACCGAACGCGCGGATGCCACCATCTGGTTGTGCATCTTGACGTAGTTCTCGGGGATGTCACGGAAGTGCGTGAGCACGTTAATCTCGTTGAAGGTAAGCCACTTGTCGATAAGGCCCTTGTACTCGGAGAAGCAGGTCTTAGCGAAAGCCACGAACTCGTCAATGACGCTGCGGTTCTCCCAGCCCCCATACGTGAGCTCGATGTACGTGGGCTCGTCGTACTTGTACAGGGTAATCACCGGATCCATGCCCAGCTCACGAGCGCAGGCAAAGACCTGTCGGTAGAACTCCACGCCCTCGGCATTGACACCGCCAGCCACCCCATGTGGATAGATGCGCGCCCAGCTCACGGTCGTATTGAACGTAGTGAAGCCCATCTCGGCAAAGAGGTCGAGGTCCTCGCGCCACCGATGGTAGAAGTCACTCGCTTCGTGGTTGGTGTAGTCCACATCATCGAAGAGTACATACTCGGCGCCTTCGGGCAGGCTATCGAACTGCTGCATCATTGCCTTACTGCCGTCGGCGGCGCGATAGTAGATGGGGCGCAGACCGATGCCTGCATCCGGACCTGCGTAGTCAATCTGAACAGGGCTCTTGCCACCCTCGTCCCAGCCGCCCTCGATCTGTGCCGCGCTGATGGAACCGCCCCACAAGAACTTGCTCGGAAATGCCATGGTAGGACCTCTCTCTCGGTTGCTCGACTGCTGAACCCATTGTATGGGACGGATAGGTTAAACGGTTCATCTACAGAGATACAGAAAACGGTTTTCAAGATTGAGCCTTGGTGCTGAAAATCACTTCCAGCATTTCACGGACTACACCGCCAATTGAGAGCTGCCACGGCCATGGCGGCAACCTAAGCGTTGGCAGGTGGGCGGAAAGACGCCACCTCACGATGACATCCACTTTCCGCACCTTATCGCTCGAATAGTTAGCTCACAGAAGCACGTATGTGGTACAACAACTGATAGGAGCCGACCATTAGCCTTGTTTGGACAATCATTCGGACGACGCGAAGACGATGCTCAGGACCAAGCACCCAGGACCGCCTCAAACGAACACCCCCGAACACACGAGGGAGGAAACGGTATGGCATTGTTGAATGCGCTGAGACTCAAGCGAGGGTTCACTGACACCGAGGAGACCTTGGCAGACTACATCCTCGAGCACACCGACGAAGTGTCGGAAATGAATATCGGAACGCTTTCTGCCTCCGCACACACCTCAAATGCCGCTGTGGTGCGCCTGTGCCGCAAGCTGGGGCTGGATGGGTATCGCGACTTCCGTATCACGCTGGCGCGCGAAATCGAACGGGCGCGTTCCCAGGTATTTGACGTCAACCCAGACAAGCCCTTCATCGAAGGGGCCAACACCCGCGACATCCTCAGCTCGATTGCCGCCCTCTCGCGGCAGGCCATCGATGCCAGCTACGCCATGGTGAGCGCCTCGAGCATCCGCAAAGCCGCGCGACTGATGCAGGGAGCTCGCCACATAGTCTTCTATGCCATCGGCGACACGGCAGTAACGGTAGAAGGATTCACGAACCTCCTGCTCAAGCTGGGTATCGTCTGCACCAACGGTATACAGCACGACGACGCGAACGTTATCACCCAGATGCTTGATGCCCGCGACCTCGCCATCGTGGTCACGCATTCTGGAGTGCTGATCGACCAACACCCCAGTGTCATCAAGACCTTGCGAGAGCACGGCTGCAAGATGGTGCTCATCACCTCAAACCAAGAGATGGAGGACCGGCTCGTAGGCACCGACTGCGTCATCCTGGTCCCGGAAGGTGAGACCCGCTCGGGACGGGTGGCTACGTTCTTCTCGCAGGAGTGCATTCGCTACGTACTCAACTGCATCTACAGTGAAGTCTTTGCGCTCAACTGGCAGGAGAACGTAAGCAAGATGGACCGGTACTGGCATAACGACCGGGATACGGAGCAGGACGAGCTGTAACCGTTTCTGCGAGCATGGCGTTCACCTCCCTGCTGGATGCATCCGCGTCCCCAACGGAGTGAAATTCGTTTTCCGCAGTTTCCCACAAGAGTGCGTTCACCCTGAAACTGCCATCCAGTCTTGCAACTCTGGCATTCTGAGCGCCCGTCTTTCGTATACCTTAGTTTCAGGCAATACAACGACAGCAAGGAGCAGCTCATGGCAGACCGCATTCTCAACATCGGCTTCATCGGCAACGGTAAGGGATCCAACCGCTATCACATGCCCTTCTCGCTGGCACTGCCCGAGAAGTTCCGCATCAAGACCGTGTATGCGCGTCACCTGGGCGGCCCGTGGCCCGAGGTTCCGGGCGTGGAGTACACCACCGACATCGACGTTCTGCTCTCCGATCCCGAGATCGACATCGTAGAAATCAGCACGCCGCATTTCACCCATTACGCCCTCACCAAGCAGGCACTCGAGGCTGGCAAGCATGTGGTCTGCGACAAGGCATTTGTGGGTACGGTCGCCGAGGCCGAGGAGCTCTATGCCCTCGCCGAGGCCAAGGGCGTCACTGTGCAGTGCTATCAGAACCGCCGCTTCGACTCCGACTTCCTTACCGCCAAGAAGGTCATGGAGTCTGGCAAGCTGGGTGACGTTTTTGAGGTCGTCACGCACTACGACTACTGGCGTGAGGAATACCTGCGCTATGCCAAGGAGGGCGCCTACGACCGCCTGATGGGCATCTGCTACGGCCATGCCTGCCACAGCGTCGACCAGCTCATCAGCTGGTTTGGCGTACCCGATCGCTGGCACGTGGAGACCCGCCAGCTCTTTGGCGAGGGCCATCCCGAGACCTTCTACGACTTCGACCTGTACTACGACAAGTTGGGCATCAAGGCCACGGCAGCTTCCAACTACCACGCGGCCATCCAGCGCCCGAGCTTTGAGGTCTACGGCACCCGCGGCACCTTCATCAAGGTCGAGAAGGACCAGCAGGAGCGTGACCTCAAGAAGTTCTATCTGCCCGCCGGGCACTCCGACTTCGGTCTGGACACTCCCGAGCAGTGGGGCACCCTGCGCTACTACGATGAGGCAGGCACCATGCACCAGGAGCGCGTGGAGACGGTACGTAGCACCTACTCTGGCTTCTATGAGGCTCTCTACGAGACCGTCGCCAACGGCGCACCGCAGCTCGTGAAGCCCGAGGAGACCATCGCCCAGCTGCGCATCCTCGAGGAGGCCACGGAGAACCTGCGCTAGAAAATCTCACGTACAGGTACCCACAGCAGCGTAAACGACGTGCTGCCGGAGGAGGATGTCCCCCTCCGGCAGCACGTCGTTTATGTGTTCGACGAAGCACTCGGGTTTTCAGCCCAAGAAACGTTTTTTCCCGCAGTGCGGTCTCAAGGCATTCGACCACCTATGCGTCACAACACATGGCAACTACTCCCCCAGCGTTGTGGTGCGCTCGATCACCTCGTGCGGAACCACGATGCGCTTCTCTGCCAGCTCCTCGTTCTTGAGCATGGCGAGCAGCGCCTGCACGCCACGCTCGGCCATCTCGGAGGTGTTGCGGCGAACGGTGGAGATGGTGGGCGTGGAGATGCGCGAATAGATGGAGTCGTCCATACCGATGACGCGCACGTCGTGCCCCACGTTTACGTTCCGCGCTTTGAGTGCGTTGACCACGCCGAGTGCCACGCGGTCGCCCAGCGCTACCACGCCGTCAAAGGTATAGCCCGCCTCCAGGCATGCGTCTACCAGCTCGGCTGCCTCAATGAGGCTCGTCTGGCGGTGCGACCCTTCGAGCACGAGGGTCTTGTCCAGACGGACACCGTGGTCCTCGAGATAGCGATAGTACCCCGCCGCCTGGTCGTGCTCCGCAGTACGGTAGAACGATGCCGACACGCTGACCAACGCCACCTGCGTGCATCCGTGGTCGAAGAGCGTCTTGGTCATGTCGTAGCTCACCTGAGGCATGTCGTTGCCCACATATACCTCGCGACTCATGCCCGAAGCACCCACATGATCGATGTGTACCACTGGGACATCCGACGCCAGAACAACCGGCGTACGCGTGACACCTCCGATAAAGATGATTCCGTCCACCTGCTTTGAGATGAGGTTGCGCAGGTACTCCGCCTCGCGCTCGTCGTCGTTTGCCGTGTTGCAGATGTAGGAGGTATACCCCTCGGCACGCAGCAGCCCCTCGGCCTTGAGCACCAACGTCGAGAAGAAGTCGTTGCTCACGTCGGGCGTAAGCAGCGCGACGGTCTTGGTGGATGCCTCGCGCAGGCTCTTGGCAGCAAAGTTGGCTACATATCCTTGCTCGCGCGCTATGCGCAACACGAGGTCGCGCGTCTTTGTGGAGTAGCTGCCCTTGTTGTTGAGGACGTTAGAGACGGTTGCCGTGCTCACACCCGCGAGCTGGGCGATGTCGTAGATGGAAACGGAGCGCTTTGCCATGAGAGTTCCTGTCGTCGATGTGATGTCACCACCTTACCACGTAAACGGTTATCGATGAAGTCTCGCATTTGGTGGGTCACAAAACTGCAGGTTGTTTGCCTATGCCCCGCAAAAGTGGCATTACGTTAGTTAACCGATTATGTTCATGTTGTGAATGACTGCTTAACCGATTTACTTCCACAATAACTCGCCGTACTATGTCCTCAGTTAAACGGTTAATAACCTTCCCAGAAAGGACCGTCCCATGAGCACCGCCAGCGACAAGCTCCTCCTCCCCTCCATGATGTGCGCCGACTTCGGCCACCTCGCCGACGACACCGCAGCGCTGGTCGCTGCAGGAGCAGATGGTCTGCATCTCGACCTCATGGACGGCACCTACGTTCCCAACTACGGCATGGGCCTGCAGGACATCGAGTGGCTCTGCGCTAACGCCGGCGT
>ODAI013960156.1_pt1 | contig 11629 bp, 13 predicted proteins | sample 1539321 | NCBI WGS metagenome assembly ODAI01 (sample SAMN02144231, study PRJEB22623) | gut metagenome | biome: sheep rumen | host: Ovis aries | place: New Zealand
CCGTATGAAATATCAGTATCGACAATTAAAAACTATATGGATTATTTAGGCAAGAAATTCGGAGAACACGTAATAGCAGTTCCCAATGATTTAGAAATCATGAAGGGAGACAAAGACAAGTATATTAAAGCATTTGAAAATATTTTGGAGTGGTTAAAGAATGAGTGATTGGATCGGCAACAGAAAAAGTGTTTATAGCACTCTTGGAGCAAGCAGCCATTCCGAAAAAGAAAGAGAAACGAACGATTACTATGCTACTGATCCGTATGCGATAGACATTTTAATCAATGATGGGGGGGCAAATCTCGCACATAATATATGGGAAGTAAGCTGTGGAGAAGGTCATTTGTCAGAACGACTTAAAGCATATGGTTATAATGTAAAATCAACAGATTTAATTGACCGTGGCTATGGAGTCGGAGGAATTGATTTTCTTTCTTGCGAAGAGCAGTTTGACGGAGATATATTGACGAATCCACCGTATAAGCTGGCACAGGAATTTGTAGAACACGCACTTGAGTTAATCCCGGACGGAAGAAAAGTATTCATGTTTCTCAAACTTACATTTTTAGAAGGGAAGAAGAGAAGGAAACTTTTTGATTCTGGTTGCTTAAAAACCTTGTATGTTTCAACAAGCCGGATTCCTTGTGCGAAGAATGGAGACTTTGAAAAGTCCAAAAAAGAAGGAAGTGCCGTGGCGTATGGATGGTATGAGTTCGAGAAAAGCTATAAAGGAAACTCAATAATCAAATGGATAAATTAACATACAATATATAGTGTTTATATTATTTAAGACCACAATATATTGATATAAAATGTGAATAAAATCTGAATTTTATTCACAAATAAATAAAGATATGAATAGAACAATAACAGAAATGCACATCTTTCTTGATGAATTATTTGAAGCGTGGAAACGGAGACCAATGTTGAGATTTGGTCAATTAGTTGTTGATGTTCTTGGCGTTGATCCTTTCTATATCGAAGATAATGAAGCAAGAAAGAAATTCAGAGAATTTGGAGTAAACAATGTTAGCAGCCATAAACCCAAAACAGATGTTTAAGCTATTCAATAAAGCAGAACCAGATTCTTTTGCAATGAATGAGTTTATACATATGGAGTGTACAAAAGTGACGGTTCTTGGAGAAAAGAAAATTACACTTTGTAATGCTCCCAGCTTTGTATTAACAGATGATGTAAAAAAGGTTACTTGTCCGAAATGTAAAAGCATTATCAAAGTAACGACCAAAAAGAAAAGGTTAGGTTATAAAGTATGAAAGTATTTCATCACAATGATATTGACGGTTTGAGTGCGGCTGCTGTTGTCGCAAGATTTACACAGAACTATAACCCGGATAGCTACTATATGTACGATTATTCAATACCGTTACCTACTGAAGTAGTCGAAGAAGGAGAAACCGTTTATATCGTTGATTTATCATTTTCTATAAATACAGTAGATAAACTGAAAGAGTTGATTGATGAAAAACACTGTGATTTAATCTGGTGTGATCATCATACTTCTACAATGGAAGTTCTAGCACAGTTCCCGGAATATAACAGCATCAAGGGATTACGTAGTGAAAAATGCAGTGGTGCAGCATTAACATGGATGTACTTCAAAAACTGTGAATTTGAAGAGTGTCCAATGTTTATCAAAATGATTAGTGATTTCGATTGCTGGAAATATGAAATTGAACACACTCTGCATTTTAAGTATGCACTCGAAGCAAAGGATATTAACCCGTTTAGCAATATCTGGAATCATCTTGTAAGAGATCAGAACACAAAGGGAATGCCTTTACTTAACGAAATGATTGACAAAGGTATTGTTATTGAAAAGTATATGGAGCAGTGGTTCGAGAATTACTGCACATCATACGCATATGAATCAGAGATTAACGGTGTTAAATGTCTGGTATGTAATATCCGGGCTAACAGCTTAGTATTCGGAGACAGAATAAAAGATTATCCGCTTGTCGCTATTTGGGTATTTGACGGAGAAAAATATAAGTATTCCATTTATTCTGACAAGGATAATATAGATTGCTCAAAAATTGCAGAAAACTTTGGTGGCGGCGGTCATAAAGGTGCTGCAGGTTTTTCAACAAAACAACAGATTTTATACAAGAAGGAGAACAGTTAATAATGAAGAGTTTTATTGACAAGAATGATGAATTGAACATTAAATTTGAGAACGAGAAAGAAGAAGAGCATTTTATTACGGCTGTCGGCTACATTCTCGAATCAATGAGAGAAGAGATTGAGGATTATATCAAGGCTTGTGTGGCAGAAGAAAGGCATTCTCTGAATCGTGCTATCGACCTTGAAAAAGAAATTGAAAAAGTAACTTTCAATGATCCGGCAACAGTTGTGTTCTGGAAGGATGGAGAAAAGACAGTTTCTAAAGCAAAGAACGGTGATAAGTTCAACAAGGAGACTGGTCTTGCTATGGCAATCGTTCGCAGACTGTGTGGAAACCGCAATTACAATAAAGTTTTTGAGAAGTATTGCTCTTGACAAATAAATAAATAGAGGTAAAATATTATTTGTGAGATATGCTTACAAACTCCTTGCCACCCACGTTGTCCGAACTATCAACCCAAAATAAAGTGTTGTTGTGATGAATGTGGTGAAGAAATATACAAAGGCGAGGAATACTGGACTGATGATGGCGGTTTCATCTATTGTTCAGAAGAATGTGCCGAAAAGCACAATGGAATCGTGAGCAAGGAGGATGATTATTACGATGATGAATACTTTTAATATTTCGATTAACACGATTGATAAAGTTAAGCGGTTTGTGAATTTGACAAATCGGTGCGAAGCAGATGTCGATATAATCAGTGGCAGACTTCTTGTTGATGCAAAATCCATTATGGGTATTTTCAGTATGGATTTGACAAGACCTATGACGCTCCGTGTTCACGAGTCAAATATTGAAAAATTGGAAGAATATAAGAAACTGTTTGAGGAATTTATTATTGAATAAAGCTGATTTATATATGGTCAGAGATATTAAGGAAATTTTCGACAATGGGTTTGTTGACGAAAATCCACGTCCAAAATATTCTGATGGAACTCCGGCACACACGTTATCCGTCAATCATGTTGTGCGACAATACGATTTAAGTCGAGAATTTCCGATTTTATCTCTCAGAAAAATTGCATGGAAAACTGGTATCAAAGAGATTTTTACAATCTACCAGAAACCAACAAATAAAATTGTCAACATGGAAAACATGGGGGTCACATGGTGGAAACCGTGGGATATTGGAGATGGAACTATCGGGCAGAGATACGGTGCAACTGTCGCACGATATGATCTTATCAATAATCTGATTAAAGATATCCAGAATGATCCATATGGTCGCAGAAAAATTGTCTCGTTGTGGCAAGAAGCTGATTTGAGGGAAACTGTCGGACTTGCACCTTGCGCATTCTTGACTATGTGGAATATAAGAAAAGATAAGAGCGAAAAAGAATTTCTTGATATGGCACTTATTCAGAGAAGTGGAGATATGCTTGCTGCATCGGGTGCTGGTGGAATTAACGAATGTCAGTATGCGGCGTTACAAATGATGATTGCACGACATACTGGATATGAACCGGGAATCTTCACACACTTCGTTGCAAATGAACAGATTTATGATCGTCATGTATCTGCAGCAAAACTTCTTCTCGAAAGATATGAAGATATGTGGTCTGAAAATGAACGAAATCCAAGGTTAATTTTAAATCCAGATAAAACAAACTTCTACGATTTTACGATTGATGATTTTACGATGGAAGAGTATAATCCTGTTCCCGGAAAGGTCGAACTTGATTTAGGTATTTAATATGATAAAAGCAATCGTTGCAGTGGATAACAAGTGGGGTATTGGTAAGAAGAATAAACTTCTTGCCAATATTCCTGAAGATATGAAGTTTTTCAAAGAAATGACAACAGGTTCTGTAGTTATTATGGGAATGAATACATTTAAGTCCATGAATTACAAGCCGTTACCAAATAGACAAAATATTGTGATTTGTCGAACTGACGAAACAAATCCGTATAGTTATGACAATCTGACATTCATGAACATAACAGAAGTAAAGTTTTATTTATTGAAAAACTCCAATAAAAACATTTTCATTATTGGTGGAGGTGCGACTTATAATTGTTTCTTCGGTTTCTGCGACCTTATATATGTAACAAAAATCTTTAATGATTATGGCGCAGATACATTCTTCAGAAATCTTGACGAAGAGGAAGGATGGAAAGAATCACACTCTGACCCAATAGTGACAAAGAATAATATAACAATACAGTTTTGCAAATACGAAAGGATCAATAAATGATTGTATTAGTTGGCTGTAGCGGTTCTGGCAAATCTACAATAGCATATCATTTGTTCATGAACCACAACTATAAACGAATCGTTTCATATACTACTCGACCTCCCCGGTGTGGGGAAAAAGATGGTTATGATTATCACTTTATAAGCAAAGAAGAATTTCTTCAGAAGAAAAAGCAAGGATTTTTTGCTGAAAGTGCTGAGTATCGTGGGTGGTATTATGGAACAGCAGCAGAGGATTGTACAGATGATAAACTTGCAATTCTCACACCTCATGGATTACGGCAAATTAAACAACTGCCGAATTTAAACATAGTCAGCTTTTATATTGATGTACCACGCAGAGACAGGTTAATCAAAATTCTTTAACGTGGAGACGGTATAGAAGAAGCAAAAAGAAGAGATGGTTCTGATGTTGGTCAGTTTGATGGTTTATCAGATGAAGTTGATTTCGTAATCAGTAACCCAAATTATGAAACTGGTGCAGAGTTTATCGCAAAAAGTATTGATTTCAAATATAAGGCTCTTACCAATAATCCAGTTGAGCAGCCAAAAAAGAAATTGAGGATATTGTGTGATATTGACGGAGTTGTAGATGATCTTGTCGAACAAATAACAAATAAATACAATGAAGCGTATAACGACAACCTGACAATCGAACAGATAACAGAATACAATATGAATCTGTTCACAAAGCCGGAGTGCGAAGATGTGTTTGAAGAATTTTGTACTCCAGAACTTATTCTAAATATGAATCCAATCGAGGGTGCGGTAGAGGCGGTTACAAAACTTATGAAAGAACATGAGTTCTATTTTGTAACATCTACAATACCAGAGAATGTAGGATATAAAAATGCATGGTTGAAAGAGTTTTTCCCACTTTATACAGAAAAAATGCTTGTAGTAGCTTACGATAAGTCGATTGTTCCCGGTGATATTTTAATTGATGATTATGGTGAAAACCTGAACAATAATATTGGTCTAAATCTGTTATATAACCGTCCTTGGAACACAGGTATTCAAGAAAAGCCAAATTATAAGCGAGTTTATAATTGGGAAGATATCATTGAACAAATAAATAATTATGGAGGCTGATATATTGGTCGAATATGTAATTAAGCGAGATGGCAGAAAGGTAGTGTTTGATAAATCAAAAATCGTCACAGCTATCGAAAAAGCCATGAAAGAATGTGGTGAAGTAGATAATACGCTTGCTTCTCGAATTGCTTGTTATATCAAAAATCTTGATATTGAAACAATGGGTATCGAAGAGATTCAGGATATCGTTGAATCTAAGCTGATGGCAAGTAATAAGAAAGACGTTGCCAAGAAATACATTATCTACCGCAACGAAAGAAGCAAGTACCGTGAAAACCGCACAAAACTTATGAAGATAGTTGGAGAAAAGATCAACGCTTCTAATGTAGTTAATCAAAATGCAAATGTAGACGAAAGATCATTTGGCGGTCGAATGGGAGAAGCAAACGGTGCAGTTATGAGACAATACGCCCTCGACAATATTGTTTCTGAAATGGCAAAAAACAATCATCTGAATAATGAGATATATATTCATGATCTTGATTCATACGCCGTTGGGATGCATAACTGTCTGTCCATACCGTTTGATAAACTCCTTGCTAAAGGCTTTAATACACGGCAGACAGATGTTCGTCCGGCAAATTCAATCAACACAGCATTTCAGCTTGTTGCTGTCATTTTCCAAATTCAGAGTTTGCAGCAGTTTGGTGGTGTTAGTGCAACTCACTTAGACTGGACAATGATTCCATATGTACGTAGAAGTTTTTGGAAACATTATAAAGATGGTTTGAAGTATATTGCGCATGAAAATCCAGATTCTGATTGGGTTGCAGATATTCATTCTATCGAAGATGAAAGGTATAAAAAAATTCCAGAAGTATACGAATATGCGTTCGATATGGTCACAAAAGAAACATATCAAGCAGTCGAAGGAATGTACCATAATCTGAATACCTTGCAGTCACGATCTGGGAATCAACTTCCGTTTACATCAATCAACTACGGAACTTGTACAGAACCAGAAGGAAGAATGGTAATCAAAGCATTGCTGGATGTTTCTATTAAGGGAATTGGTAAACACCATAAAACGCCAATATTCCCTTGTGGTATTTTCCAGCTTAAAAAAGGAATAAATAGACACAAAGGCGATCCGAATTATGATTTGTTCAGATTAGCTTTAAGATCAACTTCACAAAGACTTTATCCGAATTACGCAAATGTTGATTGGTCTGGAAACGCTGGATATGACGAAAATGATCCTAAGACATATTTCAGCACAATGGGATGCAGAACCGCAAATGGAATGGACATTAACGGTTTTGGTCAGTTAAAAGATGGACGTGGAAATATTTGCCCAGTAACAATCATTATGCCAACGCTCGCTATGGAATGCAAAGAAAGTTGTGAAAGACTTTTTTATCCAGACGGATATTCCGAAAAGATTCTTATTGACGCATTTATGCAGAGATTAGATAAGAAAATACATGAAGCGAAAGATATGTTGATTGAAAGATTCAACTATATTTGCAGCCAATCGCAAGAATCGGCAAAATTCATGTATGAAAATGGCACAATGGAAGGATATGACGGGAAAGATATTTCGTCAGCATTAAAACACGGAACACTCGCACTTGGACAGATTGGACTTGCAGAAACACTACAGATTCTCATTGGTTGTGATCATACAACTGAAAAAGGTATGGAGTTGGCAAAGAGAATTGAGACGTTGTTCAGAGACAGATGTGCAGAGTTTAAACAGGAATATAAACTTAATCTTGGCGTGTATTATACCCCGGCAGAGAATCTTTGCTTTACGGCTATGAAGAAATTCCAAGAAAAATATGGGATTATTCCAAATGTTTCAGATAGAAAATTCTTTACTAATTCAATTCATGTTCCAGTATGGATTGACATTAATCCGATGGAAAAGATCGACATTGAATCGCAACTGACAGGATTTAGTTCTGCTGGATGCATTACTTATGTTGAACTTCCATCAACTGCGAAGAATAACATTGACGCTCTTGAAACAATCGTAAACTATGCGATGGATAAAGATATTCCATACTTCGCCATCAATGTTCCAAACGATATGTGTATGGATTGCGGATATTGTGACGAGATCAATGATAAGTGTCCGATTTGCGGAGGAACAAACATTCAGCGGTTACGTAGAGTAACAGGGTATCTCACCGGGAATTATACAACAGCATTTAATGAAGGAAAGATTCAGGAAGTAGAAATGCGAGTAAAACACGTAAAGGAATTTTAAATGCGGTTTCTTGACATATCATATCCTGATATTAACAACGGAATAGGATTAAGGGCAACTCTTTGGTTATCTGGTTGCTCCCACCATTGCAAGGGTTGCCAAAATCCTCAAACGTGGAACAGTGAGGCTGGACGTAGATTTGACAAAAGACATAAAGAAAAAATACTGAATATACTTTCTAAGTCATACATCAACGGACTTACTGTTTCTGGAGGCGATCCATTATATAAAGAAAACGTAGATGATTTAGCAAAATTGTTGAAAGCAATAAAAGAAATCCTTCCAGAAAAAACAATTTGGATTTATACGGGCTACACATGGGAAGAGATATTATCCGACCAAAAGAAAAAAGAAGTAATAAACTATTGCGATGTATTAGTTGACGGAGAATACGTGCAAGAATTAAGAGATATTACACTTGCTTTTCGTGGCAGTAAAAATCAAAGACTAATTGATGTTCAACAAACAATGCAAAAGGGAGAAATCATTCTATGGAATAACAAACAATAAATAAAAACAGGCGGTTGGCGAAAACCAATCGCCTTTACCACTGGAGAATAAATTGACAAAAGAAATAACACAAGACGAATATTTTGCTCTAAAACTATTAGAACAAATGACACAAAATCAAATTATCCCGAACAGGATGTTTCAATCTATAATAGAAGATTATCGTGGGAAGATTGACTTCAAAGATTTTTCGTGTTATGATGATAGCAAAACACATAAAATTTAGTTATCTAAAGGAGTCTATCTATGAGCGATTTACGGAGAAACCCCTTATATTATTTAAGGTCAAATAAAGATTTACAAGATATACCGAGAAGAGTTGCGGTATATGCACGAGTATCAACAGAGCATGAGGCACAATTATATGCGCTTGAAAATCAAGTAGACTGGTACAATGAAATTCTCGCACGACATTCAAACTGGACTTTGGTTGAACAATATATTGATCGTGGAATCACAGGAACATCAGCTAAAAAACGTCCGAGTTTCATGAAAATGATTGATGATGCAGCCAATGAAGAATTTGATATAGTTGTCACAAGAGAAGTATCAAGATTCGCAAGAAACACAGTAGATACACTTCAGTATACCAGAGAGTTGAAACGTAATGGTATCGAAGTGTATTTTGTTGAAGATAATATCTGGACTTTTGATCCAGATGGAGAACTAAGACTAACCATTATGGCAACTCTCGCACAAGATGAAAGCAGAAAGACTTCTCTACGTGCGAAAGCTGGACAGAGAACAAGCATGGAGAAAGGTGTATTTTTCCAGAACGGTTCAATCTTAGGCTACGACTATAATAAATATGATAGAACACTCACAATCAATGAAGAACAAGCGGAAACAGTAAGAATGATTTTTGATTTGTATAACCAAGGATTAGGAGTGCGAAAAATTCAATGGGAATTAGAAAAAGCTGGAAGAAAAACAGCACGAGGAAGTGATTTATGGAGTGCTTCTGTAATCAGCCGGGTACTCAAAAATAAAATATACTGCGGATATTTGGTATGGTACAAACAGTTTGTACCAGATTTTCTCGAACAAAAGAAGATAAACAATCACGGAGAAAAAGAGCAGTTTGAGGTTTTAGGTTCGCACGAACCGATTATAACGCTTGAAGAATGGCAGAAAGCAAACGATAGGCTGAATGCAAGAAAATCAACTGACGGAAAACAAACAGCCAAAAGAAAACCTGTTGATGTTTGGACGAAGAAGCTACGCTGCATTTGTGGTCGTGGATTTAACCGCAGAGCGTGGCACAAAGACGCAAAAAACGGAAAAGAATACTACGGGTATACCTGTTACAATGTAGTAAAGTCCGGGAGTGCGAAAACAAGAGCGAACAAAGGTTTAACTATGGAAGGAGTTTGCACAACACCGTCTGTATCACGCTGGAAACTTGAAGCAATGGCACTCTATATTTTTAGAACTATGTCTATTAACAAAGATCATATCATCGAAGTAGCTACTCGTATGATAGATAGTCATATTAAAGACGGTGAAAGTGATCTTGAAAAAAATAAGAAAACCATCAAGTCTTTGAATTTAGAACTTGAAAAGTTGGAGAAAAAGATAGATAATATAATTGATATGCGTACAGAAGGGGAGATATCAAAAGAAGTCTTTCTTAGCAAAAAGGAGCAGTTCGAGGATCGTGTAAAAGAAATAGAAGCGCAACTTGACGAATTGAATACTGACGAAGAAACACAAGATTATTCAAAACAGATTGCGCTATGTAAAGACTGCCTTGAACAAATGCTCAATTATCAAGATGCTGATAAAATCCCGGAGTATGTCATTGATGCTATGGTTGATTATATTCTTGTAGACGGAACTACGTTTAAATGGAAGTTTCGCTTCATTCCTGACGAATACGATTTAACCGTTGAGGGCAATCGTGAAAGCAATGGAGTGTTGATAGATAATAAGAGTGGCGAAAAAGTCTCGTCTTTTGCTCAATGCTTCACAGGCAGCAATAAGCGAAGGACGAAAATAGAACGTTGGAAGGTAGCTGAATATCTTTTTACTAAGGATATTGCTATCAAATACATGAATAAGCGTCCACAAGATAGAATACACAAGTGGTATGATATTTTGATTGAGATTTATTTCTAAGAATATAGAGTGTCATCTAATATGGTGGCACTCTATTGTTTTGCGCAAAAAAATAAGGGCAACAGATTTCTCCATTGCCCTCAAACATCAACCGTTGTTTATCTGATTTCTAATCAGACAAAGACTCTTGATTAAGTTGTTTAAAATTTCTTCGTCAAGCGTACCAGTCAATGAAACGCTATCCGTTTCCTTATCTGCAAGTGTAAGATTTACATTTGATTCCTCACGTTCAAGAATCAACTGTGTGTTAGGAAGTAACTCAAACATTACAGATTTTATAGACTGATGATCTTTTGAAAAATTATCATAGTTTACATATACGTTCGCCATTTGTTCGCCTCACATCTTTAAACTTTGGCAATATAAGCAGAATGAACAAATCCATATTTGCCATTATACTTAACATAATACCAAGTATCGCCGTTATTAGCTTTCACGGAGTCACAAACTGATACTTTTGTTCCTTCCGTAAGCGGAGAGAAACTACAAGTCTTATTTTCTGTTCCAGCCCACGTCCGAACATTTAGTGAATCCGCTGTGACTTTTCCTGTCCATTTTGCTACCGTATTCAAAGTTCCAGAAGTGGAAGTAGATTTCTTAGTGGTCGTAGGAGTTATTGTACCAGTAGTATCATACTTCGGAGTGATAAATCCACGAATATACCTACCGTTGATTGATAACTTTCTCTGTTTTACCGAATTAGAATAGTTCCCTTCAACAACGAGGAAGTAACCCTGATCTTTATGAACTTCTGTAACAGTTCCGATATGATCCGGCGCACCAGTATTATCACCAGCACCACTATCTTCCCAATCATAGATAACTGCATCGCCCGGAGAAGGTACATAGGAATCACTTTCAACCCAAATACCCATCTCTTTCGCACGTTCAATAATATAGTAGCAACTAATCTCAATCGGCATTATTGCCGTGTAGCCAAGTTTAATTGCAAGAGCAGACCAAGTACAAGCACACCAAGCCCAATCATACTGCATCTTAGTTCCACGAGGGAATTTTCCAGTATAGGAATTATAAATGTCGATGATAGACCTATATGAACCATCAGCTTCATTCTTGCCTATCCAACTGTTTATCAGATTTACAACTGCACTTCTTGAATATTTACCAGTTTCTTTTTTGGTTGTAGTCGTTGTCTTTTTCGTTGTTGTGGTAGTTTTCTTCGTGGTAGTAGTTGTTTTCTTAGTAGGGGTTGTTTTTTTAGTTGTTGTTGTAGTCTTTTTGGTTGTAGTTGTTGAAGTAACCTTCTTAACCCAACCAGAATGAACAAACCCGTATTTACTATTATACTTGATGTAATACCACACATCACCATTGGTTGCCTTTACAGAGTCA
>ODAI011350440.1_pt1 | contig 11626 bp, 12 predicted proteins | sample 1539321 | NCBI WGS metagenome assembly ODAI01 (sample SAMN02144231, study PRJEB22623) | gut metagenome | biome: sheep rumen | host: Ovis aries | place: New Zealand
CGACGGAGACGTCCAGCGCGGAAACAGCCTCGTCGGCGATGACAAGTTTTGGGTCAAGCATAAGCGCGGCGCCAATGCATACGCGCTGCCGCTGACCGCCGCTCAGCTCTGAGGGGTAGCGCTTGCGGTACGAGGCATCCAGCCCGACCGTATCAAGCATCTGGCAGACTTTCTGCTCGCGCTCAGCCGCCGTGCCGATACCGTTTATCAGGAGCGGCTCTTCCATCGTAAAACCGACCGTCTTTTTGGGGTTCAGCGCGCCCAGCGGATCCTGGAACACAGCCTGCACAAGGCGGGTAAAAACAGGGCGTGCCTCAGTGTTCCGGTCGTGCCCGTCGATATGTATGCTTCCTGTAAACGGAAGCAGCCCCAGCACGGCGTTGCCGAAGGTCGATTTACCGCAACCGCTTTCTCCCACCAGCCCGAAGAATTCCCGCCGCCGGATGGAAAGCGATACGTCGTGGAGCACCAGCTTCTGCTTTCTCTTTGCGAATATGCCGAGACTGCTGTCGGGATAGGAGACAGAGACCCGCTCCGCGCTCAGGATTTCTTCCATATAGTATCCTCCCTGCCGCCGGATTCTGTGCAGACGGCATTCCAGCAGCTGACCGCGTGTGCCCCACCGAGCGGCCGCTCTTCCGGTGCCTTGCGGGAACAGATATCCTGCGCCGCCGGGCAGCGGGGCGCAAAGGGGCAAGGAAGTTTGGCTTCCGTTACGGAGGGAACCCTGCCGGGAATGCAGTCGAGCGGGGCTCCTTTCTTTTCCCGGCTGGGGACGGAGGCGAGCAGCCCCTTTGTGTACTCGTTGGCGGGGTGGCCGAGGACTTCCTGCGTCTCCCCTTTCTCCATGATTTTTCCGCCGTACATAACGAGCATCCTGTCGCAAAGGCTGCTGATGACGCCGATGTCGTGCGAGATGAACAGCATGGAGGTGCCGTGCTCACGGTTTATCTTTTTGAGCAGCGCGAGCACATGTGCCTGCGTCGTCACGTCGAGCGCCGTCGTCGGCTCGTCGGCAATCAGCAGGCTGGGATTGCAGATAAGCGCCATGGCAATCATGACGCGCTGCCGCATTCCTCCGGAAAGCTGGTGCGGATAGCTGTTCAGTATGCGCTCCACGTCGAATATGCCGATTTCCTCCAGCAGGGCGGCACTCTGCCGGCGGATTTCCTGCTTGCTCTGCTTTGTGTGCAGCTCAAGCACCTCGCCTATCTGCCTGCCGATTTTCATGAGCGGATTCAGGGACGTCATCGGTTCCTGAAAAATCATCGTGATATCCCTGCCGTTTATTGCCCGCCGCTGTGCCGCAGACATGGCAAGCAGGTCGCTGCCGCCAAAGAGCATCCGGCCGCTCTTTACGCGGACATTTGGGGCAAGCAGCCCCTGCACCGAGAGCGCCGTAAGGCTTTTGCCGCAGCCGCTTTCGCCGACGATACCAAGGATTTCCCCTTCGTTCACGTGGAAGTGGATACTATCAACGGCAGTGTAGTGCTCTCCGTTTATCTCTACATCGAGGGAGAAGTCCTCTACCTGAAGCACCTTGTCCTTCATCACAGGCTCCTCGCGTATTTTTTGCGCAGCCCTTCGCCGATGCAGTTGAAGCCGACGATGGTGATGACAATCATGATTCCGGAAGAAACGGCATACCACGGCGATTTGAATATGGTGCCCTGCGCCTCGTTGAGCATCCATCCCCAGCTGGGGGCAGGCGGCTGGATGCCGAGACCGAGGTAGCTCATGCTGGATTCCGCGAGTATCGCGTTTGACAGCCCGATGATGATGGAGGAAAAAAGCTGCGGCATGATGTTGGGAAAGATGTGCACGGTAAGCAGCCGGACATCAGATGCGCCAAAGACGCGGTAATTCTTGACGAATTCCGCCTCCTTGCACTGCATGACGCCCATGCGGACGATACGCGTGTAGCTGGGGATGAACATGATGCACAGCGCCGGGATGATGGTATATTTGCCGTAATCAAGCACGGTGACGATGACAAGGGCAATCAGCAGACCGGGAAAGGAATTGACGGCGTCGATGAGCCGCATGATGACTTCGTCCGTCCATCCGCCGATGTAACCGCTCGCCATGCCCAGAACGCTTCCGGCAAGCGTGCTCCCTATGACGGTTCCGAGCGCAACAAGCAGGGTAAAACGGGAACCGACCATCAGCCTGCTCAGGATGTCGCGCCCCATGTTGTCCGTGCCCGCAGGATGCGCCCATGATGGCGGCTGGCTGCGCTCCGCGATGTTCATAAAAGTGATGTCGTAAGGCGTATAAAAAAAGCTGACGATTGCCATGAGCAGCACGATTGCGGTGATTGCGGTACCGATGACAAGCTCTCGATTTTCCTTCTTCATAAAATCTCCTGAAAAATTTTACCTGACGCGCAAGGTATATCATAGACCGGCAGAGGCCGTGCGCCAGACAAGCATGCGGGCGCGAGCAGCGCGGCATTCTTCTATGTGCCAAACCGTATGCGCGGGTCAACGAGCTGCGCCACCACGTCAACAAGGAAATCCACGGCGACGATGATGACGGCGATGTACAGCACGAGCGCCTGCGTGAGCGGAAAATCCCGCGAGGTAACGGCGGATATAAGCAGGCGGCCAATACCCGGTATGCCATAGACCTGCTCCACGATAATGCTGCCGGTAAAGACATTGCCCGCCATCATGCCGATAAGCGGCAGGACTGCCACCGCCGCATTGCGCAGCACATGCACCGACAGCACCCGCTGCGGCCGGCAGCCCTTGCTCAGCGCCGTCCGCACATAGTCTTTGTCTTCCTCCGCGATGACGGTGGCGCGCACATATTTCATGAGGATTGCCGTCTGCGGCAGCGCAATCGTGCAGACGGGAAAAATCATAAAGCGCAAAAAGCCCCCGGCATCCGCCTGCCAGCTGACATAGCGGCCGGGCGCAAAGACGTGCAGCTGCAGCCCGAAAATCCAGATGACCACAATGCTCAGGAAGAATTCCGGAATGGAGATGCTGAGCATTGTCAGGGCGTTCAGCAAGGGATTCAGCCAGCTGTCTTTTTTTGATGCCGCAAATACGCCGAGCGGAATACCCGCCGCGATGATGAGCAAGAGCGCCATGCCTCCCATCACCAACGTGACGGAAAGGCGGCCGTGCATCAGCTCCTTTACCGGCTTGTTGTAGCGGAGCGATGTTCCCCAGTCCCCGCGAAGCATCGCGCTGACCCACGTCATATACTGCCGCACCAGAGGCTTGTCCATGCCAAGCTCGTGATGCATCTGCTCTATCTGCTCGGAGGAAGCCTCCGTTCCCAGTATCAGGAGCGCGGGGTCACCGGGCACAATGCGGAATGCCGTGAATGTAAGCACGGAGATGAGGAAGAGCGTCGTAATCAGAACTGCTGCTTTTTTCAGGATATAATACACTTTTTCAATAACCGGTATCTTATAGAAGAAAGCTGCCCGCGAGACTACGCGGACAGCCACCTCCTGCACTGAGTCAGGGAATACGGTAACGCTTATTTTGCCTTGTCAGCGCTGCCCACAAGGCACATCCATTCCGCTTCCGCGCAAAGCGTGTCGCCGACAAAAGCTTTGCCGGACTGCTTGACCATACTTGCGCTGACACGGAGGTTCGTCACCTCCATGCGGACAGTATCGCCGGGGCGAACCTGATGGCGGAATTTCACTTTGTCCACAGTGGCAAGGAAGAAGAGGCTTCCTTCCCCGAATTTATGCTGGTAGCTCAGCGCCGCTCCGCCGCCTTGCGCCATCGTCTCGATGAGTATGACGCCGGGTACGACGGGGTACTCCGGGAAATGCCCCTTAAAGAAGAAATCTTCCTCGGTAAATGTCCTTGTGCAGACGCAGCCGTTCTCGTCAAAACTCTCTATGCTGTCAACAAAGAGGAATGGCTTGCGGTGCGGCAGCAGGGACTGTATATCCGTCGTCACTGCCATCACTGCACCTTCCTGAACACGAGGATTCCGTTGTGTCCGCCAAAGCCAAAATTGCCGCTCATCGCCACGTCGATGTTCAGGTCTATGCCCTTGTTCGGCGTGTAGTCAAGATCGCAGCCGCCTTCCACGTCCGGTTCGTCAAGGTTGATGGTGGGCGGAACAAAGCTATCCTGGATTGCCTTGATGGAAAGCATCGCCTCCAGCGCGCCGGCATCGCCAAGGCAGTGGCCGGTCATGCTCTTTGTGGAGGAGATGTGCAGCTTTTCCGCCGCCCCGCCAAAGGCCATGTGCAGCATCTTGGTCTCACCAGAGTCGTTCAGGTGCGTGGAGGTGCCGTGCGCATTGTAGTATTGAACCTGCTCAGGGCTGACCCCCGCGTCCTTCATGGCGAGCGTCATTGCGCGCGCGCCGATAATGCCCGCCGGGTCGGGGGCAGTCAGGTGATATGCGTCGCTCGTGGCTCCGTAGCCTGCTATCTCCGCGTAGATTTTTGCGCCGCGCGCCTTGGCGTGCTCGTATTCCTCAAGCACAAGGATAGTGGCGCCTTCACCCATGATAAAACCGTCGCGCTGCTTGTCAAAGGGACGGCTCGCCTTTTCCGGCGCGTCTGCCCATTTTGAGCTGAGCGCATGCAGAACCTCAAAGCCAAGGTTGGCAAAGCCGTTCTCCGTGGATTCCGCGCCGCCGGCAAGCACAACGTCGTTCCTGCCGCAGCGGATATTGTCAAGCGCGTCGCCGATAGCATCCGTACCGGAAGCGCAGGCGGTGGCAATGGTATGCGTCGCGCCGTGCAGGCCGAACGCCATGCTGATGTTGGCAGCACCCTCGTTGGGGATGAGCATGGGGATGGTCATCGGCGGCATACGCTGGTAGTTTGATGTATGGTAGCTGATGACGCTTGCCTCGGTGACTTCGAGGCCGCCGATGCCGACACCGAGGAATACGCTCGTGGTGTCCAGAATATCTTTCTTGTCCGTCAGCTCCGCATCGTCAAGCGCCATCTTTGCCGCGGCGACGGCGTACTTTGAGAACCGTGCCATCTTGCGCGCGGTTTTGGAGTCCATGTATTTGTCAGCCTCAAAATTCTTTACTTCAGCGTCATACTTTACTTTGAACGGGGACGGGTCGTAATGCGTGATGGTCGCGATGCCGCTCTTTCCGGCACGGACTGCCGCCCATGTCTCGTCTACGCTGTTTCCCACGGGGGAAAGGCATCCCATCCCGGTGACTACTACTCTTCTCATAAAAATATGCTCCTTGCTATCCTCAGAAGGCGATGATTGATAGACCTGGTCGGAAACCTGTGGGTTTCCTCTCCGGCCTTGCATTTCCAGGCTGAAGCCTTGAAAAAATGCAGTTTTTAAGCCTGCCGATTCGGAAAGTGAAATTCCCGAACAGCCCTATTATGCGTAACACCGGACAATCCGCACCGGATTATCCAGCGTTTCCGTACGTTTTCCAAACCATGTGCAGGACTTTTGCAAGCCCTCCTCCGCACGTCTGCGCTTATGCCGCCGTTACGCGCCCATGCCGCCGTCAACGCCGAGCACCTGCCCGGTGATGTAGCTGCTCAAATCGCTGGCAAGGAAGAGCGCCGCGTTGGCCACATCCTCGGGCTTACCGCCGCGCTTGAGCGGAATCTGCTCGACCCACGCCTTGCGGATATCTTCTTTTACGGCATTCGTCATGTCGGTCTCTATGAATCCCGGCGCAATGCAGTTCACGCGGACTCCGCGGCTGCCGGTCTCCTTGGCAAGGCTCTTGCTGAAGGCGATGAGCCCGCCCTTGCTGGCCGCGTAGTTCACCTGCCCGGCACCGCCATGGATGCCGACGATGGACGCCATGTTGATGATGGAGCCGGACTTGCGGCGTATCATGTCATGGCTGATAATCTGGCAGACGAGGAATGCCGAGGTAAGGTTCACCGCAAGCACCGCGTCCCAGTCTTCCTTTTTCATGCGGAAGCTCAGCGTATCCCGCGTGATGCCAGCGTTGTTCACCAGCACGTCGAAGCCGCCGGATTCCTTGAGCGCGTTCTGGACGGCTTCCGTCAGCTGCTCCGCGTTACCCGCGTCCGCATAGAATTCGTGGAAACGGACGCCCTTGCTCGCCGCAAGCTCCTCCAGCTCCGCCTTGCCCTTGCTTTCGTGCGTGCACATGCCCCACACTTCCGCCCCTTCCGAAAGGAAGAGCTCGCTTATCTTCCGCCCGATGCCGCGCGATGAGCCGGTGACAAGCGCTTTTTTTGTTGCCAGCAACATGTATGCCTCCTGCCGTGTGTTTGGCAAGCTCCGTTTGCGGCGCCTGCCTGCATTCCCTGCGCCTTAGGAGAGCGCTGAATATGTACGTTTGAGCCAGTTTCTCAAAGCGCCGCTATGGCGTCCTGCGTGTTGACGGGGACAGCCTCATGCTGCGCGCCGAATTCCGTCTGCGCCCAGAGTCCGCTCAGCACCTTTCCGGGTCCCGGCTCAAGGATGGCCCAGTCGTCCGCATTATCGGCCTTGATGATGCCCGCAAGCACAGCCTCCTCATCCGTCCAGAGCACGGGATGCGTCAGATGCTGCACGGCAGAAGCCTTGACTTCCTCGCCGCTGAGAGCCTGCTTGCCCGTCACATTGCTGAACAGCGTGATTTTGGGGTCGGCAAAGCTCACCGGCGCAAGCACCTCCGCAAATTTGTCCGCAGCCTTCTGCATAAGCGGGCTGTGGAAGGGGCCTGCCACACGCAGTCTGATTGCGCGGCGGGCACCAGCGGCAGTCGCCCGCTTCTCTGCTTCTGTCAGCCCGTCAAAGGTTCCGCTGATAACGGTCTGCTTGCTGGAATTCATATTGGCGGCATAGACGTTCTCTATGCCGGAGACTATCTCCTTTACTTTCTGGGGATCAAGGCCGAGGATGGCGCTCATACCCGGCGCCTTTCCGCCGCCTTCCTTCGCGATTTCCTCGCAGCACTTCTGCATGATTTTGCCGCGCTGGCGGACGACTTTGATGACGTCCTCAAAGGAAAGCACCCCTGCGGCATAGAGCGCCGGGAATTCTCCCAGGCTGAAGCCCATCGCAGCCGCAGGCTCAATACCTTTATCCTTAAGAGCAGCTGAAATGGCAAGAGATGCCGTGGTTATCGCAAGCTGGCTGTTGTCGCTGCGGCTCAGCTCTGCCGCGTCAGCCTCCCACAGGAGCCTGCACATATCGACGCCTGTAATGGAAGAGACATCGTCTATCACTTTTTTTGCTGAAGGAAACGCCTCTGCAACGTCCTTTATCATTCCGGGGGCCTGAGCGCCCTGACCGGGAAACAGAAAAGCATATTTCTTAGCCATACGTACCTCTTTATGACAAATTATCTCAATTTGTCATAGTCTTGTCAATGCTTTTGCAAGTGCTTGTGCAGAAAAACGTTATGCGCTAGAATGGCAGCCATGAAAGCAATCATCACCGTTGTGGGCGGGGACAAAGTCGGTATCATAGCAAAAGTGTCCGCCTACCTTGCAGAGCATTCCATCAATATAGTGGACATCACGCAGACCATCCTGAGCGGCAATTTCGTCATGATGATGGTCGTCGATTTCAGCGGGGCAGACCTTGACATCGATGCCGCGCGCACGCAGCTGACGGAAAAAGGCAGCGCGCTCGGCGTGGAGGTGAATGTCATGAACGAAAAGGTCTTCAGCGAGATGCACCGCATCTGAGCAGATGGCAGCAAGGGCACCGTACCGGACAAGGCAGCAGGAAATCCTGCTCGATTACCTGAAGGCGAGCGGCGGAAGGCATTTTACCGTTGAGGAGGTCCGGGAATATTTTATCAGCAGCCATAGCCCCATCGGGCTTGCGACCATCTACCGCCATCTGGAAAAGCTCGTGGCCGACGGACTGGTGCATAAATACGTCATCGACGAGAAATCCGCCGCATGTTTTTCATACGTGGCAGGGGAAGCCTGCCCGGAAGACCGCAAACATTTCCACCTCAAGTGCGAGTCCTGCGGCAGGCTCTTCCATCTGGAATGCAGGGAGCTGGAGGACATCCAGCAGCACCTCGCCGCAGAGCACGGCTTTACGCTCAACCCCTTCCGCACGGTATTCTACGGTATCTGCAGGGAATGCACGCAGCGGGGCGATGCCGGGTCGCGCGACGGTGAGCCGTCAGGGCTTTCCTGCGGCGTATGAGCCGGCAAGCGCCAAAAATGCTTCCGGCAGATTCTTTTCCAGCGCTTTGTGCAGATAATCCCCCTCAAGCCGGAGGAAGGCGTCCCGGCTGATGTTCTCCGCCCCGTAGCGGGCGATGTTCTCCGTATATACCTGGCTGTCGATAAGTTTTCCTCCGCAGGACGCAAAGGCACGGGCAAACAGCACGAACGCGCTCTTTGAGCTTCCGCTTTCCTTTGTAAACATGCTTTCCCCGCAGAACACGCTGCCGATGAGCACCCCGTAGAAGCCCCCCGCAAGCTCGCCGTTATGCCACGCCTCCACGCTGTGCGCGTAGCCGGCCTCGTGGAATTCGCTGTATGCCCGCAGCATTTTGTCCCCTATCCAGCTTCCGTGCTGCCCGCGCCGCCGCATGTCGCGGCACGCCTCCATAACGCGGCCAAAGCAGCAATCCATCGTGTACGTGAACGGGCTGCGCCTCAGGAAGCGCTCTATGCTTCTGGGGACATGCAGCTTCTCCATCCGCAGGCAGAACCGAGGCTCCGGGCTGTACCAGAGCACCGGCTCCCCCTCAGTCTCGTCGAACCAGGGGAATATGCCCTGCATGTAGGCGGAGTAGAGCAGCTGCAGCGGAATGTCCTGGGTGACGGCGCAGATGTTCCTGAATGGCGCCGCGCTGCGGGGAGGCGGAAAGGCTATGATGTTTTCCGGGTCAATCACGCTGCCCATACAAGAACGTAATCCTTCCGTCCTGCACATCAGCAGTCACCGTTCCTCCAGACGAAAGCCTGCCGAAAAGCACCTCGTCCACGAGCGGCGCCGCCACCAGCTCCTCCGCCGTGCGGCTGATGTTCCTCGCGCCAAATTCCCTGCTGTAGCCCTGCCGCGCGATGAGCGCCGCAGCAGCATCCGTCGCCGTAAGCGTGACCTTTTTTGAGGACAGGCGCCCTGCTATGCTGCGGACGGCCTTGCGCGCGATATCCTCCGCGACGGCGGGCGAAAGGTGCGCAAAGGGAATGACGACATCCCGCCTGTTGCGGAATTCCGGGCTGAAGACCTTTTCTACCGCGGCTTTCAGCGTGGCCGCATCGTTCCGCTCAGCGGCATCCCCCGCGGAAAATCCGACGCTGCCCCTCTCCATGTCCCGCGCCCCGGCATTGCTCGTCATGATGATGATGCTGTTCCTAAAGTCGGCGCGGCGCCCCTGATTGTCCGTCAGCGTGCCGTAGTCCATCACCTGCAGCAGGATATTGTAGATGTCCTGCTGCGCCTTCTCTATCTCGTCAAAGAGAATGACTGCGTGCGGCTCCTTTCGCACGGAATCGGTGAGCAGGCCGCCGTTCTCGTAACCGACGTAGCCGGGTGCCGAGCCGATGAGCCTGCTGGCAGAATACTTCTCCTGATATTCGCTCATGTCAAAGCGGAGCAGCTTTACGCCGAGCACGGAGGCAAGGCTGCGGGCAAGCTCCGTCTTTCCGACGCCCGTCGGCCCCACAAAGAGAAAAATCGCCTCCGGCTTGTCCGGGTCGCGGAATCCCGCGCGGGCTTTTTTTACGGCAAGGCTCAGGGCATCCACGGCCTGCTGCTGCCCGAATATCTGAGAGGAAAGGATGCCGCCGATATCCCTGAGCCGCTCCTTCTCGCTGCGCCCCGCAGTCTCCAGCGGAAGGCGCGCCATCTTTGCCGCCACCTTGCGGATGGTGCTGGCGCTGACAGTCGGGGCGCGGGACGGGCGCCGAACGCTGCCCCCGCGCAGCCCGGATGCAGCGTGTATGCGGGTGTATGCGCCCGCCTCATCCATGATGTCAATGGCTTTGTCCGGCAGGCGCCTGTCGCCGAGGTACTGCGCGGAAAGCGTCACCGCCTCCTTGAGCGCCTCATCGGAATAGCTGACGCCGTGGTATTCCGCATAGCGCGGCGCGAGCCCCTTCAGTATGCGGACAGCCTCGTCCTCAGAGGGCTCAAGTATGTCTATCTTCTGGAAGCGGCGGGCAAGCGCCCTGTCCTTCTCAAAAATCTTCGTGTACTCCTCAAAAGTCGTGGAGCCGATGCAGCGTATCCTGCCGCTGGTCAGCAGCGGCTTGAGGATGTTTGCGGCGTCCAGCGTGCCGTTGCCGGCTGCCCCCGCGCCTATGATGGTGTGGATTTCGTCGATGAAGAGGATTGCCTTCTGCTTTTGCAGCAGCTCGTCCGTAATCCGCTTGAGCCTGTCCTCAAAATCCCCCCGGAATTTTGTTCCGGCAAGCAGGCTGCCCATGTCCAGCGAATACACAGAAAATCCCCTGAGCGGCTCCGCGACCATATCGTTCGCGATGAGGTACGCGAGACCTTCGGTGATGGCGGTTTTACCAACCCCGGCGTCGCCGACGTGGAGCGGATTGTTCTTTGTGCGGCGGCAGAGCACCTGTATCGTCCGCCCGATTTCTTCGTCCCGCCCGATAAGCGGCTCAAGCTCGCCGCGACGGGCCTTTTCCGTCAGGTCGGACGCATATTTTTCCAGCGCCGGCTTTGCGCTGCCCGCACCGGGAATCTGCGGCCGGAACGTCTCCCCTTCCGCCCCGGCATCGTTCCCGGCGCCAGACACAACGGCGTCCCCCGCGGAGCCGGCGTCTAGGTTCCGCTGCATGCTGATGAGCTCGATGAGCGTGAGCCTGTCAACGCCGTTTTTCTGCAGGATGTACGAGCAGAAATTCCTCTCCTCGTCAAGCATGCTCACGAGCACGTCCTCTGTCTCTATGGTCTTTTTGTCCGCGCTCGCGCAATGCTCGCCCGCGCGCTCCATGACGGACTGCAGCCCGACCGTCGGCTCCGCGCTGCGCCCGTCCTTGCCGTCATCCGCATAGACCGGTATGTTCGTCGTCAGATAGTCGTCAAGGTCAGCGATGATGGCATGGACATCCGCGCCGCAGCCGAGCAGCAGCTCAAGGACGAAATGCTGCTCCATCGCCGTGCGCAGCAGGTGCTCCGGGGTAAAGAATTCGTTGTGCCGCTCGCACGCGCCTTTATACGAGTCGCTGATGATTTTCTCAAGCCGCGCATCTACATTCATGCAGGTACCGTTCTCCTAGCAGCTTTCCAGCTCGCACCTGAGGGGGAATCCCTCCTTGCGCGCCATGCTCATGGTCATGTTGGCCCGGGTCGCCGCGATGTCATACGTGTAGACCCCGGCGACGCCCTTTCCGCTGCGGTGCACGGATTCCATTATCTGCACCGCCTGCGCCTTGTCCTTGTGGAAGACATGCTCCAGCACAAAGACGACAAAGTCCTTCGTCGTGTAGTCGTCGTTGAGCAATATGACCCTGTACTCCGGCGGGGCGGCCAGCCGTGTATCCTCCGCGACACCGCCCTGCGTCTGATTGTATTCCATAGAGTGTTACTATACCATAAAAGCGCCTCCCTGTTCTATAGAGCCACTTCCAAAACAGGGATTCAGCATGAAAACAAAAATGCGCTCCCAGCGGAAAAACACCCGGACTGCCGGTTGCACGCTTCGCTTTGCAAATGGCAGCCCGGGCGTTTTTCCGCTTCCGCGCATTTTTTATGTTGGA